>VFSW01009087.1_pt1 | contig 14201 bp, 13 predicted proteins | sample 5358111 | NCBI WGS metagenome assembly VFSW01 (sample SAMN11554181, study PRJNA540505) | mine drainage metagenome | isolation source: sediment from site ElyBrook_90M | place: USA: Ely Copper Mine, Vershire, VT | collected 2017
CTCGGGCAGCAGCTCCGGCTCCAGCTCGGGCAGCAGCTCCGGCTCCAGCTCGGGCTCGGATGCTTCCACCGACGGGTCGTCCGCCGGGGATGCCGCTGCGGACGCAACGACGGACTAGAGCATCGCCACGATCCGCGACATCAGAGGCCGGCGCCTGTCCGCGGCCAGCGGGGGCCGGGGGGTTCCTCCCGAGGAAAAAAGCGCTGCACCCCCAAAGAAAATGTGCAACGAAACGCCACCTCGTACGGCTCATTGAGTACCCCCCAGAGGACGAGGGACGCACAACGGCGTCCAACGGTGGTCGATTGGCAATCGACGCCTGTGAAAGAGCAATCTCTTTGCGACAAGGAGCAATCGACGTCCGTCGGATGCCAATCGACGTCTGGCACCTGCTCATCGCCGCATGTCGGCTGACAATCGACACGCGACGAAGACCAATCGTCGCTTGACGCCTGACGATCGAAAGACGACCCCTGCAAGTCGACACGCGTCGACGAGCATTCGACGCGTTGCAAAGAGCAATCGCCACGCGTCGGCTGCTCTTCGACGCGCGTCGATGAGCAATCGCCAGGACGCCGATGACAGCTACTCGATGTCGACTGTCACTGGACGCCTGTCGACTGGCAATCGCCGGACGTCCCCTGCACTTCTCCGAGACTCGATCATCAAACGCTACGAGAGAAAGGAGGTTCGACAGACGACGACGTGTCTTCGTGTTGCGACGATTGATGGCCGATGTACGGCGATTGACGTTTGCAACACGACATCGAGCAAAGACATGGCGTCGCCTTCCATTTGCAAGACGACGACGCAAAGCCGTTCCACCCACAGCAGAGGTTCCATTGGCCACATCGAAGAAATCCACACGCAGCATCGTCTCCCTCTCGTTGCCCAAGGTCGTGCCGGCGCTCATCACGTACGCCGAGCAGATCGTCAGGTCGATGACCAACAATCCTTCCTTCCCCACCCCTTCGCCCACGCTCGCCGCCATCTCGCAGGCGATCGCCGACCTGACCTCCGCGGAAGCGGTGGCCCTGTCGAGGGCGAAGGGCACGGCGCTCACGCGCGACGACAAGCGCGCGGCGCTCGTGAAGCTGCTGGAGCTGCTCAAGGCGTACGTCCAGAGCGTCGCCGACGGCAACAACGAGACGGCGGCCACCGTCATCCAGAGCGCGGGTCTGGCGGTCCGCAAGACGCCGGTCCGCAAGCCGCGCGTCTTCAGCGCAAAGGAAGGCGCAACCTCCGGCTCGGTGAAGATCGTCACCGCGTCGGCGGGTCCGCGCTCGTCGTACGAGTGGCAATACAGCACCGACGGCGGCAAGACCTGGGTCGACCTGCCCGCCTCGGTGCAGGCCAGGACGCAGGTGTCCGGCCTGACGGTCGGCTCGATGGCGATGTTCCGCTACCGCGCCGTCACCGCGAAGCTCGGCCAGGGCGACTGGGTCGCGCCGATCTCGTACCTGGTGAAGTGAGTGCGTCGTGAAAGCTGGAGGTAGACCGATGACCTAAGGAGTCATCCTCATCTGGGTCGGGCCGGATGCAGAAGGGGACCGCGAACGTCGCCGGGATTGGAACGGCGGCCTGCAACAGCCGAGCGGTCTGAACTGCTTGCGCGAGGCGCTCTCGGGCGTCGAGCGGCAAGCTACCACAGGTGCCAAGGCGAACCGCGCGCGAGAACATCGCGCATGGAGAAGTCGGTGATTGAGTCCTCTGTATGGACAGTGGACCGTCGAGCAGTCGGCGACGGAGATGCAGCCAGAGCCCGGGCGAATTATACTTGTCGCGCTGGGTGTGCTCCACGTGAGAGCACGCAGCCGTCGGGTCCCGAATCGACGCGCTGCCGGCGCTGCCAGGGGTAGAGCCGACCGCCTGTAGCACCAAGGGTCAACCTCCGGAACACGAGAACCCCGCCCGAGCGCCGTGCCCGCGAAGCACGGCAAGCCGACCAAGTCCGGCGACGTCTCGGGCGGGGGGCGGAGTGTCCGTAGTAGTCCGAGCGCGGGAAGGCCGCGCGCATGGCGAAGGGACACAGTCGATGCGTGCAGAGGCGAAGCCGGTGCAGAGAGCCATGTATGTGGCGAACCAGCTCGACGAGGGCTGGCTGCTCGACGTGCAACGCAAGCTGTACGCGCGAAGTTGGAACGAGCCCGTCTACGTCTGGTGCAAGCTCTGGGGCCTGGTCACCGACCGGCGCAACCTGACGCTCGCGCTCGCGCGGGTGTCCCGGAATCGGGGCGCCCGCACGGCAGGCGTGGACGGGCTGACGGTGAGGAGAGTGCTGCAACGGGGAGCCGACGATTTCGTCGAGCGGCTGCGCGTGGAGCTTCGATCGGGCCAGTACCGGCCGAGCCCCGTGCGCCGCGTGCTCATCCCGAAGACAGGACAGCCGGGGAAGTTTCGCCCCCTCGGCATCCCCACCGTCAAAGACAGGGTGGTGCAAGCTGCGGTGAAGAACATCCTGGAGCCGATTTTCGAGGCGGACTTCTGGCCCGTCTCGTACGGCTTCCGGCCGGGCAAGTCGGCGCACGAAGCTCTGGAGCAGTTGCTCCAGCTCGTACGCCCGCGAGCCGCAGGTCCGGAACGCCGCCGTCGGCTCTCGTACCAGTGGGCCATCGAAGGGGATATCAAGGGCTGCTTTGACAACATCGACCACCACGCGCTGATGCAGCGGCTATGCCGCCGCATCGGTGACAACAAGGTGTGCCGACTCGTCAGGGCATTCCTGAAGGCCGGCGTGATGAGCGAGGCGCAATTCACTCGCTCGGACGCCGGTACTCCCCAAGGTGGAATCCTCTCTCCTCTGCTCTCCAACATCGCGCTCAGCGTGATCGAGGAGCGGTACGAGCGCCACGTGTGGCCACGCCACACGCCGACGTCTCTGACCGATGCAAGGGCGGTGGAGAAGCGAGCCTTACGGATGCGGGCGGAAGACCGCAACCGTCGGCCCGTGCTGTATCCCATCCGGTACGCCGATGACTTCATCATCTTGGTGGGCGTCCCCGCGGGCGAGCGTCAGTACGAGCGCGCCCGCGACCTGGCGCACGCCGAGAAGGCAAGGCTGGCAGCGGACCTGAAGGAGCGGCTGCACCTGGAGCTGTCGGACGCGAAGACGCTCGTCACCCCAGTGACGACGACGATGCGTTTCCTCGGCCACCATGTGCGCGTGCGCGAACACCCGACCTCTGGTCGGCTCGTGAGCACGGCCGTCATCCCCAAGGATCCGCCTGCGCGAGCGCATCAAGGGAATCTTCGGACGCCCGACGATGCCGCTCACGCTGGCCAATCGCCTGCGCTTGCTCAATCCGCTGCTGCGCGGTTGGTGCAACTTCTACCGCCACGCGTGGGGCGCGAAGCACGTCTTCGCGGCCATCGACCACTACGTGTGGTGGACCATCTTCCGATGGCTCAAGAAGAAGCACCCTCGCGCATCGATGCGACGGCTCGCCGCCCGCTACGGCTGGCGACGACCAGGGCGCCGCGCGCTGCGCTGGCGCGACGAATACGTCGCGCCCTACCAGCTCGTTTACACGCCCGTGCGTCGATACGTGCGCGGAATCACGCCTCCTCCCGACTTCGTGTCATCGATGGAAAGCCCGGTGCATAACGAAAGGTGCACGCCGGGTTTGGAGCGGGGCGCTCAGAAACCGTCCGGCGCAAGCCGGGAGCGGCGCTGAGCGCCCACGCTACCCGCTCCGCTGACGCGCGCGGCTGCATCGCGACACGCGGGCAAGGATCCCAGCCGCCGGTTCGTCCGGCGGCTGGGGCCTGCGCCCAACGGCGCCCTGGCGTCGGCTCCGTCTGGGTCGGGCGGGAGCCTACCGCATGACCCGCTGGAGCACCGCGTGCAGCTCCTCCGGGCTGTACGGCTTGGCCAGAACCGCATCCGGAGTGGCGCCGGGAAGCGAGTCCAGCCGGGAGTCCTCGAGCTCCGCGGTACCGTACCCGCTGACGAGCACGACCGGAATCCGGGGCACGATGGCGCGGAGTGCCTTCAGCGTCCGGACGCCGTCCATGCGGGGCATCGTGAGGTCGAGGAGCACCGCACCGACGCGGCCCGACTGCGCCCTGAACACTTCCAGCGCCTCGAAGCCGTCGCGCGCCACGATCACCTCGAAGCCGAGCTCCTCGAGCAGCAGCTGGGTGGTGACCCGCACGTTCTTCTCGTCGTCGACGACGAGCACGACGCCCTGGCCGCGCACGAGCTCCGCTGGCGCGGGCGGCACACGAGACGGCCCCACCGCGGAGGCCGGGAAGAAGACGCGCACCTTCGTGCCCCGACCCGGGGTGCTCTGGACGTCGATGGCTCCTGCGTGGCCGCGCACGATGCCGAGGACGGCGGCCATGCCCAGGCCGCGCCCGACGAACTTCGTCGTGAAGAAGGGGTCGAACATCCGGGCCATCGTCGGGCCGTCCATCCCGATGCCATCGTCGGTGACCTCAAGCCACACGTACGGCCCGGCCTTCGGCTCGCCGCCGGCTGCCGAGCGCGCGAAGGCCCGGGCATCGTAGGTTCCGCTCCCCGTGGCTGCCCGGATGGTGCCGCCGGGACTCGTGATGGCCTCGGCCGCGTTGAGGACGAGGTTCATCACGACCTGACGGATCTGGGTCGCGTCGCCGAGCAGGGCCGGCAGGTCCGGCGCGAGCTCCCGGACCAGCGCCACCTTCTTTGCGACGGAGACCTCGAGCATGGCGGACATGTCGTCGACGAGCGTGCTCAGGTCGAGCGACTCGCGGGCGATCCCCGCCTTGCCCGCATAGGCCAGCATCTGCCGGCACAGGTCCGCGGCGCGCGCCGCCGCGTGCGCGATGGAGTCGAGGTGAGCGACGGACGCCGACGTCAGCCCCTCCTGGCGCTTGGCCAGGGCGACGCCGTTGGAGATGATCGTCAGGATGTTGTTGAAGTCGTGAGCGACGCCCCCGGCGAGCATGCCCAGGCTCTCGAGCTTCTGCGCTTGCCGGACGCGCTCGGCCAGGGCGCGCTGCTCGGCCTCGCTCTGCTTGCGCTCGGTGATGTCCCTGATGATCGTGACGCGCGTCCGGCGTCCCTGGTGGGACAGTGTCCTGCCGTGCACCTCGGCGTGGAAGGCGCTGCCGTCCTTGCGACGCGCCACGCCCTCGTAGGAGCTGCCATCCCCGCGCTGCACGTGGGCGGCCACGATCGCGCGCGACTCGGGAGCCGTGAGATCCATCACCGACGCCCCCGCCATCGAGTCCGGAGCGTCGAAGCCGTACATCGCCGCGGCGGCCTCGTTGGCGAGAAGGATCTTGCCGTCTCCGTGGACGATGACCCCCTCGAAGGCCGCCGCGGACAGCGTCCGGAACCGCTCCTCGCTGGCCTTGAGCGCGTCGAGGGCGGCCTCGCGCTCGGAGACGTCGGAGATGAACGCGATGAGGAGGGGAACCTCCGCGACGACCACTCGCGTCGTCGTGACCTCGAAGGGGAACTCCGTCCCATCCTTGCGAAGGCCACGCGTCTGGTAGCGGTAGGGAATGCCGTCGCCGCGCGCGCGCTGGGCGAGAAGCTCCACGATCCGCGGCCGCTGCGAGGGGGCGATCGCCTCGAGGATCGAACGGCCCCGCAGCTCGGCCACGTCCTCGTATCCGAACTGACGCGCGTAGGCGCGGTTCGCGTCGAGCAAGACGCCGTCGCGGCAGAACCCGATGGCCACGGGCGACCCGTCGAAGAGCGCCTGAAGACGCTGGGTGGCCTCGACAGGCTTCAACTTCGCGGGTCCGGGCACATCGGTGAGCGCACCGGACTCGAGCATAGCTGCGTGGGCGTCGCGGCGTCAGGCTGAGGCGTGATTCTCTCAGTTCCAGGTCGGATCGGTGGAATACGGGCAGGAGCAGGCCGTCTGGCTGGCGTAGACGTGACCCGACTCGTACGTGTGCGTGCTGCTCGTGCCGCCGCCCGCGAAGCTCCACGTGTAGCAGTAGGGATTGTTCGCGTTGTCGCTGTCGTCCAGGAAGTAGACGTTCGGGCTCGTGGCGCTGCCGCACGTCGCCGTGCCCGTGCACTGCCCCGTCGGGCTGAGCAGACACAGCGCGCCGGTGGGAGGCTGGGCGGTGGCGGCGGCTGCGGCCTGCGCCATCGCTTGCGAGTACGTCGAGTCCGTCCCGGGCGTCCCGAGGGGCGAGCAGAGCGAGTAGCTCTGCCCGAGACCCTCGCCCGAGCACGTGCTGCCGATGCAGTTGTCGTGCGTCGGACAGCCGGCATCCATCCCGCCGGAACTCGAGCCGGAGCTCGATCCGGAGCTGCTGCCGCTGCTCGAGCCGGAGCTCGATCCGGAGCTACTGCCGCTGCTCGAGCCGGAGCTCGACCCCGAGCTGCTGCCGCTGCTCGAGCCGGAGCTCGATCCCGAGCCACCGCCGCTGCTCGAACCCGAGCTCGATCCGGAGCTGCTGCCGCTGCTGGACCCGGAGCCGGAGCTGGATCCCGAGCTGCTCGCGGAGCCCGAGCTGCTGCCACTGCTCGGACCCGAGCTCGACCCCGATCCGCTCCCGCCGCTCGATCCACCCCCCGATGCAGACCCCCCGGTGCAGACCTGGATGGTCGTCTCGACGCCATCGGGTGCGGCCTGGCCGCAAGTTCCTTGCGAACAGCCATGCGAGCCATCGCACTCGGGGACGCAACGGCCGCCGATGCACGCCAGGTGGGAGCCGCACGTGGCCACGCCTTGCACCGTGTCGCACGAGTCGCCGGCGTTGCCGTTGCCCGCCGACACGCACGAGTACGCGTCGGGCGCGGTGAGCCAGCACGTCTGCCCGTCTCCGCACTGGAATGGATCGTTGTTGCAGAGCTGGTCCGGTCCACACGCGAGGGCGAGGCCGACGCCACCGGCGGCGAGCAGGCCGACGAGTACGGGGGCGAGCTTCATGGCGAACCCGGTCTAGCACCGGCCCGTCGCGCGTTGCGAGCGATAGCGAGCGAGGGGCCGGCAACGCCCTCAGGTCACTAGGGTGAGCTCTTCGCCTCCGCCCGCGGCGGGTTGAACAGGTCGAAGACGACCGACGGGACGGTGTCGCGCGCGGCCGGAGGCGGCATGTCCCAGGGAGGCGCCTGGGGGACCTCCGTCGTGCGGGCTTCGAGGTCCTCCTCGTCGTCCACGAGCGTGTCGGCGGGCTCGCGCCACTGCAGCAGCGAGCGCATGACGATCTCTTTCAGCGTGGGGGGCCTCTGTAGCCTGGCCATGCCAGGCCCTCTTGCATATGTCGGCCCAGGCAGAAGCTACGTGATCGCAGGCACTTGCGAGCGGGGCGGTGCGGGGCAGGGCCCCCGGATGGTGGGGCGAGACCTCGCTACACCCCCTGCCTCGACGCCCACCGCCGGTGGTCGACGAGCAAGCACCGGTCCTGCACCACGTCGATGCCCGCGGCAACGAGGCGTGCCGCTGCGTCGTCGTTCCGGATGCCCAGCTGCATCCAGACCGCGGCGGGGTGCTTGGCGATGATGTCGTCCACGTGCGCGGGCACGTCTTGCGGGCGCCGGAACACGTCGACGATGTCGACCTCGCCCGGCACGTCGGCGACGCGACGGAAGACAGGCTTGCCGAGGATGGTCGTGACGTCCGGGTAGTAGACCGGCACCGGGACGACGTCGAGGCCGGCCTCCGCGAGGTACTCGGGCACGTAGAACGCGGGCTGATCCCGCTGCGCTTCCGTCTTGATCCCGAGCACGGCGATGCGGCGGGTGCGCACGAGCAGTGCGTCGATGTCGGCGGTGGTCTCGAGCAAGCGTCCGGAGGGCATGGGCATCCCGAGAGTACCCGCGCGCGGGACTTGCCGCTCGCGCGCGGTTCCTGCGTCGCCCAGCGGCAGGCTCCAGCCCGAATGAGCCCGCTCCAGGCGTCGCGGGAGAGGCACGCGGGTTGCCCTCCAGGGTCGTCGTCAGGTTCAATCATGAGACAGCAACCGATCGACGACCAAGCCGAGCTGCCTCTGCCGCTACCGCCAGGTCAGGCGGCCCGCGCCGTGCCGGTGGCTCCCAGCACGGTCCTGCTGGCCGACGACGACGACTCTTCCCGCCAGGCCTTGAGGTCCGTCCTCGAGGACGAGGGTTACGGGGTGCTCGAGACATCGACCGGAATCGAGACGCTCGAGCTGCTCGCGAGCGCGGCTGACGGGCAGGCGCCGATCCCCGACGTGCTCGTCCTCGACGTCTGCATGCCCGGCTACTCGGGGCTGGGAGTTCTGGCCGTGATGCGGAGGTTCAGCGAGCGGCCGCGGGTCATCGTCGTGACCGGCCTCCGCGACCCTTCGGTCGAGACGTTCGCGAAGCGGCTCGGGGCGGTGCGAGTCCTCCACAAGCCGCTCGATCTCGACGACCTGCTCGCCGAGGTCCTGACCAACGCGAAGGCCCGACTCTAGGAGGCGCGGGCGTCGAGGGCGCGTCACACTGGGTCATGGCGCACATGCTCTGGACTGCAGCCCGGCGTCTTTTCGCGCTGGCGGTCGTCGCCGCTGCGTGCGTCGCCATTCCGTTCATCGCGGGGGCGCGTATGGGACCTCTTCCCGCAGCCTCGGGCCTGCTCACAGTCGCGCTCCTGACGGCGGCTCTGGTTCCCATGTCGCGCGCCCGCCACCTGCTGCGTCTGATCGAAGCACCCGCCTCGCCACCTTCGGCCTCGATGGTCTATCGCACCAGTGCCCGCGCGATCGACGACGAGGCGACCGCCGACGGCGCCTCACGCTCCGCGGCCATCGCCCTCATGCTCCTGAGCCTGGCCGTGGCCTCCACGATCGTCGCGGCTGCTTCGCGCTAGAAGCGCGCACTCGACCAAGGCGATGGCCGCGCACACGCTCGGTGGCACCAGCCCGAGCGAGGGCCAGAGCACCGACTCGAGCGGGGTGACGTCCGAGCAGCCCAGCGATCCGTGCATCGCGACGAGAGCCAGCACGGGAAACACGACGCATGCCCCAGCCAGGACGTGGGCCGAGGCCAAGCGGCGCACGAGCACCCAGGCCGCTGCCGCGAAGACCGCGAGTGTGATCAGCCCCCGCGCGAGGTAGTACCCCTCGGTGCGGACGGCGGACATCGACAGCCCCGGACCGGCGATCAGGAAACCGGCGATGGCGATCACGAAGACCCCCGTCTCGGCGAGCCCCCGCCGGCGCCGCAGCCCGACGAGCGTGACGAAGGTGGCGACGAGCCCGCCCACGATGAGGGCCGCTCTCGACGAGGGGTTCCCGAGGGTGCGTGCGTCACTCTGCGCGCGGGCGGCCTCCACCGCGAGGATGCGGTCGGTGCTGGCCCGCAGGGGCTCGCCGAACAAGGACGGCAGCAGGGGAAGTCCGTCGGCCATCGACTCCCGCGGTGCGTCGACGCCCAGGACCCTGGCGATCGTCGGCGCGAGCGCGGTCACAGGCGTCATCGGCTCGACCTCGCGGGCGCCGCTGTCGGCTCCGGCGGCGCGATCGAAGAGCGCTACCCACGCCACGCGTCTCACCTCCTGCTCGACCCCGCCGTGCCCCCCGTATGCCGTATGTCCGTGATCCGCCCCGACCAGCCAGAGAGCCTCGTCCCCTCGCCGTTTGCTGCGAGCGCTCGCGCGGAAGGCCGCGACGGTCGCCATGGCCCGACGGCTCGCGTCGAGGTACTGCTCGCTCGCGGCCCCGTGCAGGTGGCCGGCCTCGTCGACGTCGGTCAGATGCACGACGAGCAGATCGGGCGAAGTGTCCCAGACGCGAGCGAACGTCTCGGGGAAAGTGACCGAAGGCCCGACGACCGTGACATCCCCTTGCACGCAGAACAGCTCGCAATACCAGGGCACGCCCTCGAGCATCCAGGCGACCTTTCCACCACCCGCGCGCACGCGGTCGGCCACGCTGTCGGCGCGTCCGCGCGCATACGTGTTGCCGCGGATGCCACTGGCCCACGACGGCACGCCCGTGAGCATGGCGTGGTACACGGGACGCGACCGCGACGGCACGCCGCTGTCGAGCGACGCCCTCCAGGCCACGTCGCCCAGACTCCCTTCACGAAGACGCTCCTCGAATGCATCCTCACCCAGCCCGTCGATCAGGACCACGACGACGCGGCGCTGCGGCGCGGGAGCGTGAGCCGCGAGAGGATCGGCGTGCGCGTGCAGCGCCTCGAGGACGCGAGGGATGGGCTCGTTGAGCGATCCCATGAGGTGGGAGCCCTCGAAGGCACCGAGCAGCGAAACGGCCAGCGCAATCGCCAGCCAGGCGAGGGAGCGACGCAAGGGTCCGGGATCGTTCTGCGGCCTCAGGGCGCGGGGGCGGTGGGGTGCACTCGCTTCTGCTCGGCCGCGACTTCGTGTCGTATCAGCTCGTCGAGGGACATGTTCGCCGTCGACACGGGCGGCGCCTTGGCCACGGGGGAAAGCGCAGGCGCGGGCGAAGGTGCCGCCTCCGCTTCCTTCTCGGGGGCAGGCGCCGGGTCGGCGAGCCGCGCGGGATGTGGCGCCACGTGCCTGACGTGTGGAGCGGCGAGCGGGTGCGCGTGGGCGAGAGCGGCTCCGGCAACGGGCAGCCGGTCGACGGAGATCACGTTCTCCGAGGACGACGGAACCGCGGGTGGGACCGCGACGCTGGCCGACGTGGCGGGAACCGGTGGGACCGCGGTGGCCACCGACGTCGCAGGAGCGATGGCGCCGGCTGCCGGGGCCACCACCGTGCATGTGCGCAGGCGGACGTGCCCGGGGACCTGCGTCGCCGCCAGGCTCGCCAGCGTCGTCGTGGCCAGCCACGTCACCAGCACTGCGAACCACCCGATGGGCTTCGGTCGCGTCGCGCGGCGCGGCCGAGGGGCGAGCGTCTCGATGGCCAGCGCACTCGGTCGCGAGCGCCGCGGCACCATCACCGGCAAGGGCGCGGGGTGCGCCTGCTCCGGGTACATCGTGTAGAGGGCGTCCAGATCGAAGAACCCCGAGCTCTGCTCGCCGCGCGGCAGATGCACGCGCCGCGTGCGTGGCGCCGGCGGCGTGAGCGAAGCGCCGAGCCTTCCTGCGAGATCGCTGTCGGAGTCCTGGAAGGTCATGAGAGGCCGATCGTCTCCGGATCCTGCCACGTCATCGGGGGCGAGGCCCGCTCTGGAGTTTTCGCATCGCGACGGAACCGGCAGGTCCCGCGAGGTTTGCCGTCCGTCATCAGCGACGAGCGAGAGTAGCGCGGATCAGCGGCCCGCACGGAAGCGCCGCGCCACCTCGGCCGGCGGCAGCTTGTCCACGTCGGCCTCGCGATTGAGGTGTCGCATCGTCGCGGCGGGCAGCGCTCCGGCGAGCGAGGCCACCTCCAAGGCGAGCGCCGGGACCGAGCGCAGGGCCGCTCGACGCGCCAGCCACACCGCCTGGTACGGCGGAAAGTAGTGCCGGTCGTCCTCGACGACGGCGAGGCCGAGCGCGTCGACGAGGCCGTTGGTCGAATCTCCGGCGATGACGTCCAGCTGCCCGTCAGCGAGGGCGCGGTAGGTCAGGGACAGGTCCATCTCACGCGGCGGCCCCGCGAAATGCAGGCCGTAGGTCTGCACGAGCCCCGCGTACCCGTCGGAGCGCGACAGGAAGTCCTGACCGAAGCCGGCGTGGAGCGAAGGGGCCACGCCGGCGAGCTCGCTCAGCGTGCGGATCCCGCGGGTGTTGCGGTCCGCGGCGCGCATGAGGATCACGAAGTCGTTGGCGAAGCCGAGCGGCCCGGACACCTCCACGTCGAAGCGCGAGGCGTACTCTTCGCGGATGCTCCGCAGCACGAGGTTCGTGTCGGTGACTGCTGCATGGCCGAGCAGCGCGGTGTACGCGGTGCCGCTGTACTCCGGGTAGACGTCCACCGCCCCTGCGACGAGCGCCTCGTGGCAGAGGTTGCCGCCCAGCTCGAAGCGCCGGACGACGTCGACACCGCGGGCCTCGAGCCCCTGGGCGAGGATCTCGCCGAGGATCACCTGCTCGGTGAAGTCCTTGGTGCAGACGGTGATCCGGGGGGCTGCACCCGGCGCGGCGCTGCTGCTCCCGGCGCCGGTGGCTGATGTGCCGCCGGGGATTGCGATGGCCACGGTCGCCGCGAGCACCAGCGCGGCCAGCACCAGGGTCAGGCTCGAGCCCCGAGGAGCTGCCGTCGCGCCCACGCGTGCCTGCAGACGCGCGGCGACGCTACCCAGCGCGACATCGAGCATCAGGGCGAGCAGCGCGGCGGGAACCGCTCCGGCGAGCACGAGCCCGTCGTCGTTCATGCGTAGCCCGCGGAAGATGAGCGTCCCGAGGCCCCCGGCCCCGATCGCCGCCGCGACCGTCGCGACGCCGACGCCGATCACGAGCGCCGTCCGGACGCCGGTGGCGATGACCCCCATGGCCAGGGGCAGCTCCACCTGCAGCAGGATCTGCCGGCGCGTCATCCCCATCGCCACGGCCGCCTCACGCACCGAGGGCTCGACGCCGGCAATTCCGGCGGTCGTGCCCCGCACGATGGGCAGCAGCGCGTAGAGCACCAGGACCACCACCGCCGAGCGCGCGCCGATCCCTCCGACGAACGGAACGGGGAGAAGCAGGCCGAAGAGCGCCAGACTCGGAACGACCTGCAAGGCCCCGGCGACGCCGACGATCGCGCGGCCCAGACGCGGGCGGTCACTGGCGACCACACCGAGGGGGACGCCGAAGATCGTCGCGATGCCCGTCGCGAGCGCGACGAGGCCGAGGTGCTCGAGCGTGAGCCGCGCCAGATCCGCGACCGCAACGCCCGCGACGGAGGTCAACTCGCCACCCCGTCGACGTCGAGGGTGTCCAGGAAGGCCCGAGCCAGCGGATGGGTCGAGCGCCGGAACTCCTCCGGCGTGGCAAGGACCGCGAGGCGTCCCTCGTCGAGCAGCGCGATGCGGTCGCCGACGACGAGCGCCTCGCGCAGATCGTGCGTCACCAGCAGGACGCTGGTCGGCGTCCCCCGCTCCCCGAGCGCGGTGTGTAGGGCCACGAGCTCTCGCTGCATCGCCGCACGAGTCGAGGGGTCGAGCGCGCCGAAGGGCTCGTCGCAGAGCAGCAGCGGCGGTTCGAGCGCGAGAGCGCGAGCGACCCCGACACGCTGCCGCTGCCCCCCGGACAGCTGCGCGGGCAGACGATGCGCCAGCTCGGCGGGCAGACCGACGAGGGTCATCAGCTCGGTCACCCGCGCCGCGATGCGCTCGCGGGCCCAGCCCTCGAGCGCCGGCAGCAGGCCGATGTTGCGCGCCACGCTGAAGTGAGGGAAGAGGCCCCCCTCCTGCAGCATCGTGCCCGTGCGACGGCGCAGACGCACCGGATCCCAAGACGTCGTGGCCTTGCCCTCGACCCGGACCTCCCCGGAGGCGGGGTGGAGCAGGGCGCTCGCCAGCCGGAGGATGGTGGTCTTGCCGCTGGCGGATCGCCCGAGCAGGGCCACGTTCTCGCCGCGCTCGATCGCGAGCGAGACGCCGTCGAGGATCGTCGTGGCCCCTCGACGGAAGACGACGCGGTCCAGCTCGAGGACCGGCGGACCCGCGCGACCGCTCGTCATGCGCCCCGGCTCACGCGTCCTCGGCGCAGCGGAAGCCGGCGAAGATCTGGCGTCGCTCCGGGTAGTCCCAGTTGCGGAAGGTGTTGCGCGCCACGATGCCCGCGGTCGCCCACGAGCCGCCACGCAGGACGCGATACGCCTCGCCGAAGAAGACCTCGGAGTACTCGCGGTACGGGAAAGCCTCGAAGCCCGGGTACGGTCCGAAGGCGCTCGAGGTCCACTCCCACACGTCGCCCACCATCTGGTGGCACCCATACGGGCTGAGGCCCAAGGGGTAGGTTCCCACGGGCGCGGGCTCGAGCAGAGCGCCGTCCAGGTTTGCATGGGCGGCCGTCGGCGGGTCGTCACCCCAGGGGTAGAGCCTCGCCGCACCGCGCTCGGGATCCCAGGCCGCGGCCTTCTCCCACTCGAGCTCGGTGGGAAGGCGCCGCCTGCGCCAGCGGGCGTAGGCCTGGGCCTCGTGGAAGCAGACGTGCATCACCGGCCGATCTTGGTCGAGGAGCACCGGCGCGCCGAAGCGCCACGCCATGCGCATGCCGTCGACGATGCGCCAGTGCAGCGGTGCGGTGGCGCGACTCTCGGACAGCCATCGACGCCCGGCCTCCGTCCAGAGCTCGGGCCTCTGATAGCCGCCATCCTCGATGAACGCGAGGTACTCGCCGTTGCTCACCGGCGCCGTGTCGATGCGGAAGGCCGGCAGCTCGACCACGCGCGCCGGCCGCTCG
>VFSW01009088.1_pt1 | contig 14198 bp, 7 predicted proteins | sample 5358111 | NCBI WGS metagenome assembly VFSW01 (sample SAMN11554181, study PRJNA540505) | mine drainage metagenome | isolation source: sediment from site ElyBrook_90M | place: USA: Ely Copper Mine, Vershire, VT | collected 2017
CCCATGCCGTTGAAAGCGGCGATGGCGTCAAGCTGCCGCCCCTCGGTGCCAAGCACTTCGCCGAGCCAAAAACTGGTGGGATGCCCCTTATAGCAAGCTTCCGGAAGGCGCCGCTGCAGCCGGAAAATGAAAATACCGACCAACATCACAAGGATGACGAGCAGGCGGAATTTAGAGAATCGAGAGCGCGGCACAAAAATCAATGCGTCGGGGCGGGTGTCATGCGGAAGGTTCCGTGGTCATATTTGCACCGATAGCTGCACACGAATTCTTCCGCCCCTGCCTCGCCACGGTAGCTGTAGATGCCGCCGGCCAGCGAGCCAAGATTCGCTTCGCCATCCAATTTGAGTTTTTCCCCCTCCCATTGGCCGTGGAGCGAGACGGCATAAGCGACCCGCAAAATCCCGCCGTAAACTGCATGAAAAGCCGCCCGATATTCGCCGCCGTCCGAACGGTCAAGCAGGCAGCGGAGAGCGCCGTGATGTCCGTTGGCCTCGCTGCGCCATTCGCCCTGCCAACGGCCTTGGAGTCCATTCGCGGCGCTGGGGGCGGGAGCGGGCTGGTTCCATCGGCGTTTGAAATCGGCGCCGCCGTTGAAAAATGCGGCGAGAAGATGAGAAATTTTGCGAACCAGACCCACGCTGTCAATTTGCCCGCAGGTTGGAAGCCGGTCAAATATTTCCAGCTTGCGGAAACCGGGGCCGACTTACCAAAGACCCTTGGAATCGACGCCGGGAGAAGAAGCGTTGTTCGTCTGCATAAGCGGCAAACTGCGCCACCGCACGGACATGTCAGAAAAACCGATATTGCCACCGACGGCCCCCAACGTGACGCTGGTTGTTCCCGGCGAACCAACGGTGAACGAGGAACTCTTCATCATGGCCGCGCCCAATGGAGTGTGCGGGGCGATGCTCATTTGGGACGGGAAAGGACTGGAAGAGATGCTGGTCGAGGTGGTCCAATAATTCGCGTCAGCCAGGAGCTCGTTGGTTCCAACGGTCGGCATCTTGACTTGATTTTCCTCTTCGTCCGGCCCCTTGGTTGACTGCGAAATAGTGCCAGCCAAATAACTGTATCCCGTGACGAATCCAAACGCGGTAGTATGCTGCGCAACTGCGCCCGGGCCGCTTCCGAAGACGATGTTCGGGCAATAAAATATATTGGAGTTGCCGCCAGCGAGGTCTACGAGATTGGTAAAAGTGTCATCAGACATGACAATCGCGTGATAATATCCCTTGTTGTCCGCCGAATTGGGCAAATACTGGCCGTTTTGGTCTGCGTAGGTTTCCAATATTCCAAGGAGCTGGTGCAGATTGCTTTTGCAGACTACCCGGCGGGTCTTTTCCTTGGCAGTAGACAAAGCGGGAACCATGATGGCGGAAAGAATTCCCGTCATCGTAATAACAACCAGCACCTCAACCAGGGTTAATCCCGCCGAGGTGGCTCGCCCGTGCTTTGCCCGCTCTTGGCAAATGTGCATACGTCGTCCGTCGTCTAAAGGCTCGTCTGTCTTCGGAAATATGCAGAAATTGTGAATTCATTGCAACAAATATTTTTGTAGGGCAATCCCTCTCTTGCGGAAAGTCCTATTCGTCATTACGTTGCGCCAATGTGTGCCCGCGCCCGTGGCTGCATCCGCCTCAAAGGCGTGCGGCAAAACAACCTTAAGATCGGCCATCTCGATATTCCCCTGCGGAAGTTGGTGGTGATCGCCGGACTAAGCGGGTCGGGGAAAAGTTCGCTGGCCTTTGACACGCTGTTTGCCGAGGGGCAGCGCCGCTACATCGAGACCTTTTGGCCCTACGCCCGGCAGTTCCTTGACCGCATGGACAAGCCGCAGGCGGAGAGCATCGAAGGCATTCCTCCCGCCATCGCCATCGAGCAGCGCAACACCGTCCGCACAACTCGCTCCACAGTGTCAACGATGACGGATATTTCGGAATACGCCAAGGCATTTTGGCCCCATGTGGCCAGGCTGCATTGCTGGCAGTGCGGAAAGCCGGTGCAAAAAGATTCGCCGCAAACCATCTGGGCGTCGTATCTCGAACGGCTGCCGGATCATGAGTTGCTGGTCACCTTCAGTCTTGGACTGAGCGAGAAATTCTCACTCGACGAATCGCTCTCGCTGATTTCCCGGCAGGGTTACCGGCGATTGCTGGTGGGCGGAGCCATCGTCATGCTGGAAGACGCCCCGGCGATTCTCAAAAACCAGCCTCAGCCATCCCTCACGGTCGTTCAAGATCGCGTGAAGCTGGCCGACGCGAATCGCGCGCGGTTCGTCCAAGCCTGCGAACAGGCCTATCATTTTGGGGCCGGCAAACTGAGCCTTCGGGCTATTGAACCGGGCCAGCGGGAGACGGGTGCCGAGACGGCGGCGTTTTCCAGCGGACTTCATTGCGCGGCCTGCGACATCGCTTATCCCGAGCCGAGTCCCGCCATTTTCAGCTTCAATCACCCGCTCGGCGCATGCCCGTCGTGCCGGGGCTTCGGCAGGATCATCGCCATTGATTACGATTTGGCCGTGCCGGATTGGAGCAAATCGCTGGCGGGGGGCGCGGTGAAGGCGTGGCAGACTCCGGTCAATTCGCAATGCCAGACGGACATGATGAAATTCGCCAAAAAGCGCCGCGTTCCGACGAATGTTCCTTTTCGGGAGCTCGAACCGAAATGGCGCGAATGGGTCATGTCCGGCGACGAAGGTTACGGCAAGGATGCCGCGCACAAATGGCCGCGCGCATGGTATGGCGTGAAGGGCTTCTTCCGCTGGCTGGAATCAAAGGCATACAAGATGCATGTGCGGGTGCAATTGGCCCGCTACCGCTTGTATCAACCATGCCCGGCCTGCCAAGGAACGCGCTTCCGCCCGGAGACCTTATTATATAAGGCAGAGGGCGCGACGCTTTCGGATTTTTATCGGATGAGTGTTTCGCGAGCTTTGGCATTTATCCATTCTCTGGAACGGAATTGGCATCAAACCGGCGCTTCCGACCCCGTGGCGATGGCCTTGGAGGAGGTTCGCTCCCGCCTGGCCTATCTCGAAGCGGCTGGCGTTGGCTATTTGACTCTGGATCGCCCGACGCGGACGCTTTCCGGGGGAGAGACGGAACGGGTCAATCTCACCGCCTGCCTTGGCTCGCGCTTGGTGAACACGCTGTTCGTGCTCGACGAACCGAGCGTCGGGCTGCATCCGCGCGACACCGTTCGCCTGGTGCGGTTGCTGCATCAATTGCGGGACGCGGGCAATAGCGTCATCGTCGTCGAGCATGAGGCGAGTGTCATGCGGGCCGCCGATCAAATTATCGAGATTGGGCCAGGACATGGCGAAGCGGGTGGGAAGGTGGTTTTCCAAGGTGGTTGCGGGGATATTATGGGTTCCGCCGATTCGCTGACAGGCTCGTATCTCGCCGGGCGGAAACAAATGGACGCCGCGCCCCAGCGGCCCGTCGGAGCCGGGTCGGCAGGCAAATTGATCTTGCGCCACTCCAGCCTGCACAACCTCAAGGATGTGACGGTGGAAATTCCGCTGGGCCGATTCGTGTGCGTCACGGGTGTCAGCGGCTCAGGCAAAAGCACGTTGATCACCGAACTCCTCGTTCCAGCCTTGCGCGAAAAATTGAATGACAGCGGCCGCGGGCCCGCCTCCGGCGAGGAGGGGGCGGAGGACGATGAATTGACGCCCGAAAAATCCGCAAGTGCTGCATCCGCAATGGTTTTGGAAGGATGGGAGAGCATCGGGCAGCTCATTTGCGTTGATCAATCGCCACTGGGCAGGACGCCGCGATCCAATCCTGCGGTGTATATCGGCGCGTTCGATTACATCCGCGCCTTCATGTCGCAGACCGAAATGGCGCGTCAGCGCGGCTTGAGCGCCAGTTCCTTCAGCTTCAATTCCGCCCAGGGCCAGTGCGAGCGGTGCCGCGGGGCCGGGTTTGAGAAGATTGAGATGCAGTTCCTAAGCGATGTCTTCGTCCGCTGCCCGGATTGCGATGGCCGCCGCTATCGCCCGCACATTCTGGAGGTAACCGTTTCCGCCGAGGATGCGACAGGATCGAACCGCCAATGGAACATCGCGGACATGTTGAATGCTTCCGTCGATGAAGCCATCGATTTTCTAAGCCAGTTTCCCGATTCGAGCCCAGCCGCCCAAGCGATCCGCTCGCTCGGCCTCCTGCAGGAGGTTGGACTGGGTTACCTCCGTTTAGGCCAACCGGTGAACACGCTCTCCGGCGGCGAGTGCCAGCGCCTCAAACTGGTGGAGCATTTGGCGCAAGCAGGCCAAACCGCGATGGGCGAATCTAAACCTATCTTGTTCGTATTTGATGAGCCAACCACCGGCCTCCACTTCGACGATGTGCGCGTTTTGCTGAAGGCGTTGCAAAAAATCGCCGATAAGGGCCACACAGTTATCGTTATCGAGCATAATCTTGAGGTGATTCGTTCTGCGGATTGGCTCATTGATTTGGGACCGGAAGCGGGCGACGGAGGGGGACAAATTGTCGCAATTGGAACACCTGGCGAAGTAGCCAAAATCGCAAAGAGTTATACAGGTCAAGCCCTTGCTGGCACGCTGACGGTGTGACAATTTGACGCTACTTTTATGGGCTGGTATTAGCGTTGCTCATTTAGTTTGCAAATTACTAACGGACAGATATTTGTGAACCATGCGACAAAAATGTTACAAATAATGACGGTCTTCCTTTGACAGAAACTAATGATTATGTATTCTTTAGTGGCGCGGTCTTCTGAGTTTGAGGCAACAAAACAAACGAAAGCCCGCGTGTCGAAAGACGCGGCCTACATTGCCGCACGAATTTAATGAACCTTAACACGGATAGGCTGTCCCAATAAGATATGCAGCGAAAGAGACTTCATGGGGGAAATGCTCGGGGGAGTGGCTCCAAGCAAAAGCTGGAGAAGAAAAGCCGCGCCAAAGTAGCGCGTTTCACTTTACAGACCAACGGCAAGGGCGCTTCTCACAAGAACGGTCAGAACGGCAAAAACGGCCATGCGGCGGACGAATCGAAAGGCACTTTGCAGCCGCCCCAGCCGCCGTCCTCCGCCATTGCGGCCACTCCCGTGACCGTCAGCATCGAATCTCCGATCATCGCCGAAAAAGTCAAAGAACTGCTCCGGCTCTCGCAGGATAAAGTCTACCTGACCTACGACGATATTAATGACGCCCTGCCGGATGAGTTCGTCACCCCGGAGATTCTCGATACCATTTATTCCAAGCTCCGCGGCTTTGAGGTCGAAATCGTGGAAGCGCCTGATCTTGAGCGCGCCAAGCAGCAACAGCAGCAGCATGCTGAACCGGAGGAGGAACAACAGGAAGAACCCGGCCGCCTTGATATTTTGGACGATCCCGTCCAGATGTACCTGCGCCAGATGGGCAAAGTCCCATTGCTGACCCGGGAGCAGGAAGTCCAGATTTGCAAGCGCATTGAGGAAGGCGAAACCGAAGCGCGCAAAATTTTGTTTGGCTTCGGCTTCACCGGCAAGGAGCACATCGCTCTGGCTGAGAAGCTCCTGTGCGATCCGCCCCGCGAGCGTTTCGACCGCGTGGTCGTCGATAAGAAGGTGGAAAGCCGCCAGTCTCACTTGACCGTGTTGCGCCGCCTGATCAAGCGCGCCCGCGACCTGGATCAAAAGCTCGACAAGGCTTACGAGCAGATTCGCAATTCGCACGGCAAAGCGCCGTCGCCCGCCTTGCTGTCGAATTATCAGAAGCTCGACAAGGCCTTGCAGGCGACTTTCCCGAAGTATTATTTCAAGCCGAAAGTGTCCGAGGAAATCATGATTGTGTCGGACAATGTCGCCGACCAATTCAAGACGAGCCTGCGCACGATGGAGGAATTGCAGCGCCGCCGCAAGTCCGCCGCCACCACCGCGCAGTTGACCGCCGAGCAGAGCAAGCTCGTGGCCCTGGAAAAATTCGTCCGCCTGAGCCGCGAAGAATTCCTCGGCGCCCACGCCGCGATGAAGAAGGCCGCCAGCCGCGCCGACGAAGCCAAATGCGAAATGGCCGCCGCGAACCTGCGCCTCGTGATTTCGATTGCCAAGAAGCACACCAACCGCGGCCTGTCGTTCCTCGATTTGATCCAGGAAGGCAACATGGGATTGATGAAGGGCGTCGAGAAATTCGAGTATCAGCGCGGCTACAAGTTTTCCACTTACGCCATCTGGTGGATTCGCCAGGCGATCACCCGCGCGGTGGCCGACCAGGCCCGCACCGTCCGCATCCCGGTTCACATGATCGAGGTCATCAACCGCCTCATGCGCGTCCAGAAACGCCTCATGCAGGAGTTGGGCCGCGAAGCCGAGCCGGAAGAAATTGCGGACGAGTTGAACCTGCCAGTGGAACGTGTCCGCTCCATCTTGAAGATGGCGCAGCAATCCGTTTCCCTGCAAGCCCCGGTGGGCGATGGCGACGATGCCAGCGTCGGAGATTTCATCGAAGACAAGAAAGCCGCCAATCCTTCCGACGTCACCAGCTACAGCCTGCTCAAGGACACCTTGAGCGACGTCCTGGCCACCTTGACCGAGCGCGAGCGCAAGATTGTTGAAATGCGTTTCGGTTTGGTGGACGGCTACGAACGCACTCTGGAAGAAATCGGGCGTCAATATAATGTGACGCGCGAGCGCATCCGCCAGATCGAAGCCAAAGCGCTGCGCAAGATGCGCCACCCGACGCGCCTGCGCCACCTGCAAGGCTTTCTCGAAAACGAGGAAACGATCTTTCAGTAAGATTTTGCCCAGCAAATCGGCAAACTCCGCTGCGAAAGCCGCAGCGGAGGATCTCGGCCTCTGTCGAAAGAGAGGTTTTTTGTGCAAATCGCGCGCGCCTGCCCTCTGTGAGAGCCAAATAAATATCAGACTTCTGCGATTCTGTGGTCTGCTGAGCGAGCTTCTCCATTATCTGCCTGTCCACGGACGCCTTATCGGTTTTCTATTCGATTTCCAGAATTGCGGCACGGCAAAATCCAATTCTCACGAGCGGAATTAGGTCGGTTGCCGGAAGTGGATTCTCCTGTTCGGTATGCAGTCTCCATCGTATAAAGTTTCCATCATGACCGAGATGGAATCCAAAGTGGTTGAGGCGGGGCGACAGGCATCACTCGACTTGGGCATCCGGTTCATCGCTCCTTTCACCGCCAAACCGGCCCGCAAAGACTCTCGGACCTAATCTCTGCAAAACAGCCAGCAGCATGGGATTGCGTGGATTAAAAAAAATGCACCCTGATGCGAGGCCAAATTTGCTTCGATATTTGCTTCGATATAATTGACAAATTTTTGGTTCGGTGGGAGGATCGGACGCTTCTTTAAGAAGCGCGATGATGCCACATTACCTGATTCACTGATGAAAAAAATGTTTTTGCCGTTTACCGGCTTGTTCGCAGCCTTGATTCTTCTTGCCTTCGCCACAGCGTCGCATGCGGGCCCCGTCGTTACCGCGATCTCACCGACTAACGGGCCCACCGTTGGCGGCACCGTTGTGACAGTCACCGGAAGCGGTTTCCCCACAATCACCAACAATGTGTCCGTCTATCTCAGTTATCAGGCAACGGCAATGGCATGCGCTGTCACGTCAGTCAAAACAAACGTCATCACATGCGTCACCCCTGCGTGGCAGGGGCAGAATCTTAGTTTTGTCGTGGACGTTGATGGCACATCTTCAAATTTCGCATTCAGCTATTTCCCTCCAACCATAACGTCGATTTCGCCCTGGAACGGATCGAGCACAGGAAATTTTCCACTCAGCATTACGGGAACAAATTTTGGGTTGGGTGGAACGGTAACGCTTGGCGGGGTGGCGTGTGCGGTTACATTTTGGGGCCAGACAAATATCCTGGTGACATGTCCGGAAGGAGACGGTTCCTCGTTAACGTTGACTGTGACGCCTTCAAATTCGGCTGCCGCCACTTTGACAGGGTTCAATTACCAGGACGTTCCGACGATCTCATCTGTTTGGCCGACGAACGGCTCCACCGCTGGAGGCGAAACCCTGACGATCAACGGGACAGGTTTCGGATTGGCGGTTGGATCGGTGGCCTTGAATAACATTACTTGCTTGATTCAAAGGTGGAATACAAATTCAATCGAAGCGCAATGCCCTGCTGGCCAGGGCGCCGATTTGCCCCTCACCTTAATCACCGATACTGGAAATACGACCAATCTTGCCGATGCCTTCAGCTATTTTCCCCCCGGCGTAGTGTCGTGGAGTCCATCGCTGGGCTCGACGGCGGGAGGGTTTCAACTGACTATCGCTGGCACAAACTTCGGCCTGCCAGCAGGCACGCTGACCATGGGCGGCGTGGTGTGCAGCAATGTTTCATGGGGACAAACGCAAATCATTGTTGATGCCGCCCCGGGCGAGGGGGCAAATGTTCCGCTGGTGGTTACAACTTCAGGCGGGCGGTCGTGTCCGACCGTGTATTACTCTTATGGGGCTCCCGCGCTCACTAGCATATTGCCGAGTATATATCCAACCACGGGCGGAACTGCCACATTGCGAGGCTCCAATTTGGGAAGCAACGGCATAATCTATGTGGGCACGAATGTTGTGTCGTCGTGGACAAGCTGGTCTAGTTCAAACATCGTCTTTTCTCTTCCCCCTGGCCAGGGCATGAACCTTCCAGTTTCTGTGATCACCGGCGGACAAAGCGCGTCGAATCTTTTCATCAGTTACGACCCGCCCGCCATTTCGAGCGTGACCCCGGCGCATGGCCCGACAGCGGGCGGAACCATGGTAACTCTGATCGGATCCAATTTTGGAACAACGTCCGCCACTCTCATGGTGACTCTCGGCGGCAATTCATGCTCCAATGTATCGTGGACGCAGACTAACATTAGCTGTGCCACGCCGCCTGGAAATGGAACTCAACTGTTTCAGGTTGGTGTCAATAACGAATCGAGCACCAGCCGGATCGCATTCAATTACGACCCTCCGGTCATTGCGTCTGTCAATCCGTTGTCAGGCCCGACGGCTGGGGGAACGCCAATGACGATCACCGGATCGAATTTCTATCCGGGCGACGTGTTAGTGACTGTGGGAGCGGCCTCCTGCACAAACATTTTGATTTCGGCGACTCAGATCGTCTGTTCTGTTCCCCAAGGGTATGGCGTCGGGAAGCCCATTCAGGTTACTGTTGCAGGACAAACCACAACCACCGCGAATGCGTTCTCCTACTTTCCGCCAACGATCACGGCTGTAGTGCCGAATCACGGTCCGACTGCTGGCGGCTACACAGTGAATGTCGTTGGTTCCAACCTGAGCCCGCAATCCGTTTCCGTAATGCTCAATAACTCCATTTGCTCGGTGGGTCAAGGAAGCGCGACCTTTACAAATGTTCACGTGACCATACCGGCTGGAACGGGCGTGAACCTTCCCGTGAGCGTGACCGTAGGCGGCCAGGCCAGCGCGACGACGATTCCGTTTTCTTATGATCCGCCAGTCATTACAAGCGTTACTCCGTCGAATGGATTGGTTGTGGGCGGCGACATGATCATTCGCGGCACCAACTTTGGGACCAGCGGCACGGTTGTTTTGGGGAACGCGGTTTGTTCTCCAACCCAGTCTGGTTATACGGATTACAGCATCACGGTCACGATCCCGCAGGGTCAGGGAACGAATCTGACCCTTGGCGTCGATGTAGGCCAGCAGACGACTAGCATTACCGGGTTGAGTTACGCTGCGCCGGTTGTTAACAGTTGCTCGCCAACGGACGGTCCCGCCACAGGACAAACCGTTGTCACTGTCAACGGCGCTAATTTCGGCACCAGCGGAATCCTGATGCTGGGCGGGGTTGCATGCCCGTCTTCGGTGTGGTCCCCCACAACCATTCAGTTTGCGACTCCGGCCGGAACCGGGGCAAAATTGCCCATCACGGTGACAGTGAGCGGGCAAATGAGTGCTGGCAATGTCTTTTTCTCTTATGACCCGCCAACCATACTTTCAGTGGCGCCCAACTTCGCGCCACCCACTGGCGGAGTGCCAATCACGGTCTCTGGAGCAAATTTCGGAGCTTCGCCTTCGATTTTCATCAACGGAGCGCTGTGTACGAATACTCTGGTGCAAACAAATCAGGTCACATGCATTGTCCCTCCAGGCCAAGGCCAGCAGTTGCCTGTGGCGGTTTACACTGGCGCGCAGACTTTCACCTTGACGAACGGCTTTTCCTACATCGGCGGAATTATTACGGGCATGAATCCCTCGAATGGCCCAACCATGGGCGGAACTTTGGTGGCTGTAACGGGCGAGAACTTCGGTTCCAATGGTTACGTTACGCTGGCTGGAACTTCGTGCCTCGTGTCCAATTGGAGTGAAACAAACGTATTGTTTGTCACTCCAGCCGGGCAGGGGAGCAACGTTACGTTGGCCTTTTCCTCCACTGCGGGCGCGTCGATTTCCAGTGGATTCAGCTATTCGCCTCCCAAGTTTAATTCCTTATCGCCGGTGGATGGCCCCACTGCGGGAGGCAACATCGTGGCCATTGCGGGTAGTAACTTCAGCGCCAGCGGCATCCTGCTGTTTGCCGGGCAAGTATGTTCGAATGTCATCTGGTCCGATAGTGGTATTAATTTCGTTGCGCCCCCCGGCGCCGGAACCAATTCAATCATCACTATTTCGGCGGGCAACCAAATGACAGTGATTCCCTTTGCCTACTTTTACGACGTGCCGCAAATTCTTTCTGTCTCGCCCGGCGCTCTGCCGACGCAGTCCGGTTCCTCTTTTACGATTTATGGCACCAATTTTGGAACCTCCGGAGAAGTGTTGCTTGGGGGGCAGATGTGTGCGACCACCTACTGGAGCGAGAGCGAAATCCACGCCAAGTCTCCAGAATTCCTGGGGCCGAACGAACCGCTTAACGTCATTGTGGGGGGGCAGACTTCGCCAAGCTACGCAGTGACAGCGCAACCTCCGCGGACAAGCTATCTTGCTCCATCAAACGGGCTCGCGCAGGCTGAGACAGAGGTGACCATCTACGGAACCAACCTCGGGACGAGCGGACTTTTGACAGTTGGGGGCATCCCCTGCGGCGTGCTCTCGTGGAGCGATTCGGAGATCTCTGCCATTACTCCAGCCTTAACCGGCTCAAATTTGATTGTTTTATTGCAGACGGCGACTGGATTCGCAACCAACATCGGAACGTTCAGTTATTTCACCACGAATACGCTTTGCCTGCCGGGCACATATAGCGCCACCGGCCTGCAGCCTGGAGTGCCTGCGCCACCTGGATATTTCGTGCCTGGTCCCGGCGCGACCAATCCAATTCCTGCCGACGCGGGCTACTTTGCGCAAGGCTATGGAAATACAAACCCGACCGCGGCAAGCGCCGGAAGTTACACGCCCATCGCAGGCATGAGGTCTGCCTTGTCAGCCGATCCGGGGTTTTACGTATCCAATTCCGGATCTACCCTCCAAACTGCCACAAGCCCTGGATACATCCAGCCGGAACCCGGTCAAACGGGCCAGATTTCTGCACGCCCGGGACACTACGCGCCGGTAGCGAGGATGATTTCGGACATTCTCGCGTCCCCCGGGTTTTACGTGCCGAGCAACGGCTACTCATACCAGATTCCCGCGAGTCCAGGATATTACGTTCCAGCGAGCGGTTCCCTGCACCAGTCGCCGGCAGGTTCTGGATTTTACGCTCCGGTGAGCAACATGACTTCAGAGCTGCCTGCGCCTGCCGGATTTTACGTTCCCAGCAATGGAGCCACTATGGCTATGCGCGTCGATGCTGGTTATTACCAGCCGAATGCCGGCCAGGCGAACGAGTTGTTGACCCAAGTTGGTTCCTATGCTCCGCTTTCTGGCATGATGACAGGCATTCTCGCTTCGCCGGGTTACTACGTGCCATTGACGGGAATGACGAATCAAATTCCGGCAGGCCCTGGCTTCTACGTTCCATCGAATGGAGCCAGCGCGCAAATGCCTTCATTGGCGGGAAACTATGTCCCGGGCAGCAACATGTCGATAGCCCTGCCGGCTCCGATCGGAACTTACGTTCCCAGCAATGCTGCCGTCGCGCCGACTCTCGCCGACCCCGGATATTTTCAAAACGACGTTGGTCAAACCTCCCAGAAATTGGTTCCATTGGGAAGGTACACTCCGTTCGCGGGAATGTCTGCCGGCATCGATTCCTCGCCCGGATATTATGTTTCCCAAACCGGCTCCAGCAATCAAACCCCAGCGAGCCCTGGATATTTCGTGTCGTCGAAGGGGGCGATTATGCAATCATCGGCGCTGCCCGGAACGTATGCGCCGATTGGGGCCATGATTCAATCATTGCAAGCCCCGCCAGGAACATACGCAAACGCGACCAACGCCACGAACGCGACGCGGGTGGATCCAGGCTTTGTTCAATCCAGTGCGGGCCAAGGCGGCGAAATGGAGGTTCCTGCTGGTTACTATGCGCCTGTGGGAGGAATGGTCACGGGTATTCCGGCGTCGCCTGGTTACTACGTGCCTGATTCGGGCATGACAAACCAGGTTCCCGCCAGTCCCGGGTATTACGTTCCTTTGTATGCGGCATTCGCGCAGAGGTCCACCCCGCCGGGATTCTACACGCCTTCCAGCAACATGTCGCAGGCTTTGCCGGCGCCGGTGGGCACTTATATATCGGGCAGCAACGCTACATCTCCGACACCAACAAGCCCCGGCTATTACTCATCCGCGGAAGGCCAGACGAATCAGTCGCCCACTCCACCCGGCTACTATGCGCCAAGCTACTATTCCTTCGCCGGCATTTCAGCTTCGCCCGGCTATTACGTGCCAGGCTCAAATGCTGCCGCCCAGATGCCAGCGCCTGTTGGATTTTATTCGCCGGGCTACAATGCCACGAACGCCACCTTGGATCCGTCAGGAACGTTCACGCCGATCTCTGGAATGGCTGGTTATATTACGCTCGGTGACGCCAACAATGATGGGATTGTCAGCCAATCTGAACTCGACGCCGTGTTAAGCAACTACTGGATGAACAGCCCATGGGTCACCATGAATGATGCTCAATCCATGGGCCGCGGCATTTTCCAATTCTCGCTGACGAACGAAACAGGATGGGATTTCAGCGTGCTTTCAACCAGCAATCTCAGCAGCACCAATTGGACCTACATGACGAATGCCTACCCGGTCTATCAGTTTGTCAATACGAACACAAACGCCAGCCAGTTGTTTTACAAACTTCGATACCCGTAGTTTCTTGTCAGCGTTGATGAGAGTCTTTTCTCAGCATCCTGTAATCCGTTTTTGCGGAAGCAGGCCCAGGGCTTTTTGGCCGGCTCGGTGCGGGGAAGGGGTTTCTAGCACATCGTTTCATTACCATTGATGAAAAGCCCGGGGTCCAGGCCATTGCCAGCACGGCGCCGGATTTGCCGTCCGCGCCCGGGAAACATCCGGCGGCGAGCCGGGACCATGAATACAAACGGCACGGCGCGCTCTCGATCCTGGCCTCGCTGGATTTGCACGACGGCCATCTGGTGGCCAGGGTGGAGGAGCGGCATCGCAGCCGCGAATTCGTGGCGCTGCTCAAAGATTTGGACGCCTATGGCCCGGCGGGGGCGACGATTCGGGTGATTCTGGACAACCATTCGGCGCACATCTCCAAAGAGGCGCGCGCTTATTTGGCGACCCGGCCCAACCGCTTTCAGTATGTTCATACGCCCAAGCACAGTTCGTGGCTCAACCTGGTGGAGACGCTCTTTGGGAAAAGGGCGCACACTTTCTTGCGCCAGATCCGGGTCAAATCCAAAGCCGAACTCAAAGAGAGAATTCTTCTGGGCATTGCCGAGATCAATGCCGCTCCGGTCGCGCATCGCTGGAAAAAGTTCGACTTTTTAGCTGTCTAATCTGTAAAGGTTTTAATGAAACGATATGCTAGGTGATGCTAGGTGCGATTTGGTGATGCTCGGATCGAATGTGTGCGGGTTCCAAAACGCCACCACAAACCCGTCTTCGCAAACGCGGGCGGGCATTTTCCCGGAAGGCTGGGCGCTTGGTATCATTCCAATTTTTGGCGGCAACTCGCCGGCGCAAAGGAGGAAAAGAAACCAAATTCAAATTTGCCGCCCCGCCAGCGCCGGGCGCGAGCCCGCCAGGCCACCCGATTCTCACAATGACCCAGCCAAAACGTCAGGGTAAGGGGCCGCGCAACAATAACTGTCGCATTATGGCGCGGGAATTTTGCCCGCTGGCGAGA
>VFSW01009089.1_pt1 | contig 14197 bp, 16 predicted proteins | sample 5358111 | NCBI WGS metagenome assembly VFSW01 (sample SAMN11554181, study PRJNA540505) | mine drainage metagenome | isolation source: sediment from site ElyBrook_90M | place: USA: Ely Copper Mine, Vershire, VT | collected 2017
GATTTAACATGTTGTATCACTTCATCGCCTCCGACGCCCAGGGCAAACTTACGGAAGCGGATTACGACGCGGATTCCCTGCCCGCGGTCTTGAGCTACCTCGGCACCAAGGAGCTCCGGCCGATTTCCGTAAAACCCCTGCGCCGGCGCCAAACCGGTTTCTCGTTCGTGGGCGGCCGGATAAACCTGACCGACAAGGTTTTCATCGCCAAATATCTGTCTTTGATGCTCAAAGTCGGAACCGACCTCATGTCAGCCATAAATATTTTGATAGCCGACTTTGAAAAACCGGCGCTCAAGAACTTCCTGCTGGAAGTGCGGGAAAACCTTTCCGCCGGCCGGCCTTTCTACCAGGCCTTCGCCAAATACCCCCGAGTTTTCGACAAGGTTTTCGTCAGCCTGGTCAAAGCGGCGGAAACCTCCGGCAATCTGCAGGAGACATTTGAAAATCTGTCCACTTCCCTGGAAAACGAAGCGGAATTGCGCTCCAAAATAAAAGCCGCGTTCATCTACCCGATTATAATTTTGACTGCTTCGCTTTCTATTTTCATCTTTCTGGTGACTTTTGCCCTGCCGAAAATAGCCAACGTTTTCGCGCAAGGCGGCATCCAGCCCCCGTTTTTCTCGCGGATAGTGTTCGCCATAGGCCTCTTCGTGGGGGCGAACGTCGGAGCTTTCATTACCACCATCCTGGTGCTCCTTATCTTCTGCGTCTATTTCTTTTTCTGGAACCGCATCGGGCGGATGATCGGCCAGCGCATAATTTCCAAAACGCCGGTAATCAAAAAGATTTACCAGGAGCTCGCGGTCCAGAGATTCGCGGATACTTTTTCCTCCCTGCTCAAAGCCGGATTGCCGATTATTGACGCGGTGCACATCACGGCGGACGTGGTGAACGCCGAAGAATTCCGGGTGGCGCTCCTCCGGGTGGCCGACCAGGGACTGGCCAAGGGCCTCACTATCGGCGAATCCTTCCGGCGGGAAACCGTTTTTCCGCGCATTGTGACCAACCTTATCGCAGTTTCCGAACGCGCCGGCCATTTGGAAGAGGTCCTCGTCACCCTGGGCCGGTTTTATGCCACGAACATTGATTCCAGCGTCAAAACCCTGATTTCCTTCCTGGAGCCGGCCCTCCTCTTATTTATGGGAATCCTGGTCGGCACCATCGCCTTGTCCATCATCGTGCCGATTTACCAGCTGACCACGCAATTCTAAACCAGACATACTTCATGCGCCGCGGCTTTTCCATAATTGAACTCCTGACAGTCATCGCCATCATAGTAATTTTGTCGGTGGTCATGTTTCTGAACCTTTTTAACCGCCGCTCCACCACCGACCTGAACCTCACGACCGAACAGCTCGCGGGCACGCTGCGGGAGGCCCAAAGCCGGTCCATGGGGCAGGTTTCCTCCACCGCCTGGTCGGTGCACCTGGACAACGGCAGCTCTCCATTTTTTGCTCTTTATGCCAGCAGTACTTACAACACTTCATCGTTGGCCGGCCGCTACGCTTTGCCGCTCGACCTGCGCTTTGCAACCACGTCGGTGGCGGAAGGCGCTACGGCAGATGTATTTTTCACCGAGATCTCCGGAGCGGCGAGCGGTTCCAGCTCCATCACTCTTTACCTTCTTTCCAATCCCAACACTTCCACCACCATAAACATCGATTCCACCGGAGCGGTTTCTTACTAGAACCCATCCGGCTGCAGTTCGGTATAATTAAAGAATGCGGCGAGGCCAATCTTTGATAGAAATTTTAATCGCCGTGGCGGTCGGCGCGATTTTGGTGGTCGGCACTTTGTCCATCATCGCGCCCACTTTGAAAACCAGCGGGGATGCGACCCGCGTCCAGGTGGCGTCGGCTTTGGGCAAGGAGCTTTTGGACAACGCGCGGGTTATGTTTGAAGGCAACTGGCACATCATGGATAACATGAGCACCTCTTCCGCCAACCGCTATTTTTTAAACAGTTCCGCTTCGCCCTTCGGTTTCGCAACCGGCACGGAAAGCCAGGTCCTGCCGAATGTTTTGACCAGCCTCATCGCTTACTGGAAGCTGGACGAGGGCGTCGGCAGTTCCACGGCGGATTTTGGCGGTTCCGGCTACACCGGCACTTTATATAACGACACCTCCTGGGTGACCGGCTATCTGGGCGATGCGCTTTCTTTCGGCGGGAATACCGCCCAGGTGGTGACCAATTCCGCGACGGCTTTGAAATATACCGGCGGAGACATGACCCTAAGCATGTGGGTCAAGCCGGACGCAACGGACGACGGGGGGTATATTTTATCCAAGCCCTGGAACGGCGGCGGCCAATACAATTACACCATTGATTCTGCCGGCGGCTCCAATCCCACTATTGGCGTACAGTTGTCTGGCGCAACTTCTTATTCCTTGGGCTCCAGCAAGACGATTTCCGCCGGCATCTGGCATCACGTTCTCGTGACTTTCTCTTCATCCAGCAATGTCGCCATTTATCTGGACGGCGCGCTGGCCAATAGCGGCACGCACGGTATCGCAAGCTGGACTCCGGGGAGCGGCGACGCCAATATCTCCCTGGTTTTGGGCTGTATCTATCCCTACGCTTCCAATAACTGCGCCGGTGCCACCACTTACGACTACAAAGGGCTGCTGGACGATGTCCGGATTTACAACCGGGTTTTAACTGCCGGCGAAATAAGCAGTTTGTACAAATCCGCTTTTTACACCCGCTACTTTTATCTGGACGACGTTTACCGGGACGCGGGCGGCCTTATTGACGCCGGCGGCTCCACTTTTGACCCGTCCACCAAGAAGATAACCGTGGTTTACGGCTGGGGGAACGTTTTCGCCACTTCCACGAGCTACCTGGTCCGTTCCGAAGACCAGCTTTTCAGTCAGGTGGACTGGTCCGGCGGTCCGGGCCAAAGCGGACCCATCACTTCCACTAGCACCAATAACAAGTTTTCGGTCGCTACCAACACGGACTACTCAACTTCCAGCGGCTCGCTGGTAATCCAGGGATTCTGATGAATAAGCGCGATATAAAATTGATTTCCGGATTGATAATAGGCGTCTTGGCGATTATTGTCGGCGGCATGTTTTACCGGGCCATAGCCGCCACAAACATTGATTCCTCCAATCATTGGGCTTGGAACGATATCATCGGCTGGATTGATTTTTACAACACCAACACGATTACGGTGAGCTCCAGGGGTTTGACCGGCTACGCCAGCTCTTCGGCCGGGGACATTTCCCTGGATTGCGCCACGACCCGCAACGGCAACATCTGCACCCAGTCCAATTACCAGGTGACGAACGACGGCAGCGGCGACCTTAGCGGCTGGGGCTGGAACGACACTTACGGCTGGATAAGCTTTGATTGCCACAACAACAACGGTTGCGGCCAATCCAGCTACCGGGTGTTGATCAACCCGACCAGCGGCGATTTTTCCAACTATGCCTGGAACGACGACATCGGCTGGATAAGCTTCAATTGTTCCGACCCGGGCGTCTGCGGAACTTCCAACTACAAAGTAAATACTTCCTGGATTGCCGCTTCCGCTTCCGGCACCTTGATTTCCTCCACCTTTGACACCGGCGTCGTCGGGGGAGCGGATATAAATTCCATCGTCTGGAACGGAACCTTGCCCAGTCCCGCGAACGGAGCAGAGGTGGATTTCCAGCTGGCGGTTTCCCAGAGCGCAAGCGGCCCCTGGAACTTCAAAGGCTACGATGGCACTTCCGCCACCTGGTACAGCGGCAATCCCGGCGTGGCCATCAAGGTGGATTACGTCCTGCACGACAATGCCCGTTATTTCCGCTACCAGGTGCGTTTGCTCTCCAACCTGTCCCAAACGGCGAGTCCGAAAGTGACCGGCATAAATGTAAATTGGAGCCGGTAGTATGGGGCAAGAATTTAGTATCTAGAATTTAGAATTTAGAATAAAACAGTCTAAGCGCTATACTTTATAAGTATGGAACTCCTAGATTCTAGATTCTGGATTCTAAATACTCTACGCGCTACGCGCGCGCAGTCCGCCCTGTCCACTATTTTCCTCATCGGCGGAGTCATCGTCCTCTTCGGCGTATCCATGGCCATGATTTCCCTGTCTTTTGCCAACTCTACCCTGGGCTTCCGGGCGGCCAATCAGGCTCTGGCGACGGCGGATGGCGGCGTGCGGGACGCGGAACTGCAGCTTCTGCGCAACAAAGATTTTTCCAACACCTCCGGCTATTGCGTGCCTTATTACGCGACTTTGCCTTGTCCGCAGGGCTATGCTCAGGTTACCGTAACTCCAAATTCGCCGATTACCGGAGAAACGACGGTGGTTTCGAGCGCTTCCGTCGGCAACCGCCAGCGCAAAATCCAGGGAGTTTATTCGGTTTCTCCGGTCGGGCTGGTGGTGCCCCTGACTATTCAGGAATTGAGCTTATGAACTGGCGCGATTTTATTCATAAAATATTCTCCTTCCTGGAGGCCCGGCCGGTGGTGGGCGGCCTGGATATTTCCGATTCCGCGCTCCGATTTATGGCCAGCGCCTCCAGTTTTGCGGCGAGCGTCCGGCTCGCGCCCGGCATTGTCGTGGACGGCAGGGTGGAAAACCAGGCGGCCCTCGCGGACGCTCTGAAAACTTTGCGCGCGGAAATTCTTGGCCGCCGTTCGCGCATGCAGGGCCGGATAAACGTAGTGGTCTCTCTGTCCTCCGCCCATATTTACAGCCAGATTTTTACCTTGCCCGCGCTTGAAGGCGGAAATTTGGATAAGGCAGTGGAATTGAATCTGCAGATGGCGCTGCCCGGCGGGGCGCCTTCCAACGCCGGCTGGGAAAAATTATCGGTGGGGGGCAACACCGGCAAAATAGAAGTCCTGGCCGGATTCCTGGAAAAATCGATTGCAGATGATCTGACCGCCGCCCTGGCGCAAAGCGGCTTTTCTATAATAGCCATAGAGTTCCGGGGCGCTTCGCTGGCCCGGGTGGCTAAATTTTCCCAAAGCCCGGAAGAGCTCTCCACCGCCGCGATTGTTTCCGCAGATGAAAGCGGACTGGACGTACTCGTGGTACGGAACGGGCATCTGCAGTTTGATTACTACAATTCCTGGAAGAATCTGCAGGGCCAGGAGAAGGAAATAACGCTGGACACTTTTCGGAGCGAGCTTCTGCGGAGCGTGAATCAGGTTTTTAATTTCTACGGCTCTCATTGGAAAGAGCCGCTGACCAGGATTCTGGTGGCCGCCACCGCATTGCAGGCGGAAATCACCACTGCCCTTTCCGCGAACTTCGGCAATTTGAAGATCCAGGACTTGGCCTCTCCGGTTTCCCCGCCGGTCACTCCGGAATGGTTTGCGGCTTTGGGCGGAGCGCTCCGCGCCCGCTTGCCGCGCAAGAACGACACAGAGTTGTCTCTCCTCGGAGTGGACGCGCGGGAAAAGTTCTGGGAAGAGCAAATGGAGCACTTCCTGTCTTTTTGGAAGCTCTTGGTGCCGTTCGCTTTAACCGTTTTGCTTTTGGCTTACGGCGCCGCTTGGCTTTTCTTGAACTACGTGAATGCGGCTATCAGCTCCAGCACCGAACTGCACTTGTCTCCGGACCAGACGAGCCAAATAGAAGAATTGCAGGCCAAGGCTTTGTCTTTCAATCAGGCGGCGGACATGATCAAGCAAATCAGCGACTCCACTTCCCCGAAATCGCCGATTATTTCCGAGATACTGGATATCGCCGGGCGGCAAAGCATCACCGTGGACCATCTGACGGTTGCCTCTCCCGCTACGCCGGTCAGCCTGAGCGGCTCCGCCGCCACCCAGGACGATATAGTCAATTTTAAAAACGAGCTTAGCGTCACGCCCGGCATTCAGAATGTAAACCTGCCGGTTACCAACATCCGCAAAGACGGAGACAACTACGATTTCTCCATTACTTTTTTGGCGAGTTCCTGAAACGTTTTCTCCAGCACGGTCCGGTCCGCAGCCGTTACAGTACGAAGCACAAACTCTTCGGCCTTCCGCCTTGCCCCGGTTTTTTCTTCCGGCCGGATGCCGATCCTTGCTCTCCAGAAATCCGGCGTGCCCAAGGCGGCAATAACGGATTCCACTCCGTGATGGCCGGCGGCGCCGCGCCCGAATTCCAGTTTGAAATCGCCGAGTCTGAGGTCGCTGTCGTCGTGGAACAGAAACAGCTTTTCCGGCGCAAGTTTGAAAAAATTTAAGGCCTCCTGCACCGGCCGGCCGGAATCGTTCATGAATATTTCAGCTTGAGGATTGGCGGCTGCCAGGATCAAATTTCCGTATTTCCAGTACGCGAAAGTTTTGCCCGGCTTAATCGCAACGCGGCCCTGCTTTTCCTCCATTTTTTTACGGAGGCTGGATAAAGCCATGAAACCGGCATTGTGATACGTCTCTTCATATTCCCGGCCGGGATTCCCTAGGCCGAAGATCAAAATATTGCTCATAGGCAGGATATATTCAGCAATCCCCGCACCCGGCAGGTATTTACAGGATTAAGCTTAATCATATTAACTCTTTTTTGACAATTTTTGTATTGAAATTCCGGGCGAGAGGCAGGCGCGAAGTAAAACTAAATCTGCGCCTGTTGCGTTCTTAAAAGCCCTGCCGCATAATATCCCCATGCGAAAGTTTTTCGGCTCCGTCCTGGAGGTGGTAGAGGTGCTGGTCATCGCCATCGGAGCCGTGCTCATTGTCCGCAATTACCTGGTCAAGCCGTTTCTGGTTTCGGGCGACAGCATGGTGCCGAATTTCCATAACGGCGATTATCTGCTGATAGACGAGCTGACTTTCCGCATTCGGCCGCCGGAGCGAGGAGAGGTCATCGTCTTCAAATTCCCGGAAAACGAGTCCACCTTTTTCATCAAGCGCATAATCGGTTTGCCGGGCGAGCGCGTACACATTGAAAACGGCCAGATTACCATTTTCAATTCCGCGCATCCGGACGGCTTTGCGTTAAGCGAGCCCTACCTGCCTGCCAGCGACATCACCACCGATACCCGGGATATAACTCTCGGTCCAGGCGAGTATTACATGCTCGGGGATAACCGCCCGGCGAGCTATGATTCCCGCAGTTGGGGTCCGATGCCGGCGAAGGATATTGTCGGCCTGGTTCGCGCCCGTCTCTGGCCCGCCGCCCAAGCCGCCGTTTTCGACGCGCCGTCTTATTAGGCCGCATGAACACCAAGCTAGCTGAAAAAGAGAAGCCAAAAACGGATGCCGAAATAACGGCGCCCCGGGGGATGCACGACATCTGGGGTCCGGACTGGCTTTATTGGGACAAGCTTTTCAAGGAAGCGCGGAAGTTCGCGGAATTTTACGATTTTTTGAAAATTGAGACTCCGGTTTTGGAAGATGCCGCGCTTTTCACGCGCACCGCCGGCGAGACTTCGGATATCATAGAAAAAGAAATTTACGTTTTGCGCACCAAAGGCGGGGAAGTCCTGGCTCTGCGGCCAGAGGGTACCGCCGGCATCGCCCGCGCTTACGCGGAGCATAAAATGAGCCGCACCTCGCCGCTCCAGAAATTTTGGTATGAAGGGGCCATGTTCCGGCACGACCGGCCGCAGGCGGGCAGATTCCGCGAGTTCCACCAGATCGGTTTCGAAATAGTGGGCGGAGTGAACGACCCGTTTTACGACGCCCAGGTAATGCTGATTTACTGGAAACTGCTGGAGGCCCTGCGCCTCAAGAAGGTGGTTTTGACGGTAAACTCGGTGGGCTGCAAAATCTGCCGGCCGATTTACATCCGCCAGCTCACGAACTATTACAAAAATCACGCCAAGGATCTCTGTGCGGACTGCGACCGCCGCCTCAAAACCAACCCCTTGCGCCTGCTGGACTGCAAGAATGAGCGCTGTGCGGAGCTTAAGACCGACGCGCCTAATTTTTACGACAAGCTCTGCAGTCCTTGTTCCGTCCACCTGCGCTCGGTTTTGGAATATCTGGACGAGGTCAAGGTGCCGTATCTTTTGGATAATTTTCTGGTGCGGGGTCTGGATTATTACAGCCGCACGGTTTTTGAATTTTCCGTGGAAAACGAAGCCGAAGGAGCGGAACCCAAGTCCGTGACGGTCGCCGCCGGCGGCCGCTACGATTATCTTTTTGAAAATCTGGGCCTGAAGCTTACGCCTTCCGTGGGCTGTGCGCTGGGCATGGAACGGACCATAGCGGCCATGAAGGCGCAGGGCATCGTCCCGCCGGCCAAGCCGGAGAAAAGGGTCTTCATCGTGCACGTGGGCGAGATGGCCAAGCGGAAACTCTTGGTGATAATTGAAGAACTGCGGGAAGCGGGGATACAGGTTTCGGAAGCGCTGTCCCGCGAATCGCTGCAGGCCCAGCTCAAAGTCGCCGGCCACGATGAAAACCGGCTGGCGCTGATTTTGGGCCAGAAGGAAATTTTCGAAGAGAGCATCATCATCCGCGATCTCCAGCATTCCACCCAGGAAACGGTGTCCCGGAGCAAAATGGTGGAAGAAATCAAGAAGCGGCTGAAGTGACGCGAAAACGTTCGCGTCATCCTGAGGCGGCCGCGCCGAAGGATCCCGTTGTCGCAGCATAAGTATCTCTATGAGCACGGACTGTATATTCTGCAAAATAGCCAATAAGGAAATCGCTTCTGCGATGATTTACGAGGACGCGCACGCCTTCGCCATTTTGGACATTATGCCCAAAGCGCCGGGGCATACCATGGTCATTCCGAAGGTTCACGCCGCGACCATTCTAGACCTGCCGGAAAACGAATTGGGACCCGTATTTATCGCAGTCCAAAAAGTAATGGCCCGGCTGAAAGAAGTGCTGAACCCGGACGGCTTTACTGTCGGCATTAACCACGGCGACGTTTCCGGCCAGACGGTCAAGCACCTGCACATCCATATCCTGCCGCGCTTTAACGGCGACGGCGGCTCCTCTATTCATTCGGTGGTCAATAATCCGCCCAAGGAAGACATCGGGTCCCTGGCACAGCGGTTGAAATTTTAGCCGGCGAAACTCTTTACTTTTCGCGCGGTTTTGATATACTGGGGCCCATGGTTTCCGTGCAAAAACGCGAAGGCGAATCCTCCAACGCACTTATTTTTCGGTTCACCAAAAAGGTGCGCCGTTCCGGGCTCTTGCAGGAGGTTCGCAAACGCCGGTTCAGGGGCCGCCCGACCACCAAGCGGGTGCGGAAAATTTCCGCTATTTACAAATCCGCCAAGAAGGAAGAGATGGCCCGCCTCAAGAAGCTGGGTCTCCTTTAAATTTTATAAATGAGACCCATCCCGAACCGCAGGCGAGGGATCCCCTGGTTTAAGCAATGACAATTAAGGAAGTCATAAACGCCCAGGTCAGGGAATCTATGAAATCCGGAGATACGGAGCGTTTGAGCACGCTCCGTTTGGTTTCCGCCCAGATTCATAACCGGGAAATAGAAAAGCACGGCCAGGGCAAGGGCGACACGCTGACCGACGACGAAGTCGTTGATGTTTTGCGCAAGGAGGTAAAAAAACGCAAAGAGGCCGCAGATCTTTACCGGCAGGGCAAACGCGGGGATCTGGCGGAAAAAGAGGACAGGGAAGCGGCGATTATCCAGGAATTCTTGCCGCCGGCTCCGGACGAGGAAGATATCCGCAAGGTGGTGGCGGAACTCAAAAGTCAGGGTCTGACCGAATTTCCAAAATTAATGAAGGAAGCAATGGCGCGGCTCAAAGGCGCAGATGGTTCGGCGGTGGCTAAAATCATCAAGGAAGGATAATGCGGCTGGCGGAGCGCTTAAGTAAAGCCAAGCCGGTGCTTTTGAAAGCGGTTCGGTGCACAGACGCCGATTTTATTTTTTATATTGTGAGCGGGCGGGAGATGGAAAAAATCCGCCGTACACTCCAGGCCCGGCCGGATTTCCGCGGCCGGGAAGCGCGTAAGATTTCGGGGGAAAAGGAAGTAAACGTACTGGCTTTCCCGGAACCGGCCGGTTTTCCGCACCCCGAAATAGGCAAAAAGATGCTGGGGGAGGTGTATCTAAACCGCGATTTTGGCGGCGGCGGGTTTAAGGTCCTAGGACCCCTGTTTATACACGGATTTCTTCATCTTTTGGGCTATGAGCACTGGAAGAATCGTGATACCATAAAGATGAAAAAACTGGAGAAGAAACTATGGCGAGAACTCACATCGGAAATATAGCCGGTCGCAGCAGCCAATTTTTGGAAAGATGAGTTCCCGCTTCATCGTCGGCCTGGACGTCGGCACGTCGTCGGTCAAAGCGGTGCTCCTGGAACGGCAGGGCGAACGCCCGGTTCTCCGCCGCACCTGGAAAGAAAAATCCGCCGGCCTCCGGAAGGGCGCAGTGGCGGATTTGAGCGAAGCGGTGCCGCCGGTCGCCAGGATTTTTGAAGATATCCGGAAGATTGCCCGGCCGGCGCTCAAAAACATTTACATAAATATCGGCACGCCCCAGGTCAAAATCCAGGCCTCCAAAGGCATAGTCGCCGTTTCGCGGGTGGATAATGAGATTTATCAGGACGACATAGACCGCGTGGTCAAAGCCAGCCAGGCGGTCAATCTGGCGCCGAACCGCATGGTGGTGCACACCGTCACCCGGGAATTCATCGTGGACGGGGTGGGGGACATCGCGAGCCCCCTCGGCCTTTCCGGCGGACGGCTGGAAGTCGTGAGCATGGTGGTGGACGCTTTTGCTCCGCACGTCAAAAGCTTGATGCGGCTAGTGGAAATGGCCGGCGGGGAAATCGGCGGATTGGTCTTTGACCCGATTGCCGCGAGCCGCGCGGCCTTGAGTAAAACCCAGAAAGAGTTGGGCGTGGTTCTAGTAAACATCGGCTGCGGCACCACTTCCGCCGCTGTCTACGAAGAGATGAAGCTCCTGGGTCTGCAGATTTTTCCGGCAGGCGGGGGCAGTATTACGAACGACATCGCCGTGGGGCTGAAGGTCCCGGTACATGTCGCCGAAGCGCTGAAGCTCCATTACGGCTACGCCTTGTCCAAGGAGGTCGGCTCCAAAGAAAGCATTGATTTGGAGAAAATCGCCCCGGAAGCCAAGGGGCAGGTATCCCGGCGCTTCGTCGCGGAAATCATCGAATCCCGCCTTGCGGAAATCCTGGAGTTCGTAAATAATGAGCTGAAGCTTATTCAAAAATCCGGCCAGTTGGCGGGGGGCATAGTCCTTACGGGCGGCACCGCCAAACTGCCGGGACTTGCGGAACTGGCCAAGCAGGAGCTGCGCCTCACGAGCCAGATCGGCTTCGCCGACCTCGGCGGGACGATAGAGGAACGAGGGCCTTTGACGGAAGACGCGGTGGAGGACCCGGAATTTACCATCGCCTTCGGACTGGCGCTCACGGGCGGAGATGAAGAAGGCTGGTGGACGGAACGCTCCAGCCGCCATGGAATAAATTTGAAGAATTTGAATCCCAAGCGCATTCTAAAGTATTTCATGCCCTAATGCCTAAACACGGCAAAAACGACCAATTCATGCCCCTGACCAACATCAAGGTCATCGGCGTGGGCGGCGGCGGAGGGAACGCCGTTTCCCGCATGTTCAAGCGTTTTCCGCGCACCGTGGATTTCGTGGCGATAAACACCGACCATCAGGACCTGGACCACTGCGAAGTCAGGAAGAAAATTTACATCGGCCGGAATTTGACCAGAGGCCTCGGCGCCGGCATGAACCCGGAGCTCGGCCGGCAGGCGGCGGAGGAAAACCGCTCCGAAATCGCGGAGGCGGTGGCGGGCGCGGACCTGGTTTTTATCACCGCCGGTTTCGGCGGCGGCACCGGCACTGGCGCAGGGCCCATCGTGGCGGAAGTGGCCAAGCAGTCCGGGGCGCTGACTATCGCCGTCATTACCAAGCCTTTCACCTTTGAAGGCACCCAGCGCGAGCGTATCGCCCAGGAAGGCATCGCTCACATCAAGGACAAAGTGGATGCGCTGATAGTCGTGCCGAACGACCGGATTTTCAGCGTAATTGACAAAGACACGCCGATTAAAAAAGCGTTCGAGGCGATTGACGAGGTCCTGCGGAACGCCCTTCAGGGCATCGTGGAGATGATTATGATTCCGGGCATCATCAACGTGGACTACGCCGATATCAAAGCGGTGGTGGCGGACGCCGGCTACGCCATCGTAGGCGTGGGCATCGCCTCCGGCCAGGACCGCGCGGTTAACGCGGTGAACGCCGCCCTGCACTCGCCGCTCCTGGAGTTTTCCGCCGACGGCGCGCACGGCGTGGTTTTGGGCATATCCGGCGGGGCGGACCTCAAAATGACGGAAATAAACGACGCCGCGAAACTGGTGGCCCAGACAGTGGACCCGGCCGCCAAGATAATCTTCGGCGCCTACAACGACCGGAAACTGAAACCGCACCAGCTCAAGGTGACCGTGGTTGCCACCGGCTTCAATAACATCTCTCAGGGCAACTCGCTTTTCGGCGGCGGAGCTTTCGGTACGCCGCGTCTTTTGGAAGAGCGGCCGGTCAAGGCGTTTTTCCTGGAGGAAGACGAGGAAAAACCGGCGGCGGTTTCCCGCAAAGAAGAAAAGGAATCCAAAAAAGAATCAGTCCGCTACACCCAGGCGGTGAAGCCGGGCATTTTCGGACCGAAAGACGAATTTAAGGAAGAAGAAGAGGAATCCTCGCCCTGGGACATACCTACTTTTTTAAGGAAAAGGAAGAAGAAGTGAAACGCCGCCCGGAGGGGCGGCTTTTCATCAAATGTGGTCGGTCATGGGCGGATGGGCAGAGAGGAGCCAGCCGCACTCTTCGCCGGACTGGTAGAACTCAATGCGGATATCGTCCAGCGGCGCGCCGAGCAACCTTAGCGTCTCATCTCTGGCCATCTGCCGGAGCAGATTGTAGATCCGGGGATTCCGGAGATGCTCGTCCGGTTTAGGTTTGCGCCCGTTCCAATTTCCGGCCAGGACTCTGAAATACAGGACTTCTTCCCGCTGCTGCATGGTCGTCTCCTTTGCCGGCTCTGATAATGACAAACCCGTCCGGCAAAGTCAAAAATACCCTCCCGCTTTCGCGCGAAAGCGGGAGGATATTTTGCGGCCTCGTTATTACCGGTCCGGTACCTGCAAAACCGGCGTTTCTATTTCAATAGCTTCGCAGGTTTTATTGTTGATATACTTATATACATTTCCGAATTATTTGGTGGCGAAGTTGTAAGTATTTACCGCCGTGCCGAGGTGATTTCCGAGCTTGGTCATGTACTCGCCGTAGCTTCTTAAGTGTTTTTCCAGAAGTTCCACGTTTTTGCGTATTTCTTTGGCGGATTCCTCTATCTGCATGGCCTTCAGGCCCTGCAAAACCGTCTGCAAATAGGCCAGGAAGGAAGTGGGGGAAACGATAATTACGTGATATTTTGAAGCGGCCCGCTGAATCAGGTTTTCTGTGTCTTCGTCTTTCAGCGTTCCCACTTTACTTATGAGGAGGTCGTAGTAAATCGCTTCATGCGGGATGAACATAAAAGCAAAATCCATAGTACCCTTATCCGGCATTATGTATTTGGAGGTTTCCTGGATGCGCATTTTCAAGTCATTCACGAAAAGTTTTTCCAACCGTTCTCTTTCCGCCGGGTTCTTTTCCTCCGCCAAGCGGTTATAGTTTTCCAGGGAGAATTTGGAGTCAATCGGGATTATTTTATCTTTAACGAAGACCACCGCGTCCGGAATCAGTTCTTTGCCGTCTTCATCCTTGCCCAAGCGGTATTGAGTCTGATAACTGCCGGGCGGAAGGACATTTTTGAGCATTGTTTCCAAGTAGTACTCGCCGAGTATGCCGCGCTGTTTGGGGTTTTTAAGAATGTCCTGCAGGGATTGCAGCTGGTCGGCGAAACCCACCACCTGACGATTGGTTTCATCGAGTTTCGTCAGCCGCTCCGTCACCTCCCTGATTATTTTAGCGTCTTCACCGCGAAGACCTTGGATCATTTTCGTGGATTCGCCAAGTTTGGAATCGAGAGTCCGATTCAGCTCGTTTAACTGGTTTTGAAGCAAAAGCAGGGACTGGGCATCGTCCTTTGGTTTGGCGTTCTTTTTTATGGTTTCGGAGATAAACCAAAATCCGGCCAGGAGAACCAGGATTACTGCTCCGAAAAGCGCATATTCCATATCTCAATTGTACTCCAAAAAGAAGCTTTAAAAAGGGCTGCTCTTCAGTTAAAATAGTTGCGTCTTGCGGGTATGGTTCAGTGGCAGAACGCGACCTTCCCAAGGTTGAGACACGGGTCCG
>VFSW01009090.1_pt1 | contig 14196 bp, 16 predicted proteins | sample 5358111 | NCBI WGS metagenome assembly VFSW01 (sample SAMN11554181, study PRJNA540505) | mine drainage metagenome | isolation source: sediment from site ElyBrook_90M | place: USA: Ely Copper Mine, Vershire, VT | collected 2017
TCCCCCCTCCCAGTCCTGCTCCTAAATCCATGGGAGTAGAGGCGCTTGCTAAACCATTGTCGAACCCAACACTGCTTGTATTGCTCTCTAAAAGTGGCGTATTTCCCCACGTTTCAGGACCTAGATTAGCTACTCCTTGACCCGCGGGCGTGGAAGCAGTAATCGCGCCATTAGCTACGGGAACAGTGTTTTGGACAGCCCCCAATGGAACTGTCGGAGCGCTTCCTCCATTCCCAAACATCTTGTTCATCATATACATACCGCCAATATTCCCAAGACCCGATAAGCCCCCTGAAAGCTCGGAAGCCTTGGCTTGTTCATTGGCCATATTGCTTTGGGCTTGCAAGGATTGCGTCTGGAGGGCCTGTTGCGCGGCTTCCTGCTGCATGAGCTGTTGGTTGGATAAAGTCTGTTGCGCCCCTTCCTGCGCCATTTGATAGGCTAGGTTTGAAGCCGCTTGTTGCTCATCGGCCAGAGCGGGTCCTGAATAGAATACTCCTCTTGAATTGGCGGCGCGTTGAGCTTGGTTCTGCAACGACTGATCGAGGTAAGGCATAATTGCGGCTTGATATTCCGGGGATCCAAACGTATATGGAATGCCAGATATTGGATACTGGGGGATATCTTGAAGAAGTCCCTGAGAAGTCTGCGTTGCACTTGGTGCCATATTAATCTCCTTTTAACTCACGGGGGGCGGTCCACCTAGAAAAATTGGGCTTTGTGCCCCTCCAAATGGATTTCCAGCTGTATTGTATTGATACCCTGGGCCAGCATAGGGATTGTAATACTGTTCAAAATTTCCTTGGCTTCCCTGACCAGTCCCATAAGTAGCTACTTCCCATTTTGGCAACCCAGGAGCTACTTCCCAGTACTGAGCTCCAGTGTACGGATTTTGTGGTCCCGTAGGGCTCCCTGGATTGTTGATAATAAACTGGTTGGGATCAGTCGGCGCGCCGGTCATCGGAGTAGCGCCGGGCAGTTGCTGATCCTTGATTAGGCCATTGACAACCCCCCATCCATACATGCGAGCCAAGTCCGAGGCTTGAGCATTTGCCGGAGTTAAGTCAGGGGCTATCGTGCCAATGTAATTATTTAGGTGCTGTTCCATTGAAGCGCCCAAGCCGCTATTATCAATTCCGCGCGCGTTCAGGGATGTATTCACCATCGGGTCCGCTGCCCGCATTAGATAATTTCTTTCAGCAATCAGCGATTCGGTTGGATAGAATGAGTTAAACTGGGGTTGCGAAGTTGGATTTAGATTTGGAGCGCTTAATCCATTTCCGCTGATTTCGCTGCCTATATAATTCGGATTTCCGTTAACTCCTGGATTCTGCAAAAAATTAAAAAAGTTCCTATTTCCACCAACCGTTCCTAGGATTGGTGGTTGGTTATTTGGAGCGGCCGTCCCAGTTGTTGGATTAGACAAACTTTGATTCAATGCCGAGCCTGTGGGATAAAACGGCTTATTAGGATCAATAGGGTTGCCAAAGGCATCCCAAGAGCCATTCGGATAAATCTTTGGCGCCGTTGGGATAGAAAGATTTATTGGCGTCTCTGATTGAGCGTCTTGTAAGCCCATTCCATTAGGAGCCAGAGCACTTAAAGCGTTTTGCTGAGCGCCGCTTAAATTGGTCCTATTAAACGGGTTTACGCCGCTTAAAAAGTCTGAATTGACATAATTCATTCGACGCTCAGCACTCCATTCTTGCACACAATTTGGCGAGTCTTTTTCGTCACTGAGTCAACGATGTAATAGGGACCAGTCAGTAAAGCGCCATCCAAGCCCCCACGATGAGAATGCATCTGGAAAATAGACGGCATATTTTCAAGCGTAAATCCAGGTCGCCCAGAAAATACCTGCCCCGCAGGAACTCCCTTTTGACCATTCGGATTTGCCATTATGCTCGCCTCCCCTTTAGAAGAACATCAAACGAGTATTGCGATAAAATTCCAATGCCAGTGAAGTAAATCTGAATGTATTTGCCCTGCGTCAATAATGGATATCCAAATCCAACCACCGGAGGGACATTCCGCGCTCCAAGAATTATATCGGCAGTGCCAGGGGTAAAGATTTGGTCTGAATTTAGATAGTAGTTGCCGTCAGATTCCTCAACTGAAACCTCAAACTGATAACCCGACGGTGAGACTAAAATAGGAGAACCGGACGATGTTCCACTTCCAGGTGTGACCGTGAGCGCGCCATCATTATCAACGCCAATAACCTTCGTCGTCCCATCCGTTGCCGTTACCATAAGTGTTTCAAGAAAGGTGCTATCGGTGGTTAAATTTGTAACGAACGCCCCGTCATCATCTACCCCAAAAGTATAGAGTGTTCCATTGGGAGATTGGAGGGTAATCAGTTGGGTATTGTAGTTAACGAATGAAGCGACTGTTGGTGAATTATTGATTACGATACCAGCTTGCGTTCTTATGCCGTTATATGTTTGCCCTGTAGCCCATAGCCAACGAATCTGTTTAACCATGTCGGGGTCGCCAAAATCAATGAACTTTGATAGGAAGTCCGTTGGTGGATAGACGGCAGTTCCCAACCACGAAACACCATCCGGTGGCCCTCCCGAAGCTAATGGTCCTTCGGTGAATGTATAGACATAAGGGTCCGCAAATGTTGCCATGACCGTTATGTTCTCATTAACATTCTGGTCATTGTAGAATTCGCCCATAATAGACGGAGCTGTGGGATTATCAGGATGGAAATTCCCCAGAGTTGAAGCGGTCGCGCCAACCACAAACTCGCTCACAACAGGGTCGCCGTTTTGATCGGCATTGAAATAGTCATGGCATAAAATCCTGTCATTGTAAACGCAACTAGCAGGATTCACATTATAGAGGGAACAGCAATTCATGGCCACAAAGAGTTGCCCCCTCGGTTTGTAGTTGACTGCGTAAATAGGTTGAGCGTCTGTCATTTGCGGAATGGCCGCAAGATATCGAGGCTCAACCTTGTAAGACGATTGTTTCACATTGAATAAGTTGCCTTCATAAAGGCCACGATCTGAAATAAAGTAAAACAGGTTATCTACAGAGACCACCGATTCTGGATTCGTGCATCCAACACTTGCGTTTAATTTCGTAAGCACCAGGTTGTCGGGAGGAGCGCCCTGTAAAATATAGATGGAAAATCGCTTGAAGATGATGAGATTTCCGTAAAGAATTGCAAATCCGGTTATGGGTTCATCCGAATAAGGTGACTGCACATCAATAAAATTCGCGGCCGGGTAGGTGGTCGGGTCGCCTATATTGCTAAAGAAAACACGGGATGGGTATTGGGTAGAACCTACCTGACCTCCTCCCCAAAAAAAACAATTCTGCCACACGATTGCAACGCGCCCAATAGGAGGGCCTTGAATTGGCACAAGCGGAATGGGAGTCGTCGCGCTTGCTACGGACTGCGGAGCGGTCCCATTTAATGTCGTGGCTGTTACGAGGGCCGAAGCCGCAGAGCTCGCCGTAAGGGCCGCTACAATCTGAGTAGCCGTAGAAACTCCATCGGCAATCGTAACCGTTATTGCCTTATTAGAGACAGCGACTGTTTCGCTTCCGGCCGTGCCTCCAGACAAATAAGTAAAAGTAATTCCTTGCCCAGCACTCCCAGAACTTGCAGCAAGTAGGTTAACATCGCCAATCTGAACGCCATAAGTTGAAGCTATAAAAGATTGGAGGCCAGTTGACAAATCCCCTTTCCAGTAAAGAGGGGGCGCAACTCCATTAAAAGCCACCATATATCCCGCACTCATTTTAAAAACATACGGCCGCGAACCATCAAGCGTTTTACCATTGGTGATATCTGTCCAAGAAACCGTTGTGGCAAATGGATTAGCGGTCGCCCACATCTTAACGCCATCAGTGATAACGAGATAATAAGTAAAGGCTCCTGTTGAGCCAACAAATCCGGCTTGATATATTCCGGTCAGGGCATTTGTGGTTGGGGAATTGCCAAAGAGTTTCTTCCATCCCCCCCGTCTCACCAATTCGCCTCCCGTATAAAATATGAGATTTGAGATTGAGATTCCTTCGGTATCGCCAATGGCCGTTACGGCCTCCCGGACGTTTAAACCGCCCGTCAGGTTTTTATATATCGCACTTTTGGTCTGGACAGACTTGACGGTCACCAATCTCCCCCATCATCAGCACCGCTGAAACTCCTAGAAACCACGGGGTTCTGATCCGATCTGTCAGTATCCAGAGCCATCGAGATATCTGACCATGCTTGCTCGGCTTTGGCATACCACATGTCCGGCGCGCCGACAGGCCCTTTAACAAGGGCGTCCCCAGTGGCCGCATATTCCACGTAGTCAATGAATGGGTCTGGGATCAAGAAAGTATCAGTAGGATTAACAACTTCGGTCGGCAATTGGATATAGTCAATCAAGATTTGCAGGGGCGCTTGTGGAGTGGGTGAAACCCAAAGGATGCCATTGCCGCGGATCGCGTAGAGATATGTAGATGGATTAGCAACCGTAATATCGGGGCGCAGCCCATCAATGAATTGATTAGAGGCAGGATCGGCCATTATGAATTTAATGCCAGTTTGGCCGCTAGTTAAGGAGCGAATAGAACTGACCCGAAAAAGATTAGCGGGAATCCCATCCGCAGTTTGATAAATATATTGGCCCGGAACAAGATTGACTGTCGCGCCCGGAATGGCAATAAAATAATCGTCTTTTAGGCGATAAATGCGCCGCCAGAGATCGAGTTGTCTATTGACAATGTAGGAAGTTAGCTCTCCGTCCGTCCAGTAACTAGCAATCGGTTCGTCAACATGGAGCCTGATATTTGTAAGAAGCGTTGCAAGGGTAGTAGCCATCTCATCTGCCTACGCACACTCCGACATTAACGGATTTTGTCGTGCTATCATTGACACAATAAATCTGTTCGCCCGGAACCACATTGAACACTTTATCGCTTCCTACGGCTGTTGGCGCTCCCGCAGATACCTCAATGCCGAGATCGCTAGAAGCTGTTTGCGTTGAAACAGAGACATTATCCGAACAGAACACATTGTTAGTAGAATCATGGTTCTGAACCTCCACCATTGAGAGATTACTTCCCAGAGAAACCGCATAGCCGCTTTGAGCTGTATGCGGTACAATCATTGCGGTTGCAGGCGCCGATGAAACGGAAATCCCATAGCACGTGTAAACAATTCCAAACTCATTTCTTACTGGCTGAACCATTTCCTGTGAATAAGAAAATGAGGCGCACAATAAGACGAGCAAAGCCATGATATTTTTCATAGATTCTCCAATGCTTCGTAAAATTTCTTTTCCTGTCTGTCTTGGGTCGCAATCAATTCTTCTTTTGTGTATGCTCCTGCCAGACTAGGACCGCTATCATCACGCTTTAGACGATGATATCCTTCACTTGACATATAGTCCGATTTCTCAAGGAATTTCTTTTGAGCAATCTTTTTCTTATTCTCTTGAACCATTTTGTCAAAGCCAACGAAACTATTTTTGAATCGTTGCATGTCGGCATCTACAACCGCCCAATAAGCGTTCTTATCAATCTTGTCTACATAGCAAATCGGCTCGCGCCCCGTTTGATAAGTAATTCTTCTTTCAGACAGTTCTGGTAGAAGATGTTCCTTGTATTGGCCGTTAGGGAGGCGCTGGTAAAATACAGGAGGGCGCATCATATCCTTTCGAGCCGGATAGTCAATGGCCCATTTCTTCTTTTCCCATGACCATCGGGCGCGAAGGCGATGGTCATAGCGCATTAATGCGTCTACCCACGTCCCCCGCGCCCAGATTAGTCTCATTTTTAGTTGGAACCGCCGCACCGTCGCCAAAGGATATGCGAAGAAAGGACCGATGTTGAATTAACCGCCACCGCTCCCTTTTCTACAATCGAATCAAACACTTGGCATGTTTGCGTCCCAGTCGCCGCAGCGAGCTCTCCCGTAACGGAGTTAGGGCTCGTCGCCGTAATTCCGCTGGCAGACCCGGAGTCAATGATATTGACAAACCCAGACCCCGCGTCAATGCAGACGGCATGGATAATCGCACAGGCTGGCGCGTTTCCATTTTCATCAACCAAGAGAACAGCCGACGCAGACCCGCTATCCTCAAACACCTTGTAGGGGAAATTCACCATAAAGTGATTTCCGTTTCCGTCCGCAGGCACAACAATCGCGGCAACTGTCGCCCCGCTTGAAGAAGCTCCTTGATTAGCGGCAAACAAGGGAGCGGCCCAGAGCGCAACCACGGCCAACGACAACAATGACTTTTTCATGTTTTATCTCCTTACTTTTTTTTCGTCGCTAACTCGGCTTCGATCTCGGCTCGAACTTGGAGCTTGATCTCGTCAACGAGTTTCTTGCGCTCTTGCAACTCTTTGGCTTTCTTCTCGCGTTCTGCGACCGCAAAAGCCGATTCCGGCAACTTTGCGCCAAGTTTTACAGCCTCATCAAGCGGAACGAGCTCAAAGAGTTTTAAGGCTTTGATATCGTTTTGGATGATGTTTCCATCTTTATCTTTGCCGTGAAGATAAACCATTTGTTCGTTGGCATGAGCCGCCATGGCATCCTCAAGCAGAACTATCTCTTCGGGTTTAATAACAACCACCCGCGAGTCAAACTGAACGCTTCGCGTATCTTTCGTGCGATTCTTGATTCCAATTAGTCCCATATTATTCTCCCAAGGTTTGGGCTCCCCCCTTAGGGGGGAGCCCGGTCAACCTAGATTACCTGAATGTTAGTCGGCGTGGAGCTGAGCGCGATATTGCGCATCACTCCGGCGCTATTGGGCGTGTCATAGCAGAAGTTGTCAAAGATGCGATAGCGAGCCTCATACGCATCTTGACTTGCGAGACGAAGCAAAATGCGGCCATCCTCATCAGCGAATTTTCCTTCTTCATTGACATACCTAAATAACTCCTCCTCATCCAACACAAACAGCGTCGAATAAGGGCAATCTCGATCGGCAACCAAGGGAGTCTCATTAAACTCAATTTCCTCAGTCCGAAGTCCACCCTTCCATCCCCCATCCGGATTTAAGGATTTCGCATCGTTGAAGCGTTTGAACTGGACGAGCAAGTTCAAGTATTCAGCGCGAGTCGAATGATGCCAGAAACCCACAGTGATTTTTCCATCCGACAACTGGTCAACGTTATCCCACAACTTTTGCATCAGGGGAAGCGTTAGCGAGCCATTGCCAAGGTCAACCACAGATGATTTCATGATGGGATAGGTGGTCCGGGAAATGCTGTTGTAGGTAGCGACATTTGTGCCATCGTCAACCATTCCAAGAAGTCCCATCACCTCGGCATTATACCCCGTGTCGCCAATAGCGGTAGAAGCCGCCGTTGAAACGAAACAGACATAATCACCATTGGAGATAGTGACATTCCCCGTCAGCGTAATCGTATTCGCGCTAAGATTAACGGAGGCAATCGTCCCAACCGCTTCAATGGCGCCAGCGGCGGTCACAAAAGCGACGATCTGCCCAGCCGCGAAGAATTTCGCCACATTGTATTGACCGCCCGCTCCCGATTGCCCGTAGAGGTTATTGAGAGTTATGGTGGAACCTGCACTGACCGCCCCATTGACCATGGCGATAATCCCTTTTCCAGCTCCGAAGAGTTGGCGGTTTCTATTGCGACCGCAGTCTTTAGACGCTCCCATAATCTCAGCGTTTAGACCCTTTTCAAAGGCTCCCTTGCTAGACTTGGAAACTTTGATCGCCTGTGCAGTCAAAGTAATCCGAGCGTAGTTGTAAAGATACGGAACCTTCATATCGGCCCATTGCTGATTGCCAGCGGTAGGAAGATTAGCGTTTTCGCCGATAGCCCCAACTCCCGTGTTGCGGCCAACATGGACTGGATAAAACACCTGGCGACCATCCGTAGGCATATCATCCCGTTTTGCGGCCCATTCAGACATGGGGAAATGATTCTTGATTTCGTCAGGAATTTTATCAACGTAAAAGTCCTTCAGAAGCGCGTCTATGTTTGTTAGGTCTTGCATAACTCTCCTTTGTTACCCTCTAAGATTCTCTCAGAGGTTATCCGCCTTTCAACCTTTCAAAGGCCGCATTGACAAAATCGGTTTTTGAAAGTTTGTTTACCGGAACAGGCGCGACACTCGATGGACTTCCAACGATCACCGGAGGAAGTTTTGCCGTTGCCTTCTTGGCTTCGATGTAAACCTGTTTCTGGTTTGTTTGTGGTTTAGTTCCATTGGATTGCGGTTGTGTGGGCTGTCCAATCGCAGACTTAATCCAACTGTCTAACGCTTCAAAGTGCTTATCTATAATTTTCTTGTCAGCGCTTGAAACGTAGTTTCTGTGATCCTCAACTACACCACGAATGGAATCGGCAACCCGTTGCACCATCGCTTTAGCCGCTTCATCTTTATAACCAGCCGCTTTGGCTTTCTCAATGAGATAGTTTTCATTTTCATTATTAACCTTTTCCCATTGATACTTATAAAGCGCTTCAACCGCTTGCCTTTGTTGTTCAATTATTTCCCGGTTGGGGTCAATCCGTTTAAGGTATTCCCGCACCTTCAAATCGTCGGGAGTCAACTGATCTTGCGATTGTTGCTGGGGGCGACCTTGGACTTGTTGCGCTATACCTTGAGCGAACTTTTCAAGTTGTTCAAGACGCTGATACCTAGCGCTAATTTCTTCTGGCTTTCCAAAAGACGAGAATTTACTCAAGCGTTCAGAGATAATTTTATCTAGGTCGGCTTGGGTAAATGTTCGCGTTGGAGTTGGCGTGGGTTGAGTCTCTGTTGGAGTCTCATTGACCACTGGCTCTTGCTTTGTTTCTACTGGCGCAACTTCTGTTCCGTTTTCCATTGTTTTCTTCTCCTTGCTCTTTTTTACGCAGTTTTTTACGCGGTCTGCTTCCGCTTCGAGCAATAAAAAAGCCCCACAAATCCTCCACATAACTAAGTGAAAGACTTATGGGGCCTTATTATCGGCTAACCAGTCGGACTACTTTACGCTTGTTTCAATATACGCCGTTGCTACTTTTCCCGCGTGAACATTCAAAATGATCTTGGCATTTTGTCCAAGTTCTCTCATTTGTTTCAAGATAATAATAACGGATTCTTCCTTTTTTGTCAAGGGTTCCCAAAATAAGTTCATTGCGGCGTCCCATTGGCGACTCTTGGTTTCATGGCGATATCCATTCCTTTTTTTATGGCATGAGATTGGAGATTAACTTTCTGTCTGGCGGCCAGAGCTTGTAATTCCAACTCTTTCTGTGAACGGAGGGCCTCAATATCATTTTTAACTTCGCCCTCGCGCGCTTCCATATTCATCTTGGCCGCAATAATCTTTGGGTCATTCATCATCTGCTGTTGCTGTTGTTGGGCCACGCGCTGTTGATGATAGTGATCATGAGCTATCCATACGGCCTGTTGCGCTTTTGAAAGTCGAGAAAACTCTTCGGTCTTGGCAAATTTTGTATGCTCAAGAGCATGAATGGCATCATTGTCAATTCCAGGCCGCGGCCTTACCAGTCCTGTCGCTAGGAACTCCTCTTTTTCTTTTGCGGCGTCCTTAATGTCAATGTCAACATCTTCGACTAAATTACCAGCGTCAAAGATGTTCATAACCTTAGAACGGACGGACGGATCTTGCATATTGATAAGTCCCGTCTGCAAAAGCTGTCCAGTAATTAACTGTTGATAAGCTTTAGATTTTGGGGCGATACTTCCCTCATCCAGATAAACGTTGATATGGCCAGACACACTTTCGGAAGAAAAGTTTTTGGTTTCCCACTCCTTATTCTCGCCCAGCACCATCATCGTTTTTTCATCAACTGCAAATTGTCGCCAGATCATCAAACGATTTTTGCGGCTTGCATTCCAGCCAGCTCCCCATGATTTCAACGCATCAGCGAAGCCGGCAAAGCCCCGCTCAAGGATTAACTGGGCTCCCCCAAGCGTAGGAATGCCCTTGGGAGCCATACCACGAAGGACATCCGGTGTATGGGAAATATCTTGGATATCGGCGTTAAGAGTCGAGAGCCAACGATAAACGGAACCTGGAATCTCCATTCCAGGAATACGCTCTGGCTTTAGACCACCAATAGCGTTATACTCTAAATTCTGTCCAGGTTGACCTGTGATAAGTTTCGCGCCTGAGCCTTTTGGAACCAGCCATACTGGGTTTGCCATTTTCTCTAAGGAAAGAGTTATAAACGCTTCAATCTTGTTTAGCTGAATCTGCTTCCAAACCATATCATCTGCGGGGCTCTTGCCAAATACGCGACCAGGAACGCGGTCGAACTGGATATGCGTTATTGGAATAAAAGCCTTCCCAGCTTCATCTCTATATGAGAGCTCATTTTTCCACACACAGTAATCGGAAATGATTATCGCTTCAAGGCCATTTTTGAGTTCTGTGGTAGGGCGAATGTAGAGATGGTATAGCGTTGCGCGTGGAATATTATCTACGGCGCCAATGGAGCCGTAGGCGCTTCCAGGAGAGCCCATGGCTCCATTGGTTAAATAGGCGAGCGAGTTTTGATAAAACATCCCGCTATTGATTCCAGTATCCTCAGCCCTGATTTTATCTTTGAACTCGGGGAACATGTCTTTTAAAACATCCACCGGATAAGTTGATGTATGAATAATATAGGGACTATCCTCTATTTTCTTTGCCGTCATTTCACAGTGGATTTCAAAAGGCGAAGCGACTTTTGACGACATTTTACCTACTGGATATTCCTGTCCAATGGGTTGACCGTCCCCGTCTAAAGCTGGAATTACTGGGTTATTACATTGTGGACAAAGTTCGTTTCCATCCTCACCCGGTTGGACCGAATCAGCCGGAAGATGTTTCTGGCATAAAAGACACATCAAATCTTGGATGAAAGTTGTGCCATGTTTTTTGTCGGCATCATAACCATCAATAATAAAGGCGTTTCCGGCAAGGGTCAGCCAAGAGGCGGCTTCGGATTCAAGTTCCGATTGGTTGACTTCGCGTTCGATATAACGGTTAACGCTCTCGGCGGCTCTTGCCGATGAAATGTCTTTTGGGTCGCTCGTGGCGGGAGTATAAACGCTTTCAGGATCGCTCTGCATAAAGACTGACTTCATAATATTGCAGGCTACCGCGAACTTATTCGTTACCTGTTTCGGAAACCATGTTGGAAGGGAAATTGATTTCCATTGCAAGGAACTCCCCTCATATCTAATCCATTGGATGCCGACATAGAACAGAATCGATCTGAACCAATTCCGGTCAAACGACATCCGGTAGTATTGAGCTTGCGGCAAATACTTTTTAAGGTATTTTACTGGGTCAAACTGTTCTACTGTTGTCGCTTCATCTAATGGGGTGGAATCGCTTTGAGCTTCGTCTGGATTAGCAATTCCTTCCTCTGGAATCATTTAGGCGCCCGCGACTTCCGGTTCAGCCTCTTGACCAGCGACTTCTTGCGCCCCATCGTTTTCCGTTGGAGCTTCTTCTTGAGATTGAATCGCCTCAAATTTCTCAAGGATCTCTCCCATCTGCGAGACAAAACTTTCAAGCAAAGATTTTGCCGATGAAATCAAGGCATCTTCCTGGGCCTCAGTTTGGTCATTTCCTTGCGCTTGTCCTTGAGCCTCGGGAGTCAGCCCGCGAAGCCCGGCGCCCTGTGTCTGGGGCTGCGGATTTCCGAGCATAAGAAATGCTTTGTCAATATCTTCTTTTTTCATTTTATCTCCTAGATTCTATTATTGTTTCTGAATGGTAAAACGCCCAGCGGGACAGAGTGAGAAACGATAAACTCTCCCAAATGGGTAGGCTGAATATGCGATGTGACTGGCGTTGGGCGTACCGTTGCAAAATGATAACTCCCAATCCCCGGGGAATGTCTCCCCGCCTCGAAATTATTATAGCGGAAATAATGGGGATAGTAGAGAGAGCCCAAACCGCGCGGAGGAGCTTGCGTCATAACAAGTCCTAGCGCTTGCTCAGATTAATTTGAGGATATTTCTTGTGAACTTTGGCGCGGACTTCCTCTTGTTCGGCCGGAGTTCCAAATTGAGCTACTCGGGCCAAAGCGTTCCTTGCTCTCGCAATCGTATCAATTGGATAGCTCCCTTTTTCTCCGCGCTCTTTTTCTTCTGGATTTGGTGGCAAAGCAAACTCATGTTTATTTAAGTGCTTGCGTCCAAAGGTGGTGATGTGTCCATCATGTTCTTTTTTTTGAATCATTTTATTCTCCCACTCCCGAAAAGATTTTTTCCAGCTCGCTTTCTTTGGTATTCATAGGCTCAGGATGTTTGATCGCTTCTTCCGCAAGTTTTCTTTGGAGATCGGCATTCGCAATCCCGTTTAAATGCGACGAGGCGAGAAGATTGTCAACGGCCGCATCGGCTCTTGCGCGTTCATGTTCAAAGAGTTCGCGGTAATGAGTAACCTGTGTGGTTAAAAAATCAATTTGATTTTTGAAAGTTTGTTTTAGGATTTCCACTTCTTCGCGCGTAGACTCGATAATAGAATTTATTCCGAGTCGTCTTTCTTCATTTCCTTTATCAACGATTTCGAGAAATGTTTTTTTAGTGAGTATCATCCCTGTTCCCCCTGCGGTAACATTCCATTCGACGGTTGCGGTTTCTGCGTTCCGATATTTCCCATAGCTCCCAAGAACATTGATTCAAAAGGGTTGGTAGCTTGTTCGTTTACCGGAGTCCATTGCATCCCTTGCGGGGAAAACATAGAAGAAAGCGAATTGGCGTTAAAGGCTTGCGGGATCAAGGACTGCAAGCCGGTCTGGCTTAAATAATAGTTTGGGTCCGTCGGAGCTCCAAAAGAAGTTCCGAGGTATCCATTTTGTTGCGTAGTTGTTGGCGCGTTGGGCATATTGAAATTATAGGTTGCGTAGTGTATAATGTCAAGGCCATGGATAATGAAAATAATGTTTCAGAAAATTTGCCGACGGGGATGGAAGTTGCGCCAATTACTTTAAGCAACGAAGAAATGCGGAACATTGCAGAATTGGCTCCCGTAATCCAAACAAATCCTATAACCAAAGTTGAAGAAGTTCGCGTTAATCCGAAGCCAAAAAAAAAGCCGGACTTTTCAAAACTTGAAACTTATAAACGGAATGGCGGCCGCAAACGCGGAAGCTGGTCCGGAGCTGGCTGGCAGAAAAATGATCTCACGAATATCCCTCCAATTGCCATGGATGATAACGGCATCCCAAGAAAGCCGCGCCATTATAGCGCCCGGGGACTTTCAGTTTTGACAGAAATAAATCGGATGGTTCATTTCTTGATGTGGTTTAATTGGAGCTCCGGCAATCTTACGAAAGCTTGCCAAGAAGCTGGAATTAGACTAAACGATTTCAAAAAATGGAAAGAAAACCCCGAATTTAACGCGCGCCTAAAAGAGATCAAAGAAGAAATCGCGGACAGGCTTCTTTATCGGATTGTTGGAAAGATGGGTTTGTTGGGACAGGATATGGGAGACGGTCAAGAGAACTCAATGATTATGCTCCTCAAGACCATCCGGCCCGACTTATTCCATAAGGATATCGAGGGAGACAATGAAGAAAATAAGTCTAGCTTCACCCACCACATTTCTCGACCGCGGGAAACAAAAGAAACTCAATAAAGCCGCAGTAACTTTTGATTACACCCCAACCCCTCGACAGCAAAAGTTCCATGAGTGTCAAGCCGAAGTAACCCTATTTGGAGGAGCGGCTGGTGGTGGAAAGAGCCTTGCGCTTTTAGCCGAGGCTTTTATTCAGATGGTAGAACACCCCGGTTCCCATGGAATTATCTTGCGCAAATCATTTCCGGAGCTTGAGTCTTCCCATATTCTTAACTCCATGCGCCTTTTCCCAAAACAGATTTGCCGCTATAACAGCCTTAAACACTCCTGGATTATTCAGTCCGGAGGCCAGGAGTCAGTATTGGACTTTGGACATGCTAGGACTCTTGAAGAAGCGATTGAACGCTATAGATCGGCAGAATATAACTTCATGGCTTTTGATGAATTAACGCATTGGGACAAATCCGTTTACCTGGAATTAATCTCGCGCGTGCGTTCGGCCAATGGCAATCCATGTCGCATTGTGGCCGCTACTAATCCAGGAAGTATCGGTCATTACTGGGTAGCTGAATATTTTGGAATTGGAAAGGTCCCACCCGAAGTAATTTGGACCCCCCCATCAACCGAAGATGACGAGATGCAAATGTCACGTTGCTTTATTCCCGCAAAACTCACGGAC
>VFSW01009091.1_pt1 | contig 14194 bp, 9 predicted proteins | sample 5358111 | NCBI WGS metagenome assembly VFSW01 (sample SAMN11554181, study PRJNA540505) | mine drainage metagenome | isolation source: sediment from site ElyBrook_90M | place: USA: Ely Copper Mine, Vershire, VT | collected 2017
GTATGAGACCGAATCGCCTTTTTTCGACCTGGTGGATGCCGCCGGCGTGTTCGCGAAGTCTCCGTCCGATTCCGCCGCGCGCCGCCGCTTTCAGGAGATCGTGCTGCGTTGCCGCGTCTCCGCGGACATTTCCCATGCCCGCATGGAAGAGCAAGGCGTCTCTTCCGATCTGGTGTTTCGCCTGGACCTGGTGATCGCTCAACTGGACCGCATCGAGATGCTCCTGCGAGTCATCTCGGGCCAGGAAGATGGCCGGACGTTCGGCTGCATGTTGATTCGCGCCTTCGCCGGCGAGCGCAGTGTGCGCGCGCTCCTCAGCAACAGCGTAAATCGCGTCGCCCGCCAGATTGTCACGCACACCGGCAAGAGCGGCGAGCACTACATTGCCGGGTCGCGGCGTGAATGGTTTCTGATGGGGTGCGGCGCGCTCGGCGCGGGCGTCATCACCGCCTTCACCGCGATGTTCAAATACCTCTTCGCGGCCATGGCGCTGGCGCCCTTGTGGATCGGGGTGGCGCACAGTTTGAATTACACCCTGAGCTTTGTGCTCATGCAGTTTCTGTGGTGGCGCCTGGCGTCCAAGATGCCCTCCATGACCGCCGCCGCCCTCTGTGACGCCATGGAAAAAGACGACGGCATGCACGCGGAAATCAAGCTGGTCGCCGCCATTGCCCGTACCCAGACCATCGTCACGGTGGGGAATCTGCTGGGCGCCATCCCGGTGGCCGTTCTCATCGACCTGTTTCTTCTCTGGATGGGCGGCAATCCCCTGCTGTCGCCGGTCGCCGCCCGGCACGGTCTCGATTCCATGCACCTGCTGCGGTCCTTCACCATTCCGTTCGCCGCTCTTACCGGCTGCTTCCTGTGGCTCTCCAGCCTGTTCGCCGGATGGACCGCCAATTGGATGGTCATCCACCGGCTTCCCGCGGCCCTCGCGCAAAGCCGCAGAATTCGCGCCGTATTGGGCGGGGAAGCGGCCGAGGAACTCGGACAAGTGGTCGATCGCCATTTCAGCGGGGTGGCCGGTTACACCTGCCTGGGCCTCCTCCTGGGCCTGCTTCCCTTTGTCAGCGTGTTCGCCGGCGTGCCCCTCGAAGTGCGCCACATTACTCTGGCCAGCGCGTCGCTGGCGTACGCAGTCAGTTCGCTGGCGTGGAGCGCTCCCTTGCCCTGGCGCGCAATCGCGTGGGCGGCGTGCGGATTACTGGCCACCGGCCTGCTGAATTTCAGCGTGTCGTTCGCCCTCGGATTGTGGCTCGCCGTGCGGGCGCGCAATCTCGATACCAGGGGCCGCATAACGCTGCTCCGCGAACTGTGGAATGAGTTCCGCCGCAATCCGTCCGCGTTTTTGTGGAAGCAATGACCCAGCGGCCTATCCCACCACCGCCGGGTATACTTTACGGATCGCGGCCACCGCATCGCTGGTGTCCCGCTCGGTGTATTTCGGGCTCATCATCACTCCGGCGTAGCGGCTCAGGATATCGATCGTGCGCGGGCAGCATTCCCGCCCGTAGCGGATGGCCTGGCCGCGCGCCGATGCAAATGACGGCCAGCGCGGCGTCACCGTCACTTTCTGCTCGATCTCCGGGACCACAGGCAGAATCACCGAACCCGCGGGAGCCATGACGGGCACGCCTTCGGCCTTCATCGCCTGGGCGTAACGGTCGCGTGCTTCCTTCGTGCGGAAGCCCAGAAAGATGCCCGTGCCCAGTTCGCCCGCCGGATCGGGCAAGCGGCGGAGATGCGTGTCCGGCAGGCCGCTGATTCCGTCGTACACGCGGCGTGCGTTGCGCCGCACGTCCCCGATAATGGTGTCCAGTTTGCGCAACTGCGCCAGCAGGACACCGCCGGTGAATTCGTTCATCCGGTAGTTCAGCCCCGGCAGGAAACGCAGCTTGGTCGGGAAATCCCGGCGCACCGTGATATCGTGGAACCGGCAGGCGCGCTCGTACAGGTAAGCATCGCCGGTGACCACGGCGCCCCCTTCGCCCGCGGTGATCGTCTTGCTCTGTTGCAGGCTGTAGATGCCGATATCGCCCATCGAGCCCAGCGGCCGCCCTTTGTAGGTCGCGCCCACGCTCTGGCTGGCATCTTCCAGCACCTTCAGTCCGTGCCGGCGCGCGATCTGAAGAATCGGGTCCAGGTCGGCCGGGTTGCCTTGCAGGTGCACCACCATGATGACCTTGGTCTGCGGCGTAATCAGAGCTTCGATGCCGGTGGGGTCGAGATTGAACGATTCGTCGATTTCGGCAAAGACCGGCAGCGCTCCGGCCTGAATGATCGTGTTGTAGCAGGAATACCAGGTCCACGCCGGAAGTATCACCTCATCGCCCGGGCCCACCTCCAGTGCGGCCATCGCGGTGTGCAGGGCCGCGGTTCCGGAGGTAACCGCCAGCGCGTATTTCGTCCGCATGCGGGCCGCGTACTCGTTCTCGAAGGCCGCCACCTTCGATCGGTCCAGAGGGTTGCTGAAACGGAAAGGATTGTGGCCGGCAAGCACTTCGTTGAGTTGCGTCTGTTCTTTATCGTCGTAATATTGCGGCCCCCAGTTGGGCCCGGTCAGGGGCGTGGTGCGCACCGGAGTGCCGCCGTTCACTGCCAGTTGCGGAGGAGCGTCCGCATCCGCGGCCGCCGCGGTAAGCATGGTGGCCGCCAGGAAATCTCTGCGCTTCATCTATCCCACCTCCTCGTTGGCCCGCCGTAGCAGGGCTCGCATGTATGCCAGGCAATAGGCGTGCCTGCGCGGGGCATGGCGGTTTCGCCGGTCAGGCGCGGCACGTGGTCCGGCTCAATGGCGCCGCCAAAGCGCACCTCGCGTAGCGCCTTCATCACCTGGTACATGTCCACGTAGCCTTCGTCGGGAAACGTCTCGTCGAAGTGCGGCAGCGGCCCGGTGACGTTGCGGAAATGCACTTCGAAAATCTTTCCGCGGCCGCCGAATTCGGCAATCATCTGGAGGACGTTCTTGCCCATGTGGTCTCCTCCCTCAGACCACGTGCCGGCGCAGAACGTAAGGCCCCAGTTGCGGCTGCCGCCGGCGATTTGTTCCGCGCGCCGGTAGCCATCGTAATTGATAAATAGCTTGGCCACGCCATTCATCTCGGCCACGGGCGGGTCGTCGGGATGCAGGGCCAGTTTCACCCCGGCCTCTTCGGCGGCGGGCAGCACGGCCTTCACGAAGTAGGTGTAGTTGGCCCAGATCTCCGGGGCGGAGTACTCGCGGGCGAAGGCGCGCTTTTCCACGCGCCGGCGAAAATCGTCCAGATCGAATTCCCGCGTGGAATAACCGCGATGCTCCACCATCTTCGTGGTGTAGGTATTGGCCGGGTGGAAATAATAAGAGGCGATGGGAATCTCCAGCTTTCCCAGGTAGCGAAGAAAACGGCGGTACGTCTCGATATCCTCATCGCGTCCCGGTTCGCCCAATTGGATGCGGCGCGACCGGTAGGCGTAGTGAACCCCGGAGTAGATCCGCATTCCGTACCGGGCGAAGCGCTTCTGTGCCGCCCGGAGCGTGTCCAGCGTGACCGCGCCTTCCCCGAACTCCAGCCTCACCCATTCGAGGCCGATCTGCTGCAGGAAGCGCAAGTCGTCGTCGGTGGTGCTCCGCGCGTCCAGCCGGTGGCATAGTTTGGCATTCCCGGGATCGGCGATCGGAGCACGCGATTGCTGGGCTTGGAGCGGCGCGCCGGCCGCGGCCGCCAGAGAGCCGAGAAATCGCCGCCGTTGCATAGACTCACGGTATTGCAGCCGGAAGGCGCGGTCAAGCGGGCCGGTGCCATAATTGCAAGGAACCGATGCAGCGAAACGGAATTCCAGCGGGTAGCGTGCGGCGGTGGCTGCGCGCCGCCTTGCTGCTGACTTGCGCCGCCGGAGCCGCCGGCGGGCAACCGCGTCCCATAGACACGGCAAAGTCCGTAATGACTGTGCACGTGTACAAGGCCGGCCTCCTTTCGGCGTTCGGCCATGATCACGAGATTTCCGCGCCGCTGTCGGGTGGCGCCGTCGACGTAGAGGGCCGCACGGTGGAATTGCATGTCGACGCGCGAACGCTGCGCGTTCAGGACCCGAAAGCGTCCGCCGGGGACCGTGCGGATATTCAGGCCAACATGCTGGGTGCCGAGGTGCTTGACGCCGCCAATTACCGGGAGATCCGGTTCCGCTCCACCAGCGCGCAGCCTGCCGGCGACCGCGCCTGGATGGTCCGTGGAGAGTTGACGCTGCACGGCGAGACCCGGCCGGTTTCAATGGAAGTGCACGAACGAGACGGCAACTTTGTGGGCACTTGCCGGTTCCGCATTACCGATTTCCGCATCAAGCCCGTGCGAGCAGCCGGAGGCACAGTTCGGGTGAAAGACGAACTACAGGTCGAGTTCGACATCCAGTTATCCCGCTAACGCGAAGAAAGGGTCCTTCCTACCGTGACTCGTACGTCTTGCTGAAGCCGTTGCGCAGGTTGGTCACCGTGTACTTGCCCTTCGCGTCCACCGAAGCCTCAATCAGGTTTCCGGTGCACTGCGCCGAGGGATCGAGATTCGCGATCATCTTTTCGTCGCTGTTCACCTCTTTCGGGGTGCCGAGCGCCAGGTGTCCCTGCCAGATGTCTTCCAATCCGGGCGATTTTCGGAGGACCTCAAACACGCTCGCCGGGCCGCCTTTGTGCGGGCCGTCGTTCATCACCGCGACGCGCGGTTGAATCGCCCAGACGAACTGCGGCGAGTTGGAGCGCTCCAGGCCGTGGTGCGTGGTCTGATAGAGATCGATCTTGCCGATGAGGTTCGCCGGACAGACCAGCTTCTGTTCGTAATTCCAGGTGAGGTCGCCCATATCGATGAAACGGAATTTGCCGTATTGCAGCACGAATCCCACGCTCTGGTCGTTGTCCGGGTCGGGTTCCACGCCGTGCGGCTTGAAGTCGGCACAGGTGGGGTTCGGTGCGCCCGCGCCGGGGAGCGGTTTGGTAATGGCTTGGCCTGCCGACATGATCACGCGGATATCCACGCCCTTCAGGGGGATCTGGTCTCCCGGTTTGAGAATCTTGCGCTTGCCTTCGCTCTGCTCCAGATACGCCTTGTAAGCGGCGGCCACCTGCGGGCGGGCGATTTCGACGGTTTCGCCGTGATCCATATACTCGCCGATGGGAATCAGTTTTGCCAGGGCCGGCATGGAACCGATGTGGTCGCTGTGGAAGTGGGTAGTCAGCAGGATATCGATCTTTTGCAGGCCGGCTTTCTGGCAGGCGGCGAAGATGCGCTTGGCGTCGCGATCGTCGGGTGCGCGGTTGGCGGTATCGACCAGCATGGATTGGCCGCTCGGGGCCACAATCAGGGTCGCCGCGCCCCCTTCGGCATCGATCCAGTAGATCTCCAGATTGCGCGGCGCCGCGGAAAGGCCGGCCAGACAGAGCCCGAAAAGGGCCGCAACGGTTTTCACAGACATGCTCTCACTCTACCTCTTGTCGACGACGCAGCGGACGCCCGCCATGGGGACGGGCAGGTCGTGCTCCTGTTCCGAGCGGCGGGAAACGCGTATATCCTGCACTTCGGATTCCCAGTAGGCGCCGCGCGTCAGGGAAAACGAGTTCCAGGTGTGCGGCTGCTCCACGTTGCCGGTGGCGGGCGCTTCGATGTCGTACTTGTTGTAGTACCGGTCCAGCACCCACTCGGAGGCATTGCCCAGCATGTCGTACAACCCGTACGCGTTGGGCTGAAGCCCACCCACCGCGTGCCGCACACCCGCGCTGTTGCCGCCGTACCAGGCGATCTTCGCAGGCATGCCATACGTAGCGCCGCTAGTGCCGCCGCGTGCTGCGTACTCCCATTCCGCCTCCGTGGGCAGACGCCCGCCGATTTGCGCACAGTAGGCCTTGGCCTGCAGCCAGGAGAGGCCGATCGCCGGGAGGTCCGCTTCGGTCGCCGGAAAGGCCGCGGTCGCAACCGTGCGGTGATATGCCGCGTTAGTGACCTCGGTCTGTCCCATCCAGAAGCCGGCGGGCAATTCCACCAGGTGCGTGGGGCCTTCATCGGGCTCGCATTGGGTGTCGCCCGGGGAGCAGCCCATGGTGAACGTGCCGGGTGGAATCCAGACATAGGGGAGCCCGTCTTTCGGATTCACCCACGGCTGCGGCTTGCTCTCGCGCGGATTGGTCCTGGTGGTATCGATCGGCGGCAGGGGCACAGTTTTAGGCGGCGCGGCGGGCCAGCGCCAGTATGCCAGGGCGCCGGTGGCGAGGAGAAAGACGGCCGCGGCAGAAACATACCACCACTTGTTGCGGCGGTACGTTTCTTCGGTGGCGGTCTGTTTTTGAGGGGCCAGCGCTTGCGAGACTGCTTCGTTGAGCCTCGCCAGGTTTTCGCCGTTGCAGCCATCGTGGGCGTCCAGCCACTGGCTCATGGAAAGAAAGTAGTCGAATTTCGGTGGCAACACAGCGTCGGAAAGGCGGAAGGGGATGATGGGCTTCTTCTCGCCGAACGCATGGCCGACCTCACTGAGCACGTGCGGCGATGCCAGGCTGGCAGGCGTGACGATCACCACCAGGGCGCGCGCGTTTTGCAGGCCATCGAGGATCGCGGTGGGATAGTCGGCGCCGGGTTCGATGTCGCGCGGCGCGATCCAGCAAATGTGCCCACCCTTTTCCAGGGCCGCGCACACCTGGCCGGCCACAGCTTTATCGGTGGAGGAGTAGCTCACAAAAACGGGATGTTCCATGGCGCTACTTCCGATACGCCGGGCCGGAACGCATGTAGACGGGATCGAGGATCCGGGTGATGATCCATGCCAGGGGCCAGCCGAGCACCAGCATGGGGATAGCCAGCAGGATCTGCCATAGTGGATTCGGATTGCGCAGTACTTTTTGCAGTAGCAGCTTAGCCACGCCGCTCGCCGCCGCCAGAACGATGACGCCGAACAACAGGCGAGCCAGGCTGACGGACACCCCGCGGGCGGACAGAACCAGCAAAGCCAGCGCGCACACCCCCGCGACCACTGCCAGCCACGTGATCGCCTTCATGCCGGCGGAGACCCGGTACGGCTTGAACGTGGTCGCGCTGCCCGCGTGGAGCATTTTTTTGAGCTGGTCGAGCTGCGGGCTGTCCTGCAGGGCCGATGCGAGCGGCTCGATGGCCAGGAATCCCCATGCCGCCGGGGTGGCTTTGACCAGGGGAAAGCCGCGGATGCAGGTGTGGACTTCCTCCCGCATCATGCGATAGCCGCTCAGCATCAGGGCGTCGGCTTCGGCGTCGGAAAAGGCGTCGAGATCGGTGCGGATGCCGGCCAGCAGCGCCTGCACGTCTTTGCGAATGCCGTAGGTGGTGAGGATGGTAGTACGTTCCGGCGTGGACGGGTCGGCGCACCCCACCCAGTCCACGTGGTGGGCGTCCAGGTCCTTCTTCAGATGTACGTAGGCCAGGCCGCGCAGGAGTCCGGAATCGGCGAGGGCCGAAAGGAGCTGGTATTGCCCCTGGCGGCTGCGCGCCATCAGCACATTGTTCGCGCGCAGGGACACGCCGATGCGTGCGCCGTCGGGATCCTTATCGAGCGCTGTCTGGCCGGAGGCATCGCTGATCAGGAGCACGGTGCAGTCTTCCTCCAGCAGGCTGGCGGCGCCCTGATTGTCGTAGACGCCGCCGTCCACCAGCTTCACGGCGTACTGCGGATACAACTGCTCCAGCACCAGCGGATCGAACAGGCCCGGCACGCAGGCGGAGGCGGCCACGGCTTGCCCCAGGCGGATTCGCCGGTATGGCGCGGGCGCTTCGTCGTAATACAGGCGGCGCAGCCGGTCGTTTCCGTCGATCTTGGTATCGATCCCGCGCAGAGCGGGCTCGCCCACATAGGTTGCCGTGAATTGCCAGTTGTGGCAGGTGTTGAGCGCGGTGGCGTTGAGCACCAGGATGGGGACCTTGTGAATTCTGCGCCAGTTGTCGTATCTGGGGGCGAAGCCGGCGGCATCCGCAGTGCCGGCTGGCCGCACCATCAGGTCCTGAATGTAGCGCTGCGGGCTGCCTGCGAATTCGTCTTGCACGCGGGCGTACAGTTCCCGCTCGTAGAGGTCGGCCAGACGGTCGGTAGTGGTGGAACTCCTGGACGTGAGCACTTTCCAGTTGCTGCCGGGCTCCAGAAACATGCGGCCCAGGATGTTCCTCTGCACTCCGGCCACAAAGCCGCTCTCGATATTCTTCACGATCTGGATATAGTCTTCGCGGGTGATTTCAGTATCGGCTTTGGTCTGGAGGAGGTGGCGCAGTTCCAGGTAATAATAGGTCCCCAGGATGGAACCGCCGGACACGCACGAGATCACTTCGACGTAGCGGAGCATGTCGAGTTCCGCCAGTTGGGCCAGCACTCCAATGTGGTAGAGCGACGCGCGAAAGCCGCCGCCGGAGAGCGCTAGCCCGACCTTGCCGAGGAAGAAGGCCATGGCGGCCGGCGCGCTGCCGCCCATCAGACCGGTGAGTACCGCGAAGCCCGGCGCCTCGCTCCAGCGTTCCAGCGGGAGGCCGTCGGCCTGGCTTTGCAGCCGCGCGATCGCGGCCATATGGCGCGCGGTGGATTCGACCCGCCAGTTGTCTGGGTTCAGGGCGGCAGCCCGGCGCACGTGGATGCCGGCGTCTTCGAAGCGGCGCAGGCCCAGGCAGGCTTCGCCCAACGTGCACTCGAACCACCACTGGCTCTCGAGCGATTCATTCTGCTGAAGCAATCCGGGCAGCGTGTTTACGATCTCGGTGCGGATGCGCGATGCCTCCGCCGTGCGGGTTTGCGAAGCATCGCTGGGTGCGGCGCCCATGCCGCGCTCGGCGTCGGCGAGCAGGTCCAGCACGAACGCGGTATTCAGCGCGGTGTATCCGAAGTCCGAAGCGATTCCCAGCCGATAGCCGCTGTGGTAGTAGAAGACCGCTTTTTCCAGGTGGCTTTTCTGGCCGTAGACGTTCCAGCGAAGCTTGTGGACGCCGCCCAGGATGCCCAGGGTTTCCTGGTGTTGGGCCAGCGAAAGGCTTTCGGCGCGGGAAAGCAGATCGAGCAGTAAGGACTCCGCCGTTTTGGAGCGGTCGTCCACCGGAAGGTCGGGGTCTTTGTAAGTAGACAGGGCGAGTTGGATCTGAATGGGGTTCCGCAGTTCGGGAGGCGCGAGCGGCAGGGCCACCTGCAGGACGCGGCGGGCGTAGCCGGTGTGGTTTTCTTCCCGCAGTCCATGGGCCAGGTCCATCAGTTCCGAAACGGAGAGGCTCCGGCCGCCGGCTACGATCTCCCTGGCCAGCCTCAGACTATCGGTTTCGCGTTGCGCCATCCGTTCCTCCTCACTCCCGGGTGCTCACTTGGAGCACCTTCATACCGCGCGCTTCGGCCGCATCCGCAAAGCGCTTGCTGCCATCGGCCGGCGGATGCTCTCTGCCGTCCCACACCACCACGGCGGTGGGGGTTTCGCCGCAACCGGCGGCCAGCCGCGCCGCTTCGTCCAGGATCAGGCCGGCCGCGCGCTCGTATGCCTGCTCTCCGGCCGCGGACCACCCGATCCGCAGTCCGCCTGCCTGCATCACCTCGTCCAGAATCCGGTCATACAGGGCGCCCCAATCTCCCGGGCGGTCGGTTACGGATGTTTCGCGAAACCGGTCGCGGTCGAAGGGTAGAATCACCAGGCGCCTCCATCCCAGTGCGCCGGCCGTTTCCAGGGCCAGAAGGTCCGCGCCACAGGCGGCCGAGCAGACCAGCGTGGCCTCCCGATGGGGTGCGAAGAGAGACCGGAGGCGGCATCGTACCAGGTCCACGTTCCGCAGCGGAAACCGGGCGGCGCCGGCGTCCGGCAAATCGATTCGGCGTCCCGCCAGCGCGAAGATCATTCCACAATGGGTAGAATCATACACCAATCCACCAGGCAAGCCTTCGTTTTATTTACTTTTGGGTGTACGATTTGGAACACGAAAAGGAGGGCCCCTCATGGCAACCGCCGCAATTGGCCTGAAGACATGCACGTTGAACGTCAATCTGTTTTCCGGAGCCAGAGCTCCTCTGCCGGCCGGAACACAAGCGCTACTGACGGTTCGTGACGGAAACCAGCAGACCGTTTCATTGCCTCAGAACGGCTTTGTGACGCAATCCAGCATACGAATCGACGGTCTTCCGTTCTTCAATAATTTTGGAGATAACTATGCGGTAGTCGCATCGGCTGACCGGTATCAACAAGCGGGGTTTTTCCCGGTGACGGTAAGCCCGGCGAATCCCACGGTGGTCGATATCATGCTGGTGGCGAAGGATGCCACGTTCAATTTCCGGAATGCCATCTGGAACCGCCTCACGCAGAACTATCCGGCGTATGCGGCGCTGCTGCGGGCAGGTTCCGCCGACGATGCATCGGCCGCGGACCGCTACAGCCAGTTGATGGAGATGCAGCCGGATGTGCTGGCTTGTTTTTTCAACCTGGTCACGGCCATGTCGCAAATCCAACTGCCGGTGAAGACGCCGCTGGACTACATCAAAGAGCTGATCTGGGACAAGACCATGGCGCACGACCGTTTTTTTGCCTGGGCCGATCCGGCGGTGATCGACCAGGTGATCCAGGCGACGGCGCAGGGCCAAATCTCTCCCGAGGTGGGCACGGCGGTATTCCATGCCGGAGCTACCCGCAGTTGGAAGCAGATTCAGTTCGGCGAAGCCAACGTGCAACTGACATTCCATGAAAACGATAAGAAGACGATTGACGGACTGGATTGTGTCATGATCGAGCCCGACATCGACTATTACAAGGACCTGATGGCGCATGCTCTCCTCGAAGTGGCCACTAACGCCCTTACCCATTCACTGACCGATCCGCGCCAGGTATACGTGCTGCGATGGATCGCGGGCCGCCATGCGGGCGTGCCCAATTTCGAACCGCCGTACACGCTGGAGTGACTTATGCAGACGATCAAGATGACGGACCAGTTCGGGCTCGACCTGGACGCACAGCCCGATCCAAACTCCGCCCTGCTGAAGTATTTTCAGCAACTGCCGTCGCTGCAAATCAATAAGCTGGATCTCTCGAAGTTGGGCGGACTCACATTGGACCAGCCGGCCTTGCGTTCGCTCACGGCCGGTGTTTCCTTTGGCGAACCGGTGAGTCTGGGGGCCGGAGCGCCGGCGCTTTTCGTGGCAGCCGGGGCGCACGCCACGCTGGCGGTAATTACCGACACCGACGATCTGCCAGGGCAGGACCAGTCCATCAAGAATCCGCCGGACACCTGTTATGTTTCGTTCGGCCTGGATGCCTCGGCCTCCGCGGATGTTTCAGTGACATCGGGTGAATTGACTTTCGGAGCCAAGCCTGCGAGCAAGCTCGAACTGGCGAGCTACTCGCGCTTTCCCCTCAAGGGCGGCACCACGCTGGCACAGGCGGTACAGCAGACCGTGGCCGGGTTTGCCATTCCGGCGACAGCGGCGGACCTTGCGGATCTGGCGCCTGGACAGATCGTGCGTGTGGCTCTGACAGGCGAACTGACTGTTTCCGGCACGGCGAATCTGCTGGCTGTCACCAACCCCCTGGCATCGGCCAGCCTGCCGGCGCCGCTGCCCGTGGTATCGGTGAGCGCGGGAGGTTCGGCGACCGTCGGGGTCTCGTGCGAAATCGAAACGGAATTCGAGATTGTGGCGCGCAAGCTGGATAGCGGTGCTGTCCGCCTCGGCTGGTATCGCAAGGACGGAAGCAGCGTCACGGTGACCGCCGCGGTCAGCGAAGGCATCTCGGCCGGTTTCGGCACCACCGACCTGTTCTCGCAGGTAATTGGCTTGATCAGCGCGGATCCCAAAGCGGACCTGAAGGAACTGGCCAACGCCGGCGTGCCCAAGGAGCAGGCAGAGGCGATTCAGAGCGCCGTGAAGGCGTGTGCCTGCCGCAAGCTCGAAATCGCCGTGAGTAGCGCCTTTACAGTGAGCGATTCCAAGGCGGCCACGTTCCTGTATGAGATTATCCCCGCGGCGCTCACCGCGGAGTCGCGGACCGCGGTGGACCAGGCGCTCCGCGGCGACCTGACGGGGTTGCACGCAGCGGCGCTTCCGGGTGTCGCCTGCGTGCGCAGCATCTGGGACACCGTTAGCAAGGCCAAGGTGGAGTGGAACGTCAACCTGCTGGGCATTCTGAACTACCGCTCCGTGGCCACGCTGGCGCTGGAGGGCAAAATTCTGTACGAGCCGGCCACCGGTTCGCTGGTGATCGCCGATCAGGCTACGGCTCAGCGGATTCAATCGGCGCAGCTTAATTTCGGCGCCGATACGGACAGGTTGCGGCAGGTGCTGGCGGAGTCTTTCCTGATTACGGCGGCGTATCACGGGACGAAGCAGGTGGCGGGTGCGGCTTCCCTGCACTGCAGCCATTGTTTCTTCGAACTCCAGCAGTCCACGAGCGCCGAAGATATGACCAGCAAGCTGCATACGGGTGTGGCCCTCGGCCTGCTTTCTCTGGACGAGGCTGCGGCGCCGGCAGGCATTGCCGATTTCGGACGGACGCTCTTTACCGCGTCGACGGAATACGACGCAGACCTGGTAACCCGGATGTTCCTGGATGCCGGCGGGAGTCCTCTGGCGCGCGAATGGTACGAATCGGCAGGACGCGCCGCAATTCAATTCCTGGTGCAGGAGGGGGACGTCGATGCCGTCCGGCGGAAACCGGCTATCGACGACGATCTGTGGAATCGCATGAAAGAAGTGGGACAGCCGGGATTCGGTCCCCTGTTTCCGGGTGTTGCGGCTCCGCTGGTGGGAGCGATCACGGCGGATTATTCCACCATCCAGTGGTGGGCCGAGACGATGGTGGGGACGGCGCAGGAACTCGCCGGCTTCCGCCTGTGGATGGCGCGCAATCCTTCGGCCGGTCCTGACGATCCCACGTTTCAGAAACTGCGGCAGGACCTGGCGAGCTATCTGCGCAAGGTCGCGGCGACTACCCGGAACGAATTCGGACAGCCCTGGGGCTTGATCGCCATGAGCCAACTGGTGGGGCGCGCGCCGGGCGCCACGCTATTGATTACCGGCCCTTACCTGGTGCGTAGCAAGAGCCGGGCTTTGGCGGCGGCAACCGGGACGTAGCGCTACCGGTCCTTCTTCTCTGTCGTCCGGTCGCTTTTCTTTCCACCCCTTCCAGGGGGCGTCCGTTCGCTTTTTGGCTCCGGCATGCGGGCGTCGTCCGCATTGCGGGGCTGCACGGGGCGCGCAGGCGTTTCGGTCCGCGGTGTCTCGTTGCGCGGCGGTTGCACGGTGCGCGGTGTTTCGTTGCGCGGCGGCGCCGGCGCGGATTGCATCGGGCGAACCGATGGTGGCCGGTCATTGCGCGGCGGCATCGGATTACCGGGCGGGTTGGCATTCCTGAACTGGTCATTGCGTGCCGGAGCCGGATTACCCGCCGGCGGATTGGTGTTTCCGGGCTGGAACACGCGGGGCTGTCCGCCTTGGGGCGCCGGCCGGTTGCCGAACGTCTGGCCCTGCGGATTCACGGGGCGCACCATGGGGGCACGGGGAGGCGCGCTCTGGCGGAAACCGGCTTCCCGGGCAGGCTCCAGCGGACGGCCGCCGTTGGCTCGCAGTGCCTGTTCTTTGGCGGCGAACGATACGGGCGGCGGCGGAGGAGCATGACGCACCACTACCTGGCGATCGGCGAAACGGGCCGGCGGCGCGTGCGCCACCATAGCGCCGCCGGGACGCATCACCACACTGTCCCGAACGGGAGCGACCCCGGCTGTGTTGCCCACCACGCGGGCGCGGACGATCTCTTCGTGCGGCACCACCACGGCGGCCGAGGCCACGGGACGCGCATGAATGAACGCTTCGTTCGGCACCACGGTCATGGCGCCCCTTACGCCCTGGTTGGCGTAGCGCACATTGGTCACGTTCCAGTTATTGATCACGGTCACATTGGAAACATGCACGATGTTGACGTTGCGGACATAGACGTCGCTCACGTGGTACGCGGGACGGTAGACTTCGCCCGGCCCCAGCGGGAACCACGCGGCCATACCTACGCCGCCGCCCAGGCGAACGCCTACGCTGAATCCGCCGCCGCCCACGAAGGCCACCAGCGCGGGTGCGTACACCGGCCTCACTCCGACCATGACGCGGCCGGGAACCCAGAACCATCCGCTGCCTCCGAAGGCCCAGCGGCCGTAATGGAAGGGCGCGAAGCCCCAGGGAGCATCGTCGATCCAGGTCCAGCCCCACGGCTCCACCCAGGCCC
>VFSW01009092.1_pt1 | contig 14193 bp, 14 predicted proteins | sample 5358111 | NCBI WGS metagenome assembly VFSW01 (sample SAMN11554181, study PRJNA540505) | mine drainage metagenome | isolation source: sediment from site ElyBrook_90M | place: USA: Ely Copper Mine, Vershire, VT | collected 2017
GGTGTATTTACCTGTTAGCGGTGTGGAGTTGGGTTTGGTGCAGTTCGCTACGGGCCTAATGGGGGGCGCGGCGGAGGCCGAGGCCAGCGTTTCTCGACCGAAGACTATACCGATAGTCCCCGGCAGCCACGCGAGCCGCGCTGGTAATTCCTCATAGACGCGCTCTGCGGCCCGGTGGCCTTTCAGAGCATCCATTCCACGATTCTCCGCGCGGATGAAAGCGAGTTTTTTTTCCTCGCCGCATTATTTTTCGCCTTAGTTTTGCTTGCTTCAAAAATGGTCCGACCCGCTGTTCGATCCGCCCTTTCCCGATTGATCTGACGAGATTTTCCCCCAGGCCGATCTCTTCCAATTTTCCACGTAGCTCGCGCCGACGCCCCAGGAGGGGAGCGGCATGAGCAGCCGCCGGGACAATCCATTCAGATACGGCTCGTACATTTTCCGCAACTCGTTTAACTTCGCATCGCGCGATTCCGTGCAACATTGCGACCCGCTGGATTTTGCAAACAGGCTGCGCAACTCCGCCATCTCCTCGGGCGGCAAGCGATCCGCGGAAGGTGGCATGGCACGAACCCGCAGAATTTCCGCCAGGTCCGCGACCGCGTGCCGCGCAATCGCAAATGTGAGTTGAGCCTGCCATTTTGCAGGGCCCTCTCCGTATGCAATGATCAGGGCACTTACATCCAGCACAGTCGTGAACGCCGCGATCCACGACTGGTTATCATGTTGCGACCGGAAATAGCACAGCACAGGGTAGCTCAGGTGGCTCTCCATCAGTTGAGCCGCCCAGACCTCCCATTCGCCGAGACGCTGTGTAAGCGTTTCCGCATTTCCGAACTTTCCATGGCGACGAAGAAGTTCCGCGGCCGTCGGCGGCGACCCGGCGCGAGCGTCGAGCAGCGAAATGTTGAGTTCCCGCTGTGAAAATGCGCCGTACATTGTCGGGAGATACGCGATGACGATCGCGAGGAATCCCAATCCCATTCCTGCTTCGCCGACCGTGATCACGCGAGCGAGCGCCGTTCGCGGCGTGACATCGCCCAGACCCAGCGTAAAAAATGTCGAGCCGCTCATGTACAGATCTGTCCGGAACGTCGTAGCGGTTCCCGGCATCTCCACCGCCGAGCCGGCCGCCCAGTGCAGCATGGCAAAGGTCAGAATCAGGAGCGCGGCCCAAGTGGCAAATAGCATCAGCAGGGAAAGCGGTCCGTAGTAGCTCAGGTGCGCCTCGCGCGACTTTCTCGAGCGGAAGATTCGAGTGCCCGCGGCCCAAAGCGTCCAGGTGACCTGGTAGAACACGCGCACGATGCGGAACGGCCGCGTCACGCGGCGCGGCAAGATGATGGACTCGAAAACATCCCACAGCGTCGCAAACAGCAGGGCGAGGCCGAGAATACCGACAAAGAGTCTCACGACGCCTCCGTGCACAACAGCCAATTACGTCTTGTGGGTTAGCAGAAACTCTTGCAGCTCCGAGAAACGATTGGGAAAGGGAATGGACTGCTTGGGCCGGTCCAGGAACGCCGCGAGGCGCTCCGGCATTTCGGGGCGCACTCCAATGGCGCGCGCGACGATGTCTCCGAATTTTGCCGGGTGAGCCGTGGCCAAAACGATCCCCTGCGCGTGGCCATGATTCTGCTTGGCGTAGCTCTGCCATCCGAGCACGCCGACCGCCGTGTGCGGATCGAGGACGTACCCGTGGCGCTGCTCGATATCGTGCATGACGCGCAACGTCTCTTCGTCGCTGAAACTGCAGCCCCAGATGTCATGCCGGATCGCCTGGAGATCGTTTTCGTAGAGGTCCACGATGCGCGCGAAATTGCTCGGATTGCCGACGTCCATGGCGTTGGAAATGGTGTGGCGCGAGGCGCGCGGAATCATGTTTCCGCTGCGGAGAAATTCCGGAAACACATCGTTCGCGTTGGTGGAGGCGACAAATTGCGCGACGTCCAGGCCGATCCGCTTGGCGTAAAGCCCGCCCGTCAAATTTCCGAAATTACCGCTGGGGACGGAAAACACGACAGGGGCTTCGCGGGAGGGAAGCTGCGCCACCGCCGCAAAATAGTAAAAGATCTGCGGGATCAACCGGCCGATGTTGATGGAATTGGCCGAAGTGACCGTAATCTTTTCCGCAAGCGCGGGGTCCACGAGCGACTGTTTCGCCAGACGCTGGCAGTCATCGAAAGAGCCCGCGACTTCCAGCGCGATAATGTTCCGGCCCATCGTGGTGAGCTGTTTTTCCTGCGCATCGCTGACGCGCCCGGTGGGGTAAAGAATCACGACGCGGATTCCCGGAACTCCGAGGAAGGCCTGTGCCACGGCGCTGCCGGTATCGCCGGAGGTCGCCACGATGACAGTCAGTTCTTTCCCCATCTTTTCGACGAAGAATCCCATCAGGCGCGCCATGAACCTCGCGCCAAAATCCTTGAAGGCCAGCGTCGGTCCGTGAAACAGTTCGAGAATGTGCAGCCGCTCGTTGAGGGTTACCAACGGCACGGGAAAATCGAAAGCGTCCGCGGCAATTTTTTTCAGGCGCTGCGCGGTGATTTCCGTTCCGGTGAAAAGTTTTCCGGCTTCCTTCGCGATTTCGCCGAAGGGCATGCCCGCCAGGCGATCCGGGAAATCCTGCGGCAGGCGTGGCATTTCCACCGGCACGTACAATCCGCCGTCGGGCGCCGAGCCGCGCAGCACGGCATCGCGCAAGCTGACTTCAGGACTTCTGCGGAGGGTGCTTCGATATTTCATACTGCGGGCCGGGCCTGTGGTTCGATCATCTCGAGAAACGCGCGCGCGTCCGGATTCGTCTTCCGCAAGCGCTCCATGGGAAGCGTCCGGTGCGCATATTTTTCATAGAGCGCTTTGCGGGCTGCGATCAGTTGCGGATAGCAGCGAAGAACGGCTTCCTTGGCGAATTCCCCGGCCTGCTGCGAAAACTGATCTCCCCACAGCACCGGCTTGGGATCGGACAGGTACCGCGCGATCAGGATTTTTTCTTCCTCGGGCGACGCGGCAAGATAAACAACCGTCGTCAGTCGCTGCATGCGGCGGCAAATTTCCTCTCCCGTATAGGCGACGCTGCCTGTTGTGTCCAGAATGATTCCTTCCTGGCCGCGCGATTCGATTTCATCCAGGGCTTCGGTCATCGCTTCGATTTCCCGGTCCAGATATTTCTGTTCCCGTTCGCGGTACGTGGGCTGGTCGGGCCAGCCCATCCAGGCGGCCACGCCACCGATTTCCTTGTATCCGCCCGAAGCCAGTTCGGGAGCGAGCTTTTTCTCGATGATGTCGTCTATCCGGATCACGCGGAATCCTGCGCCGGCCAGCTTTTCTGACCAGTGGGATTTCCCCGCGCCGGACATTCCGATGAATGAAAGCTTGATCACAATTCCTCAGCCCCGGTCAGGGGCGCGCCTTTGGGACATCCGCCACTCTTGGTATAGAAGGATCAGGGACCGGCTGTGCCAGCACTGAAGAATACAGATTTACGTCCCGGAGACCGCCTACAAAGGATAGCGTCCCCCGCTCCGGCCCGCAAGCGCCGACTCCCGCGCGCGGTTCATTGTTTATTGCACGGTTCGGTCAGCCGAAGGGAGTCATGAATTGCGTCATAAATAATATGGAGTTGCTCTGGTGTCGTAACGTACGGCGGCAGGATGTAGACGATGTTTCCGAGCGGGCGCAACAGAATTCCCCGGTTCAAATAGAATGCATACAGTTTCGGACGAAGCGCGGACAGATATCCGGAGTCAGAAACTTTGAGTTCAATGGCGGCAACAGTTCCGATGTGGCGGACATCGGCCACGGAAGGATGCGCCGCGATTTTCATGAGCCGCTCGCGATGCACTGCTTCGATGGTGGCAATGCGCTCAAACACCGGCTCGTCCTTGAAGATTTGCAGATTGGCATTGGCCGCGGCACAGGCGATGGGATTGGCTGTGTACGAGTGTCCGTGATAGAAGGCGCGTTTCCGGTCGGCCCCCAGAAATGCGTCGTGGATGCGGCTGGTCGTGAACGTGGCGGCGAGAGAAAGGAATCCGCCCGTCAGGCCTTTTGCAACGCACATCAGATCCGGCGTGACGTTGGCGCGCTCGCAGGCAAACATGCGGCCCGTGCGGCCAAACCCGGTCAGAACTTCATCGGCGATCAGCAAGACATCATGCGCGGCGGTGAGCCGGCGAACACCCGCGAGAAACTCTTCGGGATGGACGATCATTCCGCCGGCGCCCTGCAATAGCGGCTCGACGATGACGGCGGCAATTTCATGGCCGCGTTCTTTGAGCAGAGCTTCCAGTTGATTCAGGCACTCGATGTGGCAAGTGGCGCGCGTGAGTCCGACGGGGCAGTGCGCACAGTACGCCGAATGTGTCCGCAACACGGGAATGCGCATCGAGGAAAATGCCGCCGTGAACGGCGAATCGTCACTTACCGACATCGCGCCGACCGTATCGCCGTGATAGGCATGCTCGAGGGCGACGATCATTCGCTTTTCAGCACGGTCGACGTTGCTCCAATATTGCACGGCCATCTTGAGCGCCACTTCCACGGCCGTTGAACCGTCATCCGAGAAAAATACGTGCTGCAGCAACGGCGGAACAATTTCCGTGAGGCGCGTGGCGAGTTCTTCCGCCGGCTCGTGAGAAAAGCCCGCAAACAGGACGTGTTCGAGCCGCGCTGCTTGCGCGGCGATGGCTGCGGCAATCGCCGGATGCGAGTGGCCGTGCAGATTTACCCACCAGGAAGAGATCGCATCCAGAATTTTGCGGCCGTCCGTCGTTTCCAGAAACACGCCTTCGCCGCGACGGATGCGAAGCGGCTCCGGGTCCACGCCTTCCTGGGTGAAGGGATGCCAGAGATGGATCCTGGGTGAGCTCATATCTTACTGAAACGCCTCCCGGTCAAAATACGTATCGAAAACCTCGAGCAGGGCGCCGCGATGAATTTTCTCCAGATGGGGAATGTGCCCGATGATGGCGATGTTTCCGTAGTACTCGATGGCGCGGCGGTTCTCCATGTTCTCATCGCCGATCAGGACCACGCCGCGAATTCTCAGCGACGCATCGCGCAGCGCGGCCAGCGTCAGGAGGGTGTGATTGATCGTGCCGAGGCCCGTGCGCGCGGCAACGACGACGGGCAGCCCGACGCGCACCATCAAGTCCCGCATCAGGGCCTTATCATTCACAGGCGCGAACACGCCTCCGGCGCCTTCGACGATCAGCGAAGAACCCGCAGGTTTTGGAATGTCCATCGTATCCACGGCGATCCGCACTCCCGCGAGACGCGCCGCCAGGTGCGGGGAGACCGGTTCGTCAAAGCAGCACGCTTCGGGAAGCAGCCGGTCGTCCGGCGCCTGCGTCCACTTCCGGACTGCATCACGGTCCGTTCCTTCGCTCGCTCCAGTTTGAATCGGTTTCCAGTACGTGCCATCCAGGGCCGCGACGAGCAGGGCCGAGAGAACGGTCTTGCCAACGTTCGTGTCCGTTCCCGTGATGAAAAAGCCCTTCATGAGAGCGCGCTCGTGGAACGCCCCGCAGGCTGGTGCTCGCGAGCTTCGTCCAAAGCGGCGATGAAACCAGCGAGATTTTCCTCGGTGAGCTTCGCCGTCAGGGAGAGCCGCAGGCGGGAAGTTCCCACGGGAACAGTAGGAGGGCGAATCGGACGGACGGCAAATCCGCGGTCGCGCAAGCGCGCGGCAAAATTCGAGGCAATTTCATTCGAGCCGAGAATCACCGGCACGATATGGGAGCTGCCGCGGCCGATTTCATAGCTGTTCTGCCGCAATTTTTCACGCCAGCGGGCTGAAATGGTTTCGATCTCGGATCGCTCTCTATCCGCGGCCATTGCCAGGCGCATTCCTGCCGCCACATGAGCGGCAAAATACGGCGGAAGCGCCGTACTGAAAATAAATGTTCGCGCGCGATTGATCAGAATCCGGCGAAGCTGTTCCGAGCCGCACACAAACGCTCCGGCCGAGGCGAGCGCCTTGCCGCACGTGTGAACCGTGGCCAGAATGCGCCCGGATATTCCCGCCTCGGCAACACAGCCGCGGCCACCCTCGCCGCACACCCCGGTGGCGTGCGCCTCGTCCACGATCAATTCGGCGCCATATCTTTCCGCAAGCCCTTGTAAATCCGCGAGCGGCGCGCGATCGCCCTCCATGCTGAAGATGCTTTCGACAACGATGACGCGCATGCCTCCCGGCGAATCATGCCGGCGCAGAAGATTTTCGAGTGCGGTCAAATCAAGATGCGGAAAGATTTCCCTGCGGCAATTCGCCAGGCGCATTCCATCAATCAGACTGGCGTGGTTGGCCTCGTCCGAGAAAACGATGTCTTTGGGACGGAGAATTGCGCCGAGGAGTCCTACATTTGCGGCATAACCGGAAGTAAAATACAGCGCCGATTCCGTTCCCACCCAGCGCGCAAAATCCTGTTCGAGGGCGGTCCATGCATCGTCGTGTCCGGAAAGAAGTCTCGATCCCGTGGAACTGATCCGACGCGCGGAATTCACCGCTTCGAGAATCGCCTGCTTTAATCGGGGATCGCTCGAAAGCCCCAGGTAATCGTTGGAGTTGAGGTCCACGCCTCGAAGGATTTCCAGATCGCGCAACTGGCCTGCCGATTCCAGGTCCGTGAGTTCGGCTCGGAATCGTGATGACTCGCTCGGAGCGCGCGGTTTCATAAAATGGGATTCGTATTCTACTGCAATGCCATCGGTTCGAGTCCCAGCGCGCGGAGCATCGCAGCGTCGCTCTGGGGATCGGGATTTGGCGTCGTCAGCAGCTTTTCGCCGATAAAAAGAGAATTCGCTCCGGCGACGAAGCAGAGCGCGACGGCCTCGCGCGAAAGTGCCTGGCGTCCCGCGCTCAATCGCACCATCGAAGACGGCATCAGGATGCGCGCCGTCGCGATCATCCGCACAAACACGAGCGGGTCGAGCGGCTGCGCCGTTTCCAGCGGCGTGCCCGCCACGCGCACCAGCGCGTTGATGGGCACGCTTTCGGGATGCGGCTCGAGCGTGGCCAGTTGATGCAAGAGTCCGATCCGGTCGCGTTCGGATTCGCCCAGGCCGACAATGCCGCCGCAGCACACCGTGATGCCCGCTTTTCTGACGGATGCAAGCGTTTGCAGGCGATCCTCGTAATTTCGTGTGGTGATGATTTGCCCGTAAAATTCGGGAGACGTATCGAGATTGTGATTGTAGGCGGTCAGCCCGGCATCGGCCAGACGCCGCGCCTGCGCCTCTTCGAGCATTCCCAGCGAACAGCAGACTTCCATGCCCAGGCTGGCGACGCGCCGCACCATCTCGAGCACCGTTTCAAAATCCTCGCCGTCCTGCACGTGCCTCCACGCCGCGCCCATGCACAAGCGTGTGGCGCCTTCTGCGCGGGCGCGCTCGGCAAACTCGACGACCTCGTTCACCGGCAACAGGCCCGCGCGGTTTACTTCGGTCGTGTAATGGGCGCTCTGCGGGCAGTAGGCGCAGTCCTCGGGACATCCCCCGGTTTTTACCGAGAGCAACCGGCAGAACTGCACCCGGTTGGGATCATGAAATTCACGGTGGAGGGTTTGGGCCGCGAACAATAGGTCCGGCAAAGATCGCCGGTAGATCGCGGCGATCTCTTCGCGTGTCCAGTCATGCCGGAGTTTCGTCTTCCGAACCGCACCCAATGTCGAATCGTTCGGCAATGCCAGCCCCCAAGAGAAAATGAAATCGTGCGCCGGCTTGGCGCCCGCGCAAGAAGTGGCATTCTAGCTCAGTTTGGCCGGGAATGCCGCAGCGGAACGATTTAAAAGGCTGCGGAAAAAGGAACCAATTTTGTCATTCCGAGCAAAGCGAGGAATCCCTCCGTGTTCTGCAGCGTTGCGCGAAAAAGAAAGAGGGATTCCTCGCTTCGCTCGGAGTGTGTGACTAAATTGCGATTTGGCGACTTTTGCGCTTATATGAGCATTGTTTTCAGCGTCGCTCTGCGCGAAAAATCAAAAAAGTCACAGACTCTCGGAATGACGCAGGGGCATTTTTTCCGCTGCCTGTTAAGACGAGGCGTCGCGGACAATGCAGCAGTATCCGCCAATGTTCGGACGAATACCGAAATGTTTGAATGGAAAATTGTGTTTACAGGAGGGGAAACCAGCGGCAGGAGACTACAGGGCAGACTGTTCCGCGCGATTGGTCTTTCGCGAGCCGGCATTGGAAGCCGGAGCTGCGAGTCCTTTCGACGCCGCACTTTTCTTGTGGCAGGAGGCCGCCCACCAGCGATTTTCGTATTGCGGCAGTTCGCACATCTTCGTGCACTCTTTGCCATTTTCATGCTGGCAGTGGCAGTAGCAGAGCGGAGTCTTGGCGCCTGCCACAAGCCTCGGAGCCTCATTCGCCAGCGCCGCTGCGGAGATAGCAAAAAGCAATAAGGCCGCTCGAAACGCGTGGGGCAATCGGCTGACTGGGGTGCTCGAATTCATGCCTCATTCTGGAACGAGAGGCCCTCTAAAACCGATGGGTCAGCAGTTGGGATTTTTTTGGGAGGCGGGGTATGGAGGTACTATAACCAGGTTGTAAAACGGCACTCTTGATCAGTTGGAATTTAAGTATTTGAAATTAAGGTGGTTATGGATTAGTGGAAGAGGCCGAAGACGAACTGTCTGCCAAATCGGCCAGCGCCAGCCTCATGTTTCCCGCGTTGGTGGCGTAGCCCAGGCCGGCTTCCATATCCACAATTCCGTCACGGATCAGGCGCTCAATTTCAGTATCAAAATCCTGCATTCCCTCCGTGTTGCCGTCGCGCATGGCATCAAGGAGGGATTTTCCAGCGCCCTCCCCTTTTTCGACGTATTCCCGCGTGCGCATCGTGGATATTAGTATTTCCATTGCAGCCACGCGGCCCGTGCCGTCCTTTCGAGCGAGCAGGCGTTGGGAAATGATGTAGCGGAATACCTTGGACACGCGGACCCGAATGGTTTGTTGATCGGCGAGGGGGAAAACACCGATGATGCGTTCGATGGTTTTGGAAGCGTCCACGGTGTGCAAAGTGGAGAAGACCAGGTGGCCGGTTTCCGCGGCTTCGAGCGCAATTTCAATCGTTTCCCGGTCGCGCATTTCGCCGACGAGGATGACTTTGGGCGCCTGCCGGAGAGCGGCTCGCAGAGCCAGGGCGAAGCTGGGCGTATCGCTGTGCAGTTCCCGCTGGTGGATCGTGGATTTCTTATGAAGGTGAAGAAATTCAATCGGGTCTTCGATGGTGAGGATGTGATAGGCCTTCTCCTCGTTGATCCGGTTCACGATGGCGGCGAGAGTGGATGATTTTCCCGAACCTGTGGGGCCCGTGACCAGCACGATGCCGTTCCGCAATTCCACAATTTCGCCAAGCTGCGGGGGAAGGTTCAGTGCTTTGAAGTCCGGAACGTTTTGCGGGATCACCCGCATAACGATGGCATACGTGCCCCGTTGCCGAAACACGTTTACGCGGAACCGGGAGATTCCCGGTAAACTGTAAGAGAGATCCGCGGAGCCTTCCTTTTCAAGCTTGCTGGAAGCCAATTCATTTTTTCCGATTAGATCCATCGCGATGCGGCGAGTGGCTTCGGGATTCAGTTTCCCGACGCCGGCAATATTTACTTCCCTCAATTGCCCCGAGATTTCAATCAGAGGCGCGCGGCTCGGCGAAAAGATCAGATCGCTTACCTGCTTTGCCGCCTGAAGCATCGTGGCGACGATAGCGGGCGTTGAAACTCGTTGGACCTGCGCCGGGGCGGCGGGCGTTTCAGCCGATGCGACGGGAATTTGCGGCGGTGGCACGATTGTCGAACTCATGGACTACTCCTCCGAGAACTTGAATAGGTGCCAGATGAAACGGAATGCCGCCAGCACGCGCTCCGGAAATGAGCGCAACTGCAAGGTCAGGATTGCCGGGAGTACAGGTGCTAAGACTTCACTGGGTGGGGCGGCGAAAGGGCACTGATTTCTTCCGCAATGGCCTCCATCGTAACTGGGTCAAGGCCGATAAACTCAACACCGATCCCGATTCCCGGCAAGCAATAGCGTACTTCGCCGCGGGTATGTACTTCAATGTCGGATCTCGTCAGACGGAACCGAAGATTCAACACCGCGCCTTCGGGGAAATGCATCGTCGTAGTCAAGAAAATTCCATGCAGGCTGATATCGGGGAGGTGGATCGTTATTTCGTCGCCTCCGCCTTCGTAGCTGATATGAAGATCGCCGATGGGCTGGCAGCGCGGCTCGCGGCGCGCGCCACCGAAATCTTCGCTGACTTTCCGTTGTTTTTTCAAGAGAGGACTCCGTCCGTAATGGGCTGGCTCGATTTAGTGCTTTGTTCCTGCGTGCCGTCCATCCGGCGCACTCCGCAGTAGGGACAAAAGCGATAGGCCGGGAACAGGTCCTGTCCGCATCCGGCGCATACGGCAGGGGCGGCATTATCCACGGGAACAACGCGTAGGATTTCATCCAGCGTGGTCATGCCGAGTTGCAGTTTTTCAAACGCGTCTTCCTGCATCCGCCCCATTCCCGCGGCCTTGGCGGCGTTGCGCAGGAGGTCGGGCTTGAAGCCGCCGCGCAAGATCGAGCGGACAGGAGCATCCACGATCAGAAGTTCATAGATTCCGATGCGTCCCTTATATCCCGTCCGGTCGCAGAGCGGACATCCGGAAGGGATGGCGACCCGGTCGAGAACCTGCGCACATCCGGCCAGATCCAATCGTCTGACAAAGGCGGTGGTCGGGGCTTCGTATTTCTTGCACTCGCACAGTTTTCGCACCAGCCTCTGGGCCAATACGCCCGAGAGAGACGATGCGATCAGATATTCGGCGATCCCCAGGTCCAGCAGACGAGCCACAGCCGAGACGCTGTCATTCGTGTGCAAGGTGGAAAGGACCAGATGGCCGGTCTGAGCCGCCTTGAGGGCAATTTCGGCCGTCTCCAAATCCCGGATTTCTCCCACCATGATGACGTTGGGATCTTGCCGCAGGATCGAGCGCAGGCAACTCGCAAAGGTCAGTCCTGCTTTGCTGTTCACATGCACCTGATTGACTCCCGGCAATTCGTATTCGACCGGATCTTCCACCGTCACAATGTTGACGGCCGGTTTTTCGCAGCATATTGAGTGCGGAATACAGAGTGGTGCTCTTGCCGGAACCCGTGGGGCCCGTTACCAGTATCATTCCCTGCGGCATGGCCAAGAGTTGAGTCATGCGGTGAGCGATGTCCGCAGGAAACCCCAGGCTGGCAAAACTCAACAGCGGCGCGGAGGTTTCCAAGAGCCGCATGACCACTTTTTCGCCGTACTGCGTGGGCAGGCTGGAAACCCGCATGTCAATTCTATGAGGACCTATGGACACCATGAATCGTCCGTCCTGCGGGGCGCGCCGTTCGCCGATGTCCAGATCCGAGAGAATCTTCACGCGCGAGATGAGCGAGTTTTGAATCGCTTTCGGGGTTTTCATCAGCTCCCGAAGCACTCCATCCACGCGGATGCGGACGATCGTATCTCCCGATTGCGGCTCGATATGAATGTCGCTGGCCTGCTTGGCGACCGCCTCGCGGATGATCTCCGAGACCAGCCGGACGGCCGGCGTGTTCTTCCGGGTCAGCTCTCCCTGGATGTCCTCCATCGCCTCGCGATTGGCCTGCCGCGAACTGGTCGAAACAAATTCGACTTCCGGGAGGGATTCCGCGGGAGACGCCGCCGGGGAACTCGCTTCGCCGTTTGCTTTGCCGGGCTCTGAACCGGCCCCGTAGTTGCGCGCAATGCCCGAGGCGATCTCCACCATGAAACCGATGCGGGGCGAAATGGTCTTGCTGGTAAGGAACCGCAGTTCATCGAGCACGGCAAGATTCTGCGGTTCGGCCATGGCTACGATCAGGGAGGACTGCTCGTGTCGGATGGGCAATACGGACAATCTTCGCGCGACTTCGTAAGGGATTGTCTGAAGCGCGCCGGGTTCGCATTCCACTTGTGTGCAATCGAGATACGGCACCCGCGCGACGTCCTCAAGCGCTCTTGTCAGATCCGATTTATTCACCAGCCCGCGCTTCAGGATCAATTCGCCGAGTCGAATGGCCTTTTCGCGAGGCTCGTCGAATAGCTGCTGAAGGCTCTCCGCGGATATCTTTCCGCGTTCCCGCAACAACTCGCCGAGTCGTTTTCGTTTCATAGAGGTCCCGCCAGGAATCCACGCACGTCGGGTTCCAAGGTTACAGACCGGGAAGCGGCCTAACTATCTGCGCATGAAGCTCTTTACACCGTTGCCGTTGTTTGAGCGAGTTCACGAAAATCGGTGTGTTGTTTCAAGATGGGATTAGTACGCGATTTCAACCCTTGCGAGCGAAAAGAACCTGCTCCTGAGCACAGCCAGGGAATTCGTTCTGCTCAATTCCCAGTGAATTCCAATCGCCTGGTTCATTCCGGCAGATCGCGAACCGGATTCCAACCGATCCCGCCAATGCGAGCGAGACAAACAGGGGAAGAGTGAATGTTCGGAAAAACATCCATTCCCAACGCGGGAGAGACCTCTCCCGTATTGGCACAGAAGAAGATTAACCGGCTGAGTTTCCGTCGGCACGCATCATGGAAAATGAACAAAATCAAAGAGGTCCCTAATGAAGAACCCCTGTAAATTTTGGTGCTTAACGTGCTTAAAACAGACGTGGACGCATTCCGAATAACGACTTGCACAAGTCTTCGAGCGAGGAGGAAGGGGCTTGCTCCAGGACGTGTGCCGGTCGTTCCCACCTGCCTCTGAGAGGGATGCTAGGATGGAAGACCCCACGCGCCGGTCAAAAAAAGGCCGGCAAACGAAATGCGTCTTTCGGGGCTCTTGTTCCCAAGCAAGGGCCCCGTTCTTTTTCCGCCCACCATGGCCTCGGATAAAGACGCAATTCAAACGAGCCTGCACGTAAAATCGACTCTTGCCTGATTTCCCGGGACTCCGTCAGATCAAACTTGAGAAACGGCAGCAGTCGGCTCGACGCGCTGCAGGACGGCGATTCCCGCCTGTCGCAACACATGTGCGACTTCCGTCTCTTTGAGGCGCGAAGCGTCATATTCAAACGACAGGTGATGGGTGGACTCGTTCATGCGGAACCGGCGGAGGCCGTAGGTGTTGGCAAAGCTGCCGAGGGCGCGCAGTTGATCTTCGTGAAGAGGGGACTGCAATTCGTAGGTGATTTGGATCAATGTCATGCGTCCAGTATAGCAGCCCGGGAAAGGAGCGGAGGGCTTTACATAGGGGGAGGGGGTATGCTAGGGTGGAAGTCGAACGGGACGGTGAAGGACGCCTGATGGGGAAGAGGAAAGAGATGGAAACGAATGCCGCGGCCTCCTGCGGCTGCGGCGCGCGGCGGAAAAATCATAAGGCGCTGGCGGTGGATCCCGAAATCCGGTCGTCCAATCTCAAGCGCCTGCGCCGCATCGAAGGGCAGGTGCGCGGTCTGCAGCGCCTCGTGACGGAAGACCGCTACTGCGCCGACATCCTCGTCCAGTTGGCATCCGTGCAGGAGGCTTTGCGTTCGGGGGCTCGTGCGCTGATGAAGACCCATCTCCGCCACTGCGCGGCGGACGCCATTCGCGCCTCCCAGCCGGATCGCGCCGAGGCCATGTACGAAGAACTTCTGGACCTGATGCAGCTTCAGTCGAGGTGATTTTCCTTGGACCCCGAAACACGAACCGCCGAAAAAGACCCGGTCTGTGGAATGTGGGTGGATCCCGCGCGGGCCAAGGCTTCGTACGAATACTCCGGCAAAACCTACTATTTCTGCAGCGCGGGCTGCAGGGATAAATTTCTGTCTAATCCCGAAAAATATCTCGCGCCAAAGAAGACCCTCATGACGACCGCGCCAATGTCGGAGCCCAAACTTTTGCCGATCGTCATGGGGGACTCGCCGCAATCCGTTGAAATCGATCCCGTCTGCGGAATGAAAGTGGATCGGGCACGCGCGAAGGCCACGCACGAGCATTCCGGCAAGACTTACTATTTCTGCTGCGCGGGCTGCCAGGAAAAATTCAAGGCTGATCCCGATAAATATCTCGCCCCGAAAACGAAGCAGTCCATTGCGCCCGCACCCGTACAAATCCAGACAGCAGCCGCGCCGCCAGCGAAAGCAGCGGCGGCCCAGCCTAAATCCATCTCCAATGAATACACTTGCCCAATGGATCCGGAAGTCCATCAGGCTGGGCCGCCGCTGCTT
>VFSW01009093.1_pt1 | contig 14193 bp, 10 predicted proteins | sample 5358111 | NCBI WGS metagenome assembly VFSW01 (sample SAMN11554181, study PRJNA540505) | mine drainage metagenome | isolation source: sediment from site ElyBrook_90M | place: USA: Ely Copper Mine, Vershire, VT | collected 2017
ACTCGCTGCCGACGAATAGCTAATACTATATATGCTACGACGACGAAAAATCGAAAGAAACGACGGGATGGACGTATCCGGTGTTCGAGGAGTTGTGGAATTACGGATTTCCTCAGGAAATGCGGCATTTTGCGCGATGCGTGCGCGGGAAGGAGACGCCGCAATCGGACGGCGCCGACGGGAGGGTGGTGATGGAGGCGCTGTACGCCGCGTATGCGTCGGCGGCGGAGGGACGGAAGCTCGCGCTTCCGCACGCGGCGGACGGGGCGACGAAGCCGATCGATCCGTGGTTGAAGCGGAAGCGGTAAGGCGGGAGTGGAGATGACGCCGCCGATCGTCGAGAATATTCGCGATCAGCCTCGTTCGCTGGAAGGGGTGATCGCGCACCAGTTGGGGGAAGGAAGGGCGGCGCTGCTCGAAGCGGCATCGGTTGCCGGAGGAGCGCGCCGGTTGATTCTTAGTGGAATGGGGGCGTCGCTGTTCGCTTGTATTCCACTTAGTAACTGGTTGGCCGGGAAAGGCATCGCGGCCGAGGTGATCGAGACATCGGAACTGCTTCACTATGGACGTGCCACGCTTCGGCCGGGAACGGTGGTGGTGCTGGTGTCGCGGTCCGGCGATACGGTGGAGGTGGCGAAGCTGCTGCCGGTTCTGAAGCACGCGGGAGCGGCGGCGATCGGCGTGACGAACGTAGCCGGAAGCGGATTGGCGCGGGAGGCGGCGGTGACGATGATGGTGAACAGCCTGCCGGATCAATTGGTGGCGATCCAAACGTACACGGGAACGGTTGTTGCACTGCTGTTGCTGGGCGCGGCGCTGCGCGGGGAGTTCGACGGGCGGTGGAGCGAGCGCGCTCCGTCGCTGGTGGAATCGATGCGAGCTCAGATCGACGGCGCTCTCCAGACGATGGACGAGATCCAATCGTTTTTGGGCTCTCCCGCGAACGACATGTACCTGTTAGGGCGGGGAGCGTCGTTGGCGTCGGTCGCGGAAGGACAGCTCCTTTTCCACGAAACGGCGAAGAAGGCGGCGGTGGGGATGCCGGCGGCGCACTTCCGGCATGGGCCGGTGGAGGTGGTGCATGAGGGGTTCCGGGCTTTCGTTTTTACGTCTCAGACGGCGACCGCGGATCTCGATGTGGCGCTGGCGGCGGATATCGAGCGGATGGGCGGGATGGCGCGAGTCGTTGGCGGGACGGTTGCCGGAATGCCGGATCCGTTCGCGACGATTCTTGAGATCGTCCCCATCCAGGCGGCCGCGGCGGGACTCGCCGAACGGCGCGGCATCGTGGCCGGCGAATTTCGGTTTTGTGCGCCGGTGACGCTGAGCGAGGTTGGATTCGGCCGATGACGGAGGAAGAACCGGCGGCGATTGGCGTCGATATCGGAGGGACAACGACGAAGCTTGCGTTGGTGGCGCGCGAGGGGCGGATCGGAAATGCGATCTCCATTCCGACCGGTCCCGGCGACGCGCCCAGGTTCGTCGAGACGGTTCTCCGCTCGATCGCCGATTTATTGGCCGAAAATGAAGGCCGGGCCATCGCGGGAATTGGAGTGGCGGTGGCCGGGTTCATCGGCGCGGAGCACGACCGGGTGGCGTACAACCCGAATGTTCCGTGGCTTGAGGATTATCCTTTGCGCGAGGCGATCGCGAGCCGGTTTCCGCTTCCGGTGACGCTGGAGTGCGATTCCAACGCGGCGTGTTTAGCCGAATACCGGTTTGGAGAGGGGCGCGGGGCGAAGCGCTTGCTCGGTCTGGTGTGCGGCACGGGAATCGGCGGAGGGATGGTTGTCGACGGCCGGATTCTGCGTTTCGCCCATGAATGCCTGGGCGATGCGGGCCACGTGATCGTCGTGCCGGACGGCCCGCTTTGTCCATGCGGCGGACGGGGATGCGCGGAGGCGGTGATCTCGGCGCCGGCGATCGCCGCGAAGTTCGCGCGGGCGCGCGGTCTGGCCATCGGGAGCTGCACGTTAAAGGACGCGATCGAAGCGGCGCGCGAAGGATGCGAGGATGGACGGCGCGTTCTGGAGGAGGCGGGGAAGCTGTTGGGGATCGCGATGGCAACGCTGGCGCATCTGTTGTTTCCCGATCGGATCGTCGTCGCCGGCGGATTGTCGGAAGCGGGCCAATTTTTGTTTCCAGCGGTGGAGAGGGCGTTTCGTTCCTCGGCGGGCACGCTGCCGGAGGGCGGAGTGAAAATCTTGAAGGCGGCTTTCGGATGGCAGGCGACGCTGGTGGGCGCGGCGTGTCCGTTTCTTTGAGAGGCGAGCGTCGCTTTCTCTATTCGTGCCGGAGAGCCGTCATCGGATCGACGCGGGAGGCGTTTCGCGCGGGCAGCCACGCCGCGAGCAGCGCGATAGCCAACAGCAATCCGGCCGCGACGGCCATGGTCGAAGGATCGTCCGGCTTCAAGCCGTAGAGCATCGCCGACACCGATCGAATGACGGCGAGCGCGACGGCCGTTCCAATGACAACGCCGCCACAGACCATCCACGACGCTTCGCGCAGAATCATGCGGAGCACTTGTCCGGATCGCGCGCCAAGCGCCATGCGGATGCCGATTTCGCCGGTGCGCCGGGCGACGCTATAGGCCATGGTGCCGTAGATTCCGATCGCGGCGAGAGCGAGCGCCAGCAGCCCGAATCCGGTGGTCAGCGCGGCGAAGAGCCGCTCTTGCGCCAGCGTCGCGCCGATCTGTTCTTCCTGGGTCCGCACGTCGATCAGCGGGATCTCCTTGTCGACGGAATGCACGATGTTCCGCACGGAGGCGATCACGTTGACGCCGGGCGCGGTCTTCAGTTCATACGTCATCGCCCGCTCGTCGTCGTACTGAGCGTAGGGGACGTAAAACGTCGGCGGCGCATCGGACTTCAAGTCGCTGAACTTGACGTCGGCGCAGACGCCGACGATTTCGATTTGTTCCTTGTTAAACGTTTTTCCGAGTGGATTCTGGTTGGGGAAAAACTTGCGCGCCAAGCGTTCGTTGACGATCGCGACCTTTCGGGAACCGGCGGCGTCGTGAGAATTGAACGAACGTCCGGCCAACAGGGGGATTTCCATGGTCTCGAAAAACGCGGCTCCCACGTAGCTGGACCACGCGGTTTCCTCTTCGCCGGGACGTTCGAGCCGGCCCGTGGGAAGAAACGTATCGACGGAGCTGTTGTTGGCGAGAAGCGCATCGCTCGAAGCGGTGACGGAGGCGACTCTCGGCGCGGCGGAAAGCTCCCGCTCCAGACGCTCGAACAAGGCCACTCGCTGGGAATCGGTATAGCGCCAACGCGGAGGCTCGATTTCGAATAAGAGGATTCTCCGGGGTTGAAAACCAATGTTGGCGGACTCCAAATTGATAAGCGTTCGGATGAAGAGCCCGGCCCCGATCAGCAGGAGGGAGGACAAGGACACCTGAAACACCACGATGGCTCTGCCGGATGCGGTCTGGCTTCGGCCGCCGGCCGTTCTGCGCGACGTGGTCAGCCCGGCGTTGATATCTTTGCGCGTGCAACGCCAGGCCGGCGCCGACCCGAAGAGGAATCCGGTGACGAACGTGATTGCGAAAGCAAAGGCGAGTACTCCCCAATCGAACCGGCCCTGGATCGAACCGGGGATCCACGGGGTGTCGAGAAGACGGGGAATGACATTGCGTCCGGCATAGCCAAGCGCCAGGCCCGCGGCGCCTCCGAACGAGGCAAGGAGAAGACTCTCGGTCAACACTTGGCGGACGATTCGCGCGCGTCCGGCGCCGAGCGCCATACGAACGCCGATTTCGCGTTCGCGGGCGGCCGACCTCGCCAGAAGCAAGTTGGCGAGATTGGCGCAGGCGATGCACAGCACGAGACCGGCGAGCGACATCAAAACGTACATGGGCATGCTGAAATCCGCGCGAAGATGATCCAGGCCGCGGCTGCCTGTCGACAACTCGATATGCGGCATCGCCAAATTCTTCGCGGGGGTCATCGTCGCGTTCACGGCGTGAGTGAGCGCCACGTCCATCGCGGCCCGCGCCGCCGCATCGGAAATTCCGGGGCGCAGGCGGCCCATGATCACCAGCCACCAGTGGCCGGGATCGTCAAGCTGGGCGCCGCCATATTGCGGGAGCAACCGCGGGCGCAGGGCGAGTGGGATGAAAAGGCCGGGCGAGTTTCCAGCCTTCAGGCCGGTGAAGTTCGGAGAGTTGACGCCGACGATCGTCACGGGCGTTCCATTCAGTTCAATGGATTTTCCCAGCGCCGATGGCGACCGGCCGAAGCGCCGCGTCCAGAAGGCATCGCTGATCACGGCGACGGGCGCGGTTCCCGATCCGGCGTCGTCGGCGGGCGCGATGGAACGTCCTAACTCCGTCCGCGCGCCGAGGGCTTGATAGACGTTACCCGAAAGAAACTGCCCGGTGACCAGTTCCGCGTGGCCCTCGATGACGGCGGTAAGGCGGCTGGCGTCTTTGAAGGCGAACAGATCTTGAAAGACTTGGTTCTCGCGGCGAAGCTGCCGGTATACGGGGTAGGAAAACGACGAGGAGGTTTGTTGTCCGGTTTTGGTGCGCGAAAAATCGCCCCGAACGTGATGGACGACGGGATTCGGGCCCGAGACCCACTTGAGGAGACGAATTTCTTCGGGATGCGGCACGGCGAGAGTGGTGAGCAGCGCTTCCTTGACGAGCGAGAAGATGGCCGTATTGACTCCGATGCCCAGACCCAGCGATAACACGGCGACGGTGGTGAATCCCGGGTTCTTCGCCAGCGCGCGCGAGGCGAAGCGCAGATCCGCGCGCAGTTCGTCCCACAAGCGAAGCCCTAGCGACTCGCGGCATTCTTCTTTTCGTCCTTCGATGCCGCCGAACTCTAGCCTCGCCCGCCGCGCGGCCTCCTCCCGGCCGACGCCTTGGCGTTGAAGATCGCCGGTGAAAGCCTCCAGGTGAAAGCGCATCTCCGCCTCCATGTCGTCTTCCATCCTCGAACGGTGCAAGAGACGTCCGATCCACAATCGCAATCGCGTCACCGATGTCATTTATCCTCCGGAGCGGATCGAAGCGAGCCAGAGGGAATTCCGCTCCCATCGTTCATCGATAGCATCGTAGCCGGTTTCTCCTAGTCTGTCAAGGAGAGAGGCCGGTCGAGCCGGCAGCCTTGACTCGGTCCCGAAATAGATTTAGTCTAAATGGAGTGAAACGCCTCACGGCCGCGCATCTGGAGGAGCTTTCCGGATCGCGCGGATTCAAACTGACGCCGCAGCGGCGCGCCATCGTCGATTATCTGCAGACGGCGCATCATCATCCCTCGGCCGAAGAGGTTCTGCAGGCGATCAACCGGCGCTTTCCGACGACGTCTCGCGCCACCGTGTACAACACGTTGAACATGCTGAAAGACGAGGGGCTGGTGCGGGAGGTGTTCGAGGATGGCGTGAGCCGCTTCGATCCGAACCTGTCTCCGCACCACCACTTCGTCTGCCGCGTATGCGGGGCGGTGGAGGATATCGACTGGGACGCCATTCCCGCGATCGGCGCGGTGAGGCTTCCCGGCCTGCAGCGCGTGGAGACGTTCGCCGTCACTTTCCGCGGCCTCTGCTCCGCCTGCCAGGCGAAGTCCAGCCGGAAGAAGGCGGCGCTTTCTCCCTCTCAAACCTCGAAAGGAACACAAGTATGGAACAAGACGCCAAAAAGACGCTGCCTACCGCGGCGGGCGCGCCCGTCGGCGATAACCAGAATTCGCTGACGGCGGGTCCGCGCGGCCCGGTCCTGATGCAGGATTTCTTCCTGATGGAGAAGATGGCGCACTTCAACCGCGAGCGCGTACCCGAACGCGTGGTGCATGCCAAAGGCTCCGGAGCTTTCGGAACGTTCACCGTGACGCAGGACATAAGCCGTTGGACCAAGGCCAAGGTGTTTTCGAAGGTGGGAAAGAAGACGGAAATGTTCGCCCGCTTCTCGACCGTCGGCGGGGAGAAAGGATCGGCAGACACGGAGCGCGATCCGCGCGGCTTCGCTCTGAAGTTTTATACCGAAGAGGGCAATTGGGACATGGTGGGGAACAACACGCCGGTGTTCTTCATTCGCGATCCGCTGAAGTTCGGCGATTTCATCCATACGCAGAAGCGAGACCCGCAAACGAATCTCAAATCGCCGACGATGATGTGGGATTTCTGGTCGCTTTCGCCGGAGTCGCTGCACCAGGTGACGATTCTTTTCTCCGACCGCGGGACGCCTCACGGTTACCGTCACATGGATGGGTTCTCCAGCCACACATTCAGCTTGATCAACGATAAGAACGAAATGGTCTGGTGCAAGTTCCACTTCAAGACCATGCAGGGAATCAAGAATTTCGATGGCGAAGGAGCGGCGAATATGCGCGGCCAAGATCCCGACTTTGCGCAGCGGGACCTCTTCGAAGCCATCGAGAAGGGTAACTACCCGAAGTGGCGCGTCAGCGTTCAGGTAATGACCGAAGCGGAGGCGGATAAGTTCGAATACAATCCGTTCGACTTAACCAAGGTTTGGCCGCACGGCCAATTTCCGCTGCACGAGGTGGGCGTCATGGAGCTCAACCGCAACCCGGCGAACTATTTTACGGACGTGGAACAGGCGGCGTTCGAGCCTTCGAACGTCGTGGACGGGATTAGTTACTCGCCGGATAAGATGCTGCAGGCGCGCCTGCTCTCCTACCCCGACGCTCACCGCTACCGCATCGGCGTGAACTACACGGAGGTTCCGGTAAACAAGGCTCGCTGCCCGATTCACACCTATCATCGCGACGGACATCTTCGGCACGACAACGGAACCGGACCGGACTACGAACCGAATAGTTTCGGCGGACCGGCGGAGGACCCGCGTTACCGGACGATTCCGGTGAAGATTCACGGCAACGGCGACCGCTATAATCACCGTGAAGGGAACGACGATTACACGCAGCCGGGCAACCTCTTCCGCCTGCTGAGCGCGGAGGAGAAGAAGCGCCTGATCGGAAACATCGTGGGAAGCATGACGGGAATTCCGGCCCGGATTCAGATGAAGCAGATCGAGCATTTCTACAAGGCCGATCCGGCGTACGGGAAGGGCGTCGCGGACGGTTTGGGATTGAGCCTGGACGAAGTGCTGAAACCCGAAGCGGCCGTCGCGGCCGTTTAGCCGCGGTCCCGATCGGAGAAGGCCAAGCCGGCCGGCGAGAAATCGCGCGGTGGGCTGGGCCTTCCGTTTTTTCGCGGCCCAGAGATCCGTCCAAGATCCTTCCGAAGGGAGTATACTTCGTGCCAGAGGGGGAGTGGACATGACACGCCGCGTAGCAGTCGTCCTTGCCGGAATGCTCGCCATGCCCGTGTGGGCTTTTCAGAGCACACCGAGTATCACGACGGTTGAGCCGGACACCGCGAAGACCGGAGATACGGCCAGCGCCAAGGGCGACAATCTGGACAAAACGAAGGTGAGCGAGTTTTACCTCACCGACGACAAGACCGACACGAAGGTCGCGATCGCCGAGCAATCGGAGAAGGAGATCAAATTTAAAGTTCCCAAGCTGCCCGCCGGGCGCTATCACTTAATGGTGCTGACGGCGAATAAAGCCTCCATGCTGGAGCAACCGGTGATACTCACGGTCGAATAGCGGTGGACGCTTCTATTTAACCGCGTCTTCGGTTTTCTTGGCGGCCTTCTTGGTCGCGTCGGCCGTCTTGTCGGTCGCCTTGACGGTGTCTTTCTTGACCGTATGGGCGGCCTTCTTGGTGGCGGTCTCGGTCTTATCGGCCGCTTTGACGGTATCGTTCTTCACCGCGCGCCCCGCTTTTTCGGAGTCCACCTTCGTGGCGTGGGCGAACCTCTTGGTGTCGTTGGCGGTGGCTTTGGCGGCCTTCTTGGTATCCTTGCCCGCGTCGTGAACGGCGTCGCCGACCTTGTCCTCCGCTTTATCGACGGCATTTTGAGCGAAGGCGCCGCCGGCGAAACAGGAAATCGCCGCAAACAGAATCGTCTTGGAGATGAGCTTCATAGTGTCTTTCGAACTCCCTTGGAGAATTATTGGGTTAGGCCGCGGCCGGGATCGCCGTCCGCAGCCTAATGTTCGATTATAGGCCGGTCCGCAGGAGTTTTCCTACTCGCAACGGATCGCTTCCATGGGATCGGTCCTCGCGGCTCGTCGCGCGGGTGCAAGGCAAGCAATCAGGGCGACCAGCGCGAACACCGCCGAAGTGCCGATGTAAATGCGCGGATCGTTTGCGCTCACTCCGTAAAGCAGGCCGGCGATGAGCCGCGATAGCATCCACGCGGCCAGAATTCCGGCGCCGATTCCAGCCGCGGCGAGCGTCATGCCCTGGCGGGCAACATCGCGGAAGATGGCGCGCGTGCCGGCTCCGAGCGCCAGACGAACGCCAATCTCCCGCCTTCGCTGGGCCACCATATAAGACAGGACGCCGTAGATTCCAACGCAGGCGAGAATCAACGCCAAGGCCGCGAAGGCTCCCAACAAAGCGGACTGGACGCGGCGCTGCGCCACTTCGCCATCGAGCAAATCGTCGAGCGTTTGGATCTTCGACACGGGCTGATTCTTATCGATGGACCACACCGCTTGCCGCACGGCCTCGGCGAGAGACATCGGATCGCCGCCGGTGAGAATCGCCAGATCGCGCGGGACCATCCAGTTCTCGCCGGACTGCGCGTAGGGGAAATACATCTCGGCCCGCACGGGCTCATTGAGACCCATGTTCCGGGTGTCGTGGACGATGCCCACGATCGTCACCCACGGGAACGGCGACGGCGGCCCGCCGATTTTCATTCGACGGCCCACCGGATCGACGCCCGGCCAGTATTCTTTGGCCATGGTCTCGTTGACGACGGAGACCAGCGGCGCGTTCTTGCCGTCGCGCTCGTCGAAGGCGCGGCCGCGTTTCATCGAAATGCGGAGAGCCTCGAAGTAACCCGGCGAGACGACGCGGTTGTTTGCGTCGTAGGTTAGGCCACCGACCGGCGGTTGCCCCTCGGCGGTGAATGAAACGCTCCCTCCCTTCCATGTCAGCGGCAGTGCGCTGGTCATACCCGCCGCCTTCACGCCCGGCATCGCCCGCACTCTCTCAAGAAGCCGCGAAAATAATGCCATGCGCCTGAGGAAATCCTCCGGATGGTTTCCGGCCTCTTCGACTGTAAGAAGTGGCTGATTGATTTGCATCGTCAAGACGTGATCGGCGCGAAACCCCGGATCGAGGCCGCGCAGGCTCGAGAAACTGGCGAGCAGCAGGCTGGCGCCGATGAGCAACATCGACGAGAGCGCGACTTCGGCGATCACCAGCGCGCTCCGCAAGCCGCGGCCGCGACCGCCGACGGCTCCGCGCGCGCCGTCTTTCAAGAAGCGGTTTAGGTCCACGCGCGAGGCGCGCAAGGCGGGAAGTAAACCAAAAAGCGCGCCGCTGGCAATCGAAATTAACATCGAAAATCCCAGCACGCTCCAATCGAGCCGGAGGCTGACCGTGGAGGCCAAGGCTTCCGGAATCAGATTCTTCAGGAACGCGAAGCACCATATCGCGAGCAGCAAACCGAGGCCTCCGCCGGCCGCGGAAAGCAGCGCGCTCTCGGTGAGCAACTGTCTTACGATGCGGCTCCGGCTGGCGCCGACGGCGGTCCGGACGGCGATTTCGCGCGACCGTCCCGAGGCCCGGCTTAACAATAAATTGGCGATGTTCGCGCAGGCGATAAGCAATATGCAGGCGACGGCCAGCATCAACACGATCAACCCGCGCCGCACGTCGACGGTGTAGTAATCGCGAAGGGGCTGCGCGAAGAAGCCTTCCAGATCCGAATCGCCGTCGGGATACGCCACAGCGTCCCGCTTCGCCATCACTCGCAACTGAGCGTTCGCCCGCTCCAGAGTGACGCCGCGTTGAAGCCGTGCGACAACGTTCAAGTAATGGCTGTCCCTGGCAGCGAGTTCCTTGGCGGTGAAGGCAATTGGCGTCCAAAGCTCGAAGTCGCGGGACGGGAAATGGAAGCCGGACGGCATCACGCCAATCACTTTGTAGATCGCCCCGTTCAGAAGAATCATCCGGCCGACGAGCTTCGGATCGGCTCCAAAGCGCCGGGTCCAAAGGCCGTGCCCAACGAGAACCTCGCGGTCCGCGCCGGGCTTGTCCTCGGCATCGGTAAAGGCCCGCCCCAGCGCGGGCTCGACTCCGAGCACGCGAAACAGATTGTTCGTCACCGCGGCGCCGTCCAATTTCTCCGGCGCCCCGCCGCCACTGAGATTGTAGGTGTGGAAGTCTAAGGCGGCCACGTCCTGGAAGACGTCTTTAGCGGCCTTCCAATCGGCGAAGTTGCCGGGCGCGGGCGTATTTTGCGGGAAGCCCAGCCTCGTGTAGTCCTCCCACACCATCACGAGCCGGCCGGCGTCGTGAAACGGGAGTGCGCGGAGGAGCACGGCGTTTACGACGCTGAAGATCGCGGTGTTCGCGCCGATGCCGAGGGTCAGGGTCAGTAGCGCGACGACGGTGAAGCCGGGGTTGCGCGCCAAGGTGCGCCAACCGTAGCGCGCATCGTTGAGCAGGGTTCCCATGCGATGGAAACAAGCACGCCGCGGTCCAACGCCCGCGTCCGCAAACGTTACGGATCCCGCGGAGGGCCTGTCCGTTTTCGGAAAACGATGTCCTGAAACGCGCCATCCGGCGCGGTGGTTCAAAGGAGCGCGGCTGGTTCGTCCTTGAGGTAAACTCCGGAGAGTTTGCGGCGGCGCGCTTCGTTCATCAGGAAAAGCAATTTGTGGGTGGCGGCGGCGTAGGAGAGGCCTTCGGCGCGGATATTGGAAATGCAGTTTCGTTCGGCGTCGGTGCGGCCGGATCGGGGGGCCCAGGTGAGGTAGATTCCGAGACTATCGGTGGAACTTAGGCCGGGCCGCTCGCCGATGAGCACGACCGAGAGACGGGCGCCGAGCAGGCTGGCGATTTCATCGCCGACGGCGACTCTTCCCCGTTCCATGACGACCGGCGGAGCGATGCGCCAATCGCGCGGCGCGAGATCCGGCAGGACGATGCCGAGGAGCGGCGCCGCGTGACGCTGGACGGCGAGGGCCGACAGTCCGCCGGCAACGACGAAGACCGCGTCGTAATCTCCGGATGCCGGGACGATGGCCTCGCGGCTTGCGCCGTCGAGCTGGCGGCCGAGGTCGGGGCGGCGCAGATAGGTCTCGGAATCTTTCGCGGCGCAGGAAACCGCGAGGGGCGCGAGACCCAAGCCACGCAGTTCGCCCATCAGCGAAGGCACATCGAGAGGACGATGAACGGCATCGCGGGCGCGGGCGTGGGCAAGTTGAAAATTCAGATGAGCTTCGGTGGGCACCGCGTTCCCGGCGCGGCCGAGAGCGACGCGGGCGGGAGTGAAATCGCGGAGGCGGAGGAGGTTCATGCTTCGAGCAAGGCCGCCATTTTCGGAAGCTCCAGCCGCGTGTCCTCGAGCCACGCTTCGAATTCCGGAGCCGGCCGCAGTCCGAGGACGGAGCGCAGATAGAGGGCGTCGTGAAACGAAGTGCTTTGATAATTCAGCATCACGTCGTCGGCGCCGGGAACGCCCATGATATAGTTCACGCCGGCCGCGCCGAGCAGGGTGAGCAGGGCGTCCATGTCGTCCTGGTCGGCTTCGGCGTGATTGGTGTAGCAGACGTCGCAGCCCATGGGAAGGCCCAGAAGTTTTCCGCAGAAGTGATCTTCGAGGCCGGCGCGAAGGATCTGTTTTCCATCGTAGAGATATTCGGGGCCGATGAAACCGACGACGGTATTCACGAGCAACGGACGGAAGCGGCGGGCGACCGCGTAGGCGCGCGCCTCGCAGGTTTGTTGATCCATTCCGTGGTGCGCGTTGGCCGATAGGGCGCTGCCCTGCCCCGTCTCGAAATACATGGCGTTGTCGCCGACAGTGCCGCGCTTCAATTCGGCGACGGCCTGGGCGGCCTCGCCGAGCAGCGCCAGATTTACGCCGAAGGATGCGTTGGCGGCTTCGGTGCCGGCGATCGATTGAAACAGGAGATCGACGGGCGCGCCGCGCTCGATGGCCTCGATCTGCGTTGTGGCGTGGGCCAGCACGCAACTCTGCGCGGGAATGCGCCAAGTCTCGCGAATGCGGTCGATCATGCGGAGGATCCGATCGACGGTCGAGACATCGCCGGAAACCGGATTCACTCCGATGACCGCGTCGCCGCTGCCCAACAGGAGGCCGTCGACGATCGAGGCCGCGATGCCGGTGGGTTCGTCGGTGGGGTGGTTCGGCTGCAGGCGCGCGGACAACCGCCCCGGAAGGCCGAGGGTGTTGCGGAAACGGGTGACGACGCGAATCTTTCGAGCGACGGCGACGAGGTCCTGGACGCGCATGATCTTCGACACGGCGGCCGCCATCTCCGGTATGATTCCCGCAACCAGGTTTGTTAAAGCTTCGCCTGCCGCTTCTTCGCCGAGCAACCAATCGCGGAACTCACCCACGGTGAAGTGGCCGATCGGAGCGAACGATTGGGGAACATGCGAATCGAAAATAAGGCGAGTGACTTCGTCGCTCTCATAGGGAACCAAGGGTTCGCCGAGGAACGCCTTCAGCGGCAAATCGGCGAGAGCCATTTGCGCGGCCACGCGTTCTTCGGCGCTGGCGGCGGCGATGCCGGCAAGCCGATCTCCGGAGCGCGGGGGCGAAGCCTTGGCCAACATTGTCTTCAAGTCGTCGAAGCGGTAGGTAACAGCGGCTACCGTGTGGGCGTAACTCATGCGATTTTATCCGGAGGAAAGTAGCTCTACGAATTCAATATTAGTAGTAGCACGTAAGCCGGCGAATTAAGCCGAAGACAACCAAACGCGGAAGACGCCGCGGAACCGAAAGAGACGGCGGCGGCGAGCGGCGATCGGTTTCAGGCGGCGCGCCGGTGCCTTAATCGGTTCCGTGGCGCGGCGGAGGGCCGAACGGCAGCGTGTCGGGCGTAACGCGAACTCCGGTGGTGACCTTCATCGAATGGCCGGCGACGGGGTAGGTGAGCTCGATGAAGAAGGCGGTGTAGCCGGTGGACGGCTTATCGGCCTTGGCTTCGTAGAGCCCTCCGCCTAAATCGGAAAGGGACGAGGCTTTATACGCCTTGCCGATTGAATCGACGCGGAAATCGCGCGCTTTGGGGTTGGTGGCTTGCCACAGTGTCACGGCGGTGGGCTTGGATTTGGTGACGACGCGGATGGAGCCGTTCCGCTCGAATTTCCACGTAAGTTGGGGGCGCGGGGCGCCGCTTACGATGGAGTCGTAGAAAGCCAGGACGCTTTCCTGGACGTCGGTGCCGGCGAGGGAGTGGTTGGCGTTGGGGACGTAGCGGAGGAATTTTTCGCCTTTCAACGCGCTCCAATAAAATTGCGAGGAGTCGGGGAGGAAGAACTGGTCGCCACTGGCGTTGACGATGTATTTGGGCATGACGAGGCGGTCGCGATAGCTGTAGGGTTCGACGGTTTTCATGAGTTGGCGGTACGGTTTCGATCCGATGGCGTCCATCAGGTTCAAGTCCTGGTAATCCTTGACGGCGGGCGCCCAGAATCCGTAGGCGCGGTAATGATGGACGAAGGACTTCTCGATGTTCAACATGTCGATGACGAGCGGGGCAATAGCGACGACGCGTTTGTCGACGGCGGCGGTGGTCCAGGTGGTCCAGCCGCGCTTGGATCCGCCGGCGACGACGAAGCGGTCTACGGTGAGCGAACCTCCGGCGGGAGTTTTCGAAAACGCCGTGACGGTGTCGAGGGCGCGGACGGCGGCTTTGGTCATTGGTAAGCGGAGCGGCCAGTCGCCGTCGCCGCCGTGAAGAGATTTGTCCCAGGTGTAGGCGATGATGGCGTCCTCGCTGCGCTTCTTGCCGTCGCCGGCGAAGACGAGCGGCTGGTTGGGAACTTGACTCAGTTCGGCGGTCACCGAATGGGACGATACGGCGAGGGCGGCGATCGCGGGGTCCGGATGTTTCGGGGGCGATGAGCCGTTGCCGCCTCCATTGATGAACAGGAAACCGATGGAGGAGCCGACGTGGTCCGGGCGGACGATGGTGAGCCAGTGCTGCCAGACGGGATGGTCGACTTCGGCGGCGCTGCGCCAGCGCTGGGAAGTGAGGGCGAGGATGTAGGTGGTGAATCCGGCGCCGGGGATCGAGGCTTCGAGAGAATAGCGGTACTCGGGGTCGGGCGCGGCGACATAGCGGTCGAGCGCGGTGGGATGGGACGCGGCCG
>VFSW01009094.1_pt1 | contig 14192 bp, 12 predicted proteins | sample 5358111 | NCBI WGS metagenome assembly VFSW01 (sample SAMN11554181, study PRJNA540505) | mine drainage metagenome | isolation source: sediment from site ElyBrook_90M | place: USA: Ely Copper Mine, Vershire, VT | collected 2017
CCACCACGCCCACCCCGGGCAACACGCCGACCGGGACCACCACGGGTACGATCAAGACCCCGCACACAAATCCCCGCGCGACTCTCGCGTGGGCAAGCAACAAACTCCGAAAGCCCAAGGGCAGCCAGGCCCTCCTGGCACCCGCGATGGCGGCGGAGATTCGTAAGGCCGCCGCCGCGGGGACATACCGCAATGACCTTGGCCCCCACGCGCCCGACCCTGAAGCACTGGCCACCAGTTTGGAACAAGCCAGTATGTACTCGGAACAAGAGGCCCAGGTGAAGCAACAGTGGGCCGCCGTGCGAGACCAGCGCAACAACGCCTGGGACCAGACGCTTACCGGCCCCGTCGACACCTTTCAGCGTTGCTTCAAGCTCGCGGTCGAGCAAAATGGCGACATTGAAAAAGAATACCCTGCCACCGCGGTGTTCCTAAAGACCGCGTCCACGATCGGCGTCCGCGCCGCGGCCACGCGCAAGGCCCGCAAGGCCGCTGCATCCACCCCCACCGGCGGCCCGAGGTAGTTTCCCTGCGCTGCGTCCAACGACCTCCGGTCCCCCCTTGCGCCTCATCGTCCCCCGATGCAGGTTCTCGATCCTCGATCGGTCTATCCCCCTCACGGAGGCACTCCATGGCACTTAGCGTCGGCACGATTGCGCCGGATTTCACCCTTCCGTCCACGCCCGGTGAGTACGTCACCCTCTCCAAGCTCCGCGGACGGCAGGTCGTCCTGTTGTTCTACCCCGCGGCGTTTACCCCGGTGTGCACCCGCGAGATGTGCACGGTCGCCAACGATCTCACGGCCTACAACGCCCTCAACGCCCAGGTTCTCTCCATCTCCATCGACACGCCTTGGGTCGCGACAAAGTTCGCCGCCGAGAGCCATGCGACTTTTCCCTTTCTGTCCGACTTCAACAAGTCGGTCATCCGGGACTACGACGTCGTCCACCACGAGTTTGCATTCGGCCTCCAGGACGTTGCCCAGCGCGCGGTCTTTGTCATCAACCCCGCGGGGGTGATTACCTACGTCTGGGTGGGTGAAAACCTCGGAGTGTTTCCCGACCTTGACGCCGTCAAGCGGGCGCTGCAGGCGTAGCGTCTGGCCCGGTGCCCCGCTGGGAGCGCTCGTACGGTGCGTCAGGCTGCAACGATCCCATCGGGGCTGTGCGTGCAAGTCCGATGTCCGTGGCGCGAGATTGTGATACGACGCCCGGGTGGTCGGCGGGTTGGACCGGACATTCTCGCTGCTGCAGCGCTGCGGCGCGCCCAGCGGAGCGGTACGCCGTCTTGAGGCAGTCCCCGACCTGATTCGGTACTTGGATCTAGCCGCGCCGCCAGGCGGGGGAAGCCCTCTCGCAGACTTTGTCGTCGAGACGAGCAACCAGCCCCTGCTCTTTGTCCGAAGTCAACCCACAGACCTGCCGACCATCGCCCACCTTCGGCGCATCGTGGCGTTACGGGGCGATGGAACATTGCTTGCGGTACACGAACCCGGTCGCCTCGTGCTTTACGACGTGGCACTTGATACCGAAGCGCCACGCGTCACGCGGGCGATCACCGACGCGGACCCCAACCCGTTGTTCATCCCGTCCCTCTTGGACGGCAGCGCGGGATCGACAGCACTCTCTTCGCGTAAGGTCATGTTCGAACTCTTGCGGGAGGTCACCGACGGCATTGCGGATCACTCGGTGGGTGGTCACAGGATCACCGCGGAGGATGCCCTGTCCCTCGCGGGACGCGCGCTGTTCGTACGCTTCTTGTTCGACCGGGGGATTTGGGGGAATGGGCATATCGACGGCATCGCGCACAGGACACACAAGGTCACAGATCTCTTCGCGGACGCAGATCGAAGCTACGCAACGTGTGCGTGGCTCGACAGGACGTTCAACGGCGATCTCCTGCCGCTTCCCAGGCGAGGGGCGCGACAATGGTTCCGCGGGCTGCCCGGAGAAGTGTTCGACACGCTCACGAACGTCCTCCATCGTGCGCCTGGAGGGCAGCTTTCGCTTCCCCTGGGCTGGGCTGGAATAGACTTCGCGCATGTCCCGGTCGGACTGCTAAGCGAGGTCTACGAGGCCCACTGCGCGCGGCACTATGCACACGCTACGGCCGAGAGCGTGCATTACACCCCGCGCAATGTTGCAGAGTTCATGGTGGGCCAGTCGCTCGCTGCGCTCGATCGTCCATGGGAAGCGCGCGTACTTGATCCCGCCGTGGGCGCGGGCGTGTTCCTCGTGACCGCGTACCGGGCGCTGGTTGCCGCGCGCTGGCAGCACGATGGTAAGCGTCCACAGCGGCACGTCCTGCGACAGATCCTTCGCGAGCAGCTTGCCGGCTGTGACATCAACGAGACCGCGCTGCGCCTTGCAGCCCTGTCGCTGTACCTCACCGCGCTCGAACTTGACCCCGCCCCCACGCCTGCGACGGCGCTGCGCTTTGACAATCTCCGAGGCCGGGTGCTCTTCGATGTACGGGATTCGACGGGCGTACGGAACGACGCCGACCCGGGGAGCCTGGGACCCGCGGTGGGTACCAGGCACAAGGGACGATATGACCTCGTGGTGGGCAATCCTCCGTGGACGGCATGGAGCCACGTACCGCCGAGCGTTCAGACCAGCATGGATGGTGTGCTTCACGCCCGGGGAGGCGTGGGCACGGTCACCCTGGCAGACAAGAATCCGGACCTCGCGTTCCTCTGGTGTGCGATGGCTTGGGCACGCGAGGGAGGGCGTATCGCGCTCGCCATGTCGGCACGGCTGCTCTTTCGTCTTAGTGCGCAGGGCGTCCGCGCGCGCGATGAGATCCTGCAGAACCTCCAAGTCACTGGGATCGTGAACGGCACGGCGCTCCGACAGACAGGGTTCTGGCCTGACGTGTCCGCGCCATTCGCCCTGCTGTTCGCCGTGAACCGTGTCCCCGCGGAGGCCGCAGCTTTTTGGTTCGTGAGTCCCGAACTCGATCGACCGCTCAACGATCGTGGACGAACGCGGGTGGATATGGACAGCGCGCGCCCCGTCCTGCTCCATGACGTCCAGGCCCAGCCCTGGACGCTAAAGTCGCACTTCCGCGGCAACGCCGCCGACCGCGAGATTCTTGGCCGACTGACACGGCTTCCGACCTTGGACGCATGGTGGAGCCGCACGCTCGAACTTCACGACCAGCACCAGGGCTACAAGGTCCACGGCAAGGGAAGGACGCAGCAGTCCGCCCAGACGTTTCATGGCCTGCCGGATCTTCGACCGCAGCATCTCAATCGTGAGGCAGACTTCTTCTCCGTCGACGCACGCCGACTGCCGCCCTTTACGAGCCCTACGTTACTGCACCCGAGAGCGCGTGACCTGTACCGCGCGCCGCTGGTGGTCGTGCCCAAGCGCATTCCCCCGGACCGGCGACGCGGACGCGCTGTTCTCTTCACTGAAGACGTGTTCTTCTGCGAGAGCTACCACGGATGGAGTTGCGCGCGCGCGCCGGAGCCCGACACGCTCGCGCGCTACCTCCTGCTTCTCTTCAACAGCGACATGGTCCGGTACGTCTCCCTGCTCACCAGCAGCCAGTACGGGGTGGAGCGTGACGTGGTGCTTCTCGAAGACATCGGGCGTCTCCCCGTGCGCCCACTGGATACCCTGGAGAAATCTGTCCGCGATGCCATCACCCCACTGGCGGACGCGCTCACCCACGGACCCGAGCGTCCCTGGCACGACATCGATGCATGGATCGCGCAGGTCTACGATCTCTCACAGCTTGACCGCGAGGTGATCCGCGACACGCTGGAGGTCTCGACACCCGAAGGACAACCCCGCGCCCAGGCCCGGCCCTCCGCGCAGGAGCAGGAGGCATGGTGCCAGCGTGTCGTGGCGATCATCCATCCGTTTCTGGCGCCCTTTGGTCGAACGCTGACCTGTGCGCGCGTCCCGCAGTCACAGACGACCTCCTGGGAGGTGCTCCGCTTGTGCGCCACGCACGGCTCACCCGGGGTGCTCCCGCGGCCGACGATGCTGGATGGCTTGCTGCGGACCGCGGACGATCTGTCGGCCACCGAGGTGATCGCACAGGCACTCGATGGCTCTGTCGTCGTCGCGCGTGTTGCCCAGTACCGTTATTGGACGCCGACCCGCGCGCGGCTCTTTGCCACGCGGCTTCTTCAAGAGCATGGAGACCGGCTCGCCGGAGTGTGATGAACATCCCGCTCGCCAACCGCCTGGTCACTCCACCGGTCGAAGCGTTGCCATACCCGAGGCTTCAAGGGGTCGTCGTGCGTGCGGTCGAAGCCGCGCTGGTCGAAGCATGGTGCCGGATCCTCCGGCACGCCGACCGTGTTGCCTTGGACAACGTCGGGGAAGACAGCATCACGAACCCACTGGTCGACGAGCTTTGCCGGATGTTAACCGATGGCTGGGGCGCGTTCCGCGGAGAGACGTACGCCGCCGTGATCAAGTCCGAAGAGATCAAAGATCGTTCAGGTAGGTCGCTCCAGATGAAACCCGACATCAGTGTCAGGCTGCTCAACCCGCCCGCTTGCGTCCTCGAACAGCGGTACTACGCCATCTTCATCGAAGCCAAGATCATTCAAAAGCCGGGCAAGGCTGTCAGGCTGTACTACGGCAAAGGTGTTAAGCGTTTCATCGACGGCGCCTACGCATGGAAGATGCAGCAGGCGATTCTTTGCGCCTACGTGCTTGACGGCTCACGGTTGGTGCCCGACCTCTCGGATGCCTTGGCCGCGCGAGGCACTGCCCTGTCCGTTGCCACCGACGATACGCTGCGTTTCGGAGACGGCGTGAATCGCGCGGAGATCGCCCACACCCTTCACCCGCGGAGATGGACCTACACCGCGCCCAACAGTGGAACGCCCGGCCCGATCACGCTATCCCACGTATGGCTTCGTCCGGATTGAAGCGGACCAAAGCCCTTACCGGACTGGACTTCACTCCCGCCCCAGTCGATCCGTCGCCGCCACCAACGCCCGCGTCGTGCCTTCTTCGTGCGCGGAGTGTCCCGCGTCGGGAATCACCACGAACTCCGCCTCGGGCCACGCCCTGTGCAACGCCCATGCGCTCTCCATCGGGCACACCACGTCGTACCGCCCTTGTACAATCACCCCGGGAATCCCACGGATCTTGGTGACATCGTCCAGCAACTGTCCGTCGGTGCGCAAAAAGCCACGGTGGACAAAGTAATGGCATTCGATCCGGGCGAACGCGAGGGCAAAGGCGTCTTGGGACATGCGCTGGACCATCCCAGGGTCGGTGTACAACCGTGAGGTGCTCGCTTCCCATACACTCCAGGCCTGGGCCGCCCGCTGGCGCAGGGTGGGATCGTCGCCCGTGAGCCTACGGTGGTACGCCGTGAGTAAGTCCTCGCGCTCGGCAAGGGGAATGGGCGCAAGGTACGCCTCCCACGCATCGGGAAAGATCGCGCTCGCGCCTACTTGGTAAAACCAACGGATCTCGCGCTCGCGCAACAGAAAGATCCCGCGGAGAACGAACGAAGTGACCCGATCGGGGTGGGCCTCGCCGTAGGCCAACGCCAGCGTGCTCCCCCACGAACCCCCAAAGACCTGCCAGCGGGAGATCCCAAGATGCTCCCGAAGCGCTTCGATGTCGGAGACGAGCGCCCACGTGGTGTTGTCAATGAGCGACGCATGCGGAACGCTACGACCGCAGCCACGCTGGTCGAACATCACGATGCGATAGACCTCTGGGTCAAAGAACCGACGGTACTTCGGCTCCGTCCCACCACCGGGGCCCCCATGGAGAAACACCACGGGCTTGCCGTCTGGGTTGCCCGACTCTTCCCAATAGATCTCATGGAGGTCGGACACCCGTAGCATCCCTGTCCGACGCGCTTCGATCTCTGGGTACAATCCGTTACCACTGCGATGGCTCACGACGACACGCCTCCACAAGCTAAGGACCCTCCGAACAATAACCTAGTCATTCGCGCCCGATCCGCCAGGTCGATCCCGCGAGCGCGCCCGGACGTGCGGACCGAGCCGTACCCGAGGTACGGCGACCGACGCACGGAGAACGAAAGCCGCGGGTCGGCCGGTGGGCGGGATGCGAATGACTAGGTTATCGTTCGGAGGGTCCTAACCATCGCCTCCCACGCTCTCGTCTCGGCGTCAACGCCCTGGGCGCCTCGGTGCATCGACCCGTGCCCCTTCGGGCAACACCATCGAGGCGGTGGCGTACTTTCACGCGGACGTATAGTCTCTCGCGGGCTCACGTTCGATGTCCGGCACCAAGACCATTTTATTGATCGAAGACGAGCCTGCCATGGTGCTTGGGCTCACCGATGCACTGGCCTTTGAGGGCTACCGTGCCCTCTCTGCCATGACCGGCCGCGACGGTGTCGAACTCGCCCGCAAAGAATCTCCTGACCTGGTGATTCTTGACCTCATGCTCCCGGACACCAACGGTTACGCCGTGTGCGCCGAGTTACGCCGTTGGTCGAGCACCGTCCCGATTCTTATTCTTTCGGCACGGAGTCAGGAGGTGGACAAGATCCGCGGCCTCGACGCCGGCGCCGACGACTATGTCACCAAGCCCTTTGCCCTTGGCGAATTCGTCGCTCGTGTTCGCGCCATTCTCCGGCGCACCGAACGCGCCGTGAGCCCGGCGCCCACGACCCTTCAGGTAGGCAAGGCGCGGGTGAGTCTATTGGCGCACACGGTCTCTCTCGACGGCGGCGACGAGGTTCCGCTCTCGTCCCACGAAGTCGATGTCCTGCGCTTGTTGATCGACCGTGTGGGCCAGGCTGTCTCCAGAGACGAGATTCTCGACAGGGCGTGGGGGGTGCAAGCGATCAACAACCGCGCCGTGGACAACTTCATCGTCAAACTACGCCGCAAGATCGAAGTCACGCCTGATCGCCCGCAGCATATTCTCACGGTGTACGGCCACGGGTACAAACTCGTATTGTGAGTACTACGCGGGGACGGTCCCCACCGTGTCTCTCCCCGACCGCAGCGCGCGGTATCGTAGGTACATCACCACGCGCCATGGCAGCAGCATCCCAAAGGCCAACAGAAAAAACAGCGCTGCGGTCTGCATCGGAGACATGAAGCGTTCGACGTAGGCACGCAGCACGATGCGCAGGGTCAGGAGCCCGAGAAGAATCCACAAGAAGGCTTTGGAGCGTTGCAGGAGGATGGTCTCGCCCTGACGAACAAGACGGGAGGTGTGAATCAGGGGGTACGACAGGCACAGGGCCCCAAGGAGAAAAGCTCCGATGCCCATCGCCGGAGGGACTCTCGTTTGAGGAAGAATGAACATCGAGAACCCAGTGCTCATCCCAAGGGGAGGAATCAGGATGCTGCGTGCGGTCGCCGGGCGTGTGGTCTCACGGACCCGCCACAGGAGCACAACCGCGGCACCGAAGAGCGAGGCAAGGACGATCGGCAGATGCACGGCGAGACGATACCCCATGGCGGGCATACAGCCAGGGATGGAATGAAGTTGTCGCGACGAAGATCACGGTGGGCATGGGTTGCTGTAACATCCATGGTGTGATTCGGATTTCACGCTGGGGTCTGGCTGCGATGGTGCTGGCGTTGGGGTCGTGCGGGGGACCTTCGCCCGTGGCGGTTCCGCCGTTGTCGTCGATGACGTTGCTCGACCCTGACCTGGTGCTTGGACAGATCGAGGGACAGCTTCATCTGCGGGTGTTTGCGAAAGGTAGCAACCATTGTGACACGGGCTCGGGGCATATTCTGGATGCCACGGGACAGCGGGTGCTTCACGGCCCGGACGTGGATCCCGTGACCCCCGCGGTGCGCTGCGCTGCAAGCTGGCAGCCGACGGGGATGAACACTGCGACGCCCGTGGACGAGTGCTTCGACAAGACCATGCCCGTGACCGTGACCGTACCAGGCACCGGAACTTTTATTGCCCTGGTCACGGGTCAGGGAGAAGTCCCGCTGCCCACGGGGGGAACACAATCCGGGATTCTCGGCGCGGGATGTACTGAAGTGCCCATTGCGCCCGGACAGAGCCAGTCGGTCACCATCGCCCTGCACGAACAGCTTCCGATGGGCAACTGCGGCGATGGCATTCTGGACTTCGACGAAACCTGTGACCTCGGCACGGCGATGAACAATGGCACCGCGGGGTGCAGTTCGACCTGCCAGACGGTGGAACAGCAGGTGAATACGCATCCTGAAGCGGACCATCACGCTCCGGCGGTGATCTGGCCCACGGGACAGCGGTTGGTGATCGCGTGGGAGGTCGCCAATCCGCCTTCTACGAGCACCCTGCTAGAGCATATCTACGGCAGGTATTACACTCCGGCGGGACTGCCCGAGACCAATCCCGAAGCGCTGGCGGTAGACATCGAGATGGCGGCGGGACCAGGGCCCAAGACCCACGTGTCCATGGCCGCCGACCCCATGGGCTTTGTCTCGTCGTGGAACAGCTTGGAAACCCCCGCGGGCGCAACGGCACAGACCTACGAAGTCGACGCCCAGGCGTACAGTTTTGACATCCCGATGAACGCCCGGGTGACGTACTCCCCCGGAGGCGACCGACAGCAAGACGCTTCGATCGCAATGAGCGCTACACGGGTGGTGGCGGCATGGACAGACGGCAATCCCTCCGTCGGAATCCTTGTGGCGGGAGTCCCTCGGGCAATGCCGTTGACAGCGCCGCCACGGTCCATGGTGTTGTCCATGGATGGCGGGACCGACGTTCGCGTCGCAGCGCTGTCCTCGGGGACCTTTCTTGCAGCGTGGACGGCCACGTCTCAAGTGTGGGTGCGCCCGCTCGATGCCACCGGCACCCCAACGGGAACCTCCATGGCCGTGACCGGGACAAACGTCGGCGCGCAAGACCAGCCTGCCATCGCGGCCCTGCCCGACAACACGGCCGTGGTGGCGTACCGCGACACCTCCATGGCCGTGGGAGACACCAGCGGAGCCGCCATCCGGTGGACCGTGGTCAACGCCATGGGCCAACCGCAGGGCAGTGTCCATGTGGCCGACACAACAACCGACGGTGACCAGGTGAGCCCGGCGGTGGTGGCCGGAGGATCGCCCGCGACCGTTCTTTTTGTCTGGCAGGACGTGACGACGCAGCACATCCGCGGGAGGCTCCGTCACCCGGACGACACCAGTGTCTTTGGCCGCATCAACGGCTCGACGACGGACTTCCAGATCTCCGTGGGCGCATCGGGCAGCGGTCCACGAGTGCTCCCCGCGGTAGCCTATGGCGGACCCAACGGATCAACCTACGCGGTCACGTGGGAAGACGACACCAGCGGCTCGCAGATTCGGATGCGGGTGTTTCCGCAGTAGGTCTTGGACGTCAGCGTACGATGATCATCCAGGGCATCGGGCCCACGGAGGCGTGGAGGTAGGCACCGCGGACGTACACACCCGTCGAAGGACCGCCATCGAGATTGAGCGCGGTTTCGCACCCGCGGGCGTCTCCCACGGGCGACGGCCCCGCAAGGATCTGTGCAAACTGAAACAACCCGGGGCCACGGAGAGGATCTTCGGCGTCCCACACGGTGACGAGGTCAAGCGTTGCGCCGGCGTCACGGATGCACGCAGCCGTACGGGCGAAACGCCGTCCGTCGTCGCTGTGAATGCCGGACACGCCCCCGCGTTCGACAAGGCGAGGACCGCACTGGAGCATGACGTCTGCCCGCGGAGGGACGCCGCCGTCCCAGCGATCCACGGGGACGATGTCCGCCCGCCCGGCACCCACGGTGAGAACACCCGAGCCCCCGCGTGGATCCATGGGTGCGAGCAACAGACCGTCGGAGAACACCAGTCCGCTGGGCGCGGAGTCAGGCTCAAAGTACCCGCCGTTGACGGCGACGAGGGTCCCGCGGTCAAGACCGTCGACACCAAGACGGTTGTAAAGCGAGCGATCGACCCGAACGTTCACACGCTTGAGATCAAGACGAACGACCACCCAGACGCTCCGCCGCGGAGAAGTGATCCACGCGAAGACACCCGTCGCGGGTGCATCCAAGGGGACCGATGCCGTCCGCCAGCGGACGCCGGGCGAAATCTCGGCCCACGCATGGGGGAGTCCACCGGCGTCTGAGTGCACCTCGGGCGGTTGCACGGCCACGCCATCCGTCGCTCGTGGTGTGGACGAAGCCGTCCGACGGGACGCACACGCGGCAAGGAGCACCGCGCCCACCCACACGCGTCGAGCGTGCGGCCTACGAAGAGTCCGTGGGACGAGAGATCCGGTGGTAGATTCGCCCGCGATGCTTCGACGTGGACTTGCTGCGCTGGCCATCGCTTCGATCCTCGGCTGTCCCAGGGAGGGATCGGTTGCTCCGGACGGTGGGCGCGGGGCTGAAATGCCCCTGTCGGATGCTTCCACCGGCCCGGCGGATACGGGCATTCCTGGTTGTGACGTTGTGTGGGATCCGTCGTCGTCCATCGTGCTCCCCGTGGCCACCCGTGCGTTTGAACTCGAAGGCGCCTGCGCTGGGGACCACATCGTTGCGGCCTGGCGCGCCGACGCGACGGTCTCTGCAGCCTCGCGGGGACTCACCCCTGACGCAGTCTGGCACACCCTGCAAGAACCTATTACCACGGACGCGACGGCCCTTGGCGACGCCCTGGGCACGGACGGTGTCGCCTGGCTGTCGTGGCAGTCTGCGCTTGGATGGCTGCGCGTGGCGCGCATCGAGCCTGGCCGTACGCGCACGTCGGGCCCGATCGCACTGGTGGGCATCACGCTGTCCGACCCGCATGTACTCGCCGCCAATGCCGACTTCGCACTGATCGTGGCGACCGCGCGCAGCCGGGACGACACCAGCGTGATGCTCCTGCGTCTTGGGGTCACGACCGCACCACCGCTCACGGGCTATGTCCTCGGCCAAGGAACCGTTGTCTCTGCCGTTGGCGGGCACCCTGCGTTTGTGGCCTGGGTGACAACACCCGCGCACCGACCCGGGGTGCTCCACGGCGTGCGGGTGGACACCGCCAGCGTGCTCGCGTTGGAGAGACCCCCTGGCTTTGTTCCCCTGCCGACCGACGCCACGGTGTCGGAGGGGACGGTCGAGATCGGTGGGGGAGCGTTTGACTTCGCGCAGACGGCGGCGGCGCGTGCGGGCGGGGTACTGTTTCAGCCCGTGACACCCACGGGCAGAGGCTTCGCGCGGGTGGCCTGGTTTCCCCGACAGGGAGAACCCCGGGTGCGACAGCTTGGGGTATCTCCCGCCGCGCTGGCCGGGGTGATCGACGGAGATTCTGAGGGCGATCTCGCCCTACGGTACTGGGACGCGCACAGCCAACTCGTGACCGAGACCGTGTCGGATCGCGCCGTGGAAGCCACGCATGCCCTGGCCTTGCCGTTGACCGAAGCCGTCGACGGATCCCTGGGCACCCGAGAGATCGCCTGCGGAGGCCGACGGTGGATGCTCTACGCCCTGCGGACCTCTGGCGTGACCAGGCTCTACGCCGAACCTTTGGCGTGCGTCGTGCGATGACCTCGCACGGCGTCAGATGGACGCCCACTCGGTGGTCTCTACCGTAGGGAGTTGCAGCGCGCGTTCGCGTTCGAGATCCAGGTTGCCAACGTGCAGAGACAACGGGGCCTGGACCCATTTGTAGATCGACTGCACAAAGAGCCGCACGAACCGCTGGCTCCATGCTTCAAGCTGCGCTCGGGACACATCCGGAAACATGCTGGTCAAAGCGTATCCGAGTTCGCCAGGCGAAAGCTTTTCGGCCGCGTAGAGATGAAAGCAGGCATCGAGGACCCGAAACGGCATGAGTTCGTCCTCGCCGCGTTGGTTCGGGGCCAGTTCGGGACCGGGCTCCGCGGCCAGGGTGAGCTTGATGCCCTCAAAGCCATGCTTTTCGAGCAGGTAGTCCAAGAGATGCATCACCACGGTCTTGGGCACGTTGGCAAGCACGGCGAGTGCGCCTTCGAGATCGCCACCGATCGTGGTGTACCCCATGGCCTTCTCCGACATATTGCCCGTTTGGAGAAACAACATCCCCGAGGTGTTCGCCCAGTTCCACATGCGTTGCGCGCGGAGCCGGGCTTGGATGTTCTGGAGGGTGATCGGGGTGAGAGGCCCCCCCACCATGGTCTCCGTCGCCGTGGTCTCCCGCACAAAAGCCTCTTCGATGGACACCCGTTGAAAGCTCGCACCGAGTTCTCGGGAAATGGTCTCCGCGCATCGTCCCGTGTGCTCCGACGAAAACCTCGTGGGCATGTAAAACGTATGCAAGAGCTCTCCCATCCGTACACGCCGTGCGTCCGCGGGAAGGTGCGCCAGTCGGCCCTGGAGACAGCGCCACGCGATGAGGGTGGTCAGCAACGAATCCCGCCCTCCCGAAAGCGCGATGCCAATGCCTTTGAAGGCACGGGTCTTGTCCATGTAGTCCCCGATCCCAAGCGCCAGCGCGTCGAGGAGGTCTTCGCAAAAGTCCTCGCGGGCGGTGCGCAGCGGGTCTGGCGGAGGCAAGAAAAAGCTACCGTGTGCGGGAACGGGATATGGCAGACCCGCACGGTCGGTGGTCGGAGCCTCGGACGTGATCCAGTGAACTGCCGTGCCACCGCGGGATGACTCCCGGCTGTCGTTGCGCCACGTTGTGTTCTCGGTACGCAAGCGCACCGTGCGATCGAGATCGACAACGGTGGTGGCCATGGCCTCGCGCCAGCGTGGAGCACTGAGCATCGGCCGACCGTTTTGAAAAACGAATCCCCCGCCGTCAAAGATCAGCCCGTCGTTGGCGCCCACGGCGTTGACGTAGGCAAGCGTGCATTGGTTGTCGGCCGATCGGGTGGCCAGGAGCTCGCGCCGCGTGGCCAACACCCCCATGCGGTACGGCGAGGCTGAGACATTGACGATGACTTCGGCACCGGCGTAACACCGTCGACGCATCGGTCCATCGGGCGACCAGGCGTCTTCGCAGACTTCGACGCCGAGTGCGCCCCAGTCGAAACGGAACAAGAGATCGCCAAAGGGCACGCCGTGCACCGAAGTGTTCACGTTGGCCCACCCGCGAGAGAACGTACGGCCTTCGTAAAAGACGTTGTAGGTCGGGAGTTGCTCTTTGGGGACGAGACCGAGAACCCGACCGCCGTGCACCACGGCCGCGCAGTTGTAGAGATGCCCTCGGTCAGAAACCACGACACCGAGCACAAAGACCGTGCCGTGGGTCTGTGTCTCCGTGGCAAAGCGTTGGAGCTGTTGCCATTGGGCCGCGATGAAACCCTGCCATTGGACCAGATCCTCCGGGGAGTACCCGCCGACGACCTGCTCGGGAAAAGCCCCGACGGTGACCCCTTGATCGGCCATTGCAACGGCCTCACGGACGCAGAGGTCTACGTTGGACCGCACGGAGCCGACGGTGGGGTTGACGCTCCCGATCCCGATGCGAACAAGCCTCATGGCGTGGGTTGTACTCCGGGTGAGACCCTTGGACTACACCCGCCGTGCCGTGACAAAGTCCCGCACGAAGCCTAGAAAGTCGCCGACATTGAAAGGCTTGGCGATCGCCGGGCGCCCGGAGGACGTGAAGAAAGCCTGCTCTTCGGCGCTCAAGATCGATCCCGAGAGAAACACGATGGATGGCACGAGGGTGGGACAGTGCTCGGAGACGTACAGAAAGACCTCGGGACCGGAGAGCCCGGGCATGTGCATGTCACAGAGGATGAGGTCAAAGTCTTGCCGTTGCTCGGATTCGAGCGTGACGATGGCCTCGCGCCCACCATGGACGACCACCACGTCATGCTCACGATCGAGCACCCGGCGGATGGCCTGAGCCACCTGCGGGTCGTCGTCGACCACCAGAACACGACCACGCAACGCCATCCCTCACTCCCCGGTCCACACCACCAAGACCCACCCAATGCACCGCACTTTGGCGCGCGCGTCAACTATCGTGCGGCCATTCATCCGGTTGCACCTGCGCCCGAACCCAGTCGAGGTAGGCGACGTTGCCCTCGTCGCCCAGGACCGGCAGCGCGATCACCTCGGGAAGGTCGTAGGGATGCAACGCCCGGAGACGTTCGGTCAGGGCCGAGACCCTTTCGGCCGTGGTCTTGACGACGAGGGTGACCTCGGGTTCGCGCTCGACAGCACCCTTCCATTCGTAGGTTGAAAGCACTGCGGGAATGGCGTTGACACAAGCTGCAAGGCGCTCGGCCACGAGGGCATCCGCGATGGGCTGGGCCCGCCCCGTCGGGACGTTGCAGAGCACCACACGGTAACCG
>VFSW01009095.1_pt1 | contig 14191 bp, 12 predicted proteins | sample 5358111 | NCBI WGS metagenome assembly VFSW01 (sample SAMN11554181, study PRJNA540505) | mine drainage metagenome | isolation source: sediment from site ElyBrook_90M | place: USA: Ely Copper Mine, Vershire, VT | collected 2017
GTCCACTACCACCACGGCGCCCACCGGCACCTCGCCCGCCGCCTCCGCCTCGCGCGCCAGAGCCAGCGCCTCGCGCATGTAGGTGTCATGCATGCCCTTCTTAGCATAAAATAGGAGAACCCCTATGTTCCGGTTTCTCCCGTTGATCGTGAAAAACTGCTGGCGCAACCGCCGCCGCACCACGCTCACGATCCTGAGCGTGGGCGTCTCCATGTGCCTGCTCGGCGTGCTCATCGCGGTCTATCACGCCATGTATCTCAGCGATCCCACGCCGGAGCAGGCGCTCCGCCTGGTCACCCGCAATCGCATCTCCCTCACCGTCGAAATTCCCCAATACTACGGCGAGCGCATCCGCCAGGTGTCCGGCGTCAAGGAAGTCATGCCCTCGCAATGGTACAACGGCGTCTATAAAGACGCGCGCGACCCCAAGAATTTCTTCGCCCGCTTCGGCGTCGATCCCGAGAAGCTCTTCACCATCTTCAGCGAGCTGCGCATCCCCGAGGATCAGAAGCAGGCCTTCATCCACGACCGCACCGCTTGCGTCATCGGCCGCGACCTCGCCGACAAGTTCAATTTCAAGTTGGGCGACCGCATCACCATCACCGGCGACATCTTCCCCGGCACGCTCGAACTGACCGTCCGCGGCATCTTCGACAGCCCCCGCAAAAGCGAAATCCTATACTTCAACTGGGCGTACGTCCGGGAAGGCCTGCCGGAGGCCCGCAAGGGCGACGTGGGCACTTTCAATATTCTTTGCGACAGCCCGGCGGTGGTTGCGCGCGTGGCCCGGACCATCGACGATGAATTCCACAACTCCCCGGTCCAGACCCGCACCGAGACCGAGCAGGCCTTCACCCTGGCCTTCGCCTCGATGCTCGGCAACGTGAAAATGTTCCTGTTCAGCATCTGCGCCGCGGTGATGTTCACCGTGCTGCTGGTTTCGGCCAACACCATGGCCATGTCGGTGCGCGAACGCGTGCGCGAAGTCGGCGTGCTCAAGACCCTCGGCTTCACCGGCGGCAACATTTTGTTCATCATCCTGGGGGAAGCCTGCGGCATCTCCGTGGCCGGCGGGGCCATCGGCTTCCTGCTTTCCACCTTCCTCACCAGCGGCATCCGCAAAAGCCCCGCCGGGTTTTTCCTGCCGCCCATGCAACCCTTCGATCCCTCCGTGGCCGCCGCCTGCATTCTGGTGGCTGCCGCCATTGGCCTGCTCAGTTCCTTCATCCCCGCATGGGGCGCGTCCCGCACCAACATCGTGGAAGCCCTGCGCAGCACCGATTAGGAGTCGCCATGGCCATCCCCATCGCCTACAATCTTCGCAACCTGGTGGTCCGCAAGACCACCACCCTGATGACCGCGCTGGGCATCGGCCTCACCGTGGCCGTGCTGCTGGCCATCATGGCCCTGCTGGCCGGCCTCCGCTCCACCCTCTCCGCCAGCGGCGATCCCCTCCAGATCGTAGTCATGCGCAAAGGCTCCGAATCCGAGCTGGTTTCCAACTTTACCCGCGAGCAGTTTCAGGACCTCAAGTTCAAGGCCGGCATCGCCCGCCTGCCCAACGGCGAGCCCATGGCATCGCTGGAAGTCGTTACCATCATCAATCTCGCCAGCGTGGATGCGCCCGAAGGCATGAACGTGTCCGTGCGCGGCCTGCTGCCCCTGGGCATCCAGATGCGGCGCGACCTCACCCTCGCGGGCGGCCGCTGGTTCGAGCCCGGCAAGCGCGAACTCGTAGTGGGTAAGTCGATTGCCCAACGGTATCCGGGCGCGGGCATGGGCCAACACATCACCTTCGGACGCGGGGAATGGGTGGTGGTGGGCGTCATGGACGCCGGCCGCAGCGCCCAGAACAGCGAAATCTTCGCGGACCTGAACCAGGTCGCCTCCGACCTGCAGCGCACCGAGGTGCTCAGCTCCGCCCTGGTCCGCGCCGCCGATGCCGCCTCCGCCGCCGCCCTGGTCAACGCCATCAACGACGACCAGCGCCTCAATATGAATGCGGTCTCCGAAAAAGAGTACTATGCATTACAAACCACGGCCGCCGCGCCGATCGAATACATCGGAATCTTCGTATCGGTGATCATGGCCATTGGCAGCAGCTTCGCCGCCATGAATACCATGTACGCTGCCGTGGCGCGGCGCGCCCGCGAGATCGGCACCCTGCGCGTCCTGGGCTTCTCCCAGGGCAGCATCCTGTTCAGCTTTTTCCTGGAATCCGTCCTGCTGGCCGCGCTCGGCGGTCTGCTGGGCTGCCTGCTGGTCTTTCCCTTGAACGGCGTCACCACCGGGATCGGCAGCACCACCTTCAGCGAGCTGGCGTTCGCTTTCCGGGTCACGCCGCGGATCATGCTGGCGGGCATCTTGTTCGCCATCGTCCTCGGCGCGCTCGGCGGTGTGTTCCCCGCCCGTATGGCCGCCCGCAAGCAGATCCTGACGGCCCTGCGCGAGGTCTGAAATCATGGATGCGGAACTGAAGTCTCTCCAGATCGACCGCGGCCGGAAACGCTCCGGCGAGCCTTCCCAATGGGCCACCCGCTGGATTGTGGCCGGCGTGCTCCTCTTCCTGCTGCTGGGCGCGGCCCGCTTCGCGTACAGCCGGCTCAACGCGGCCACCGAGGTGGAAGTCCAGCGCGTCCGGGCGGTCACCTCCGGACAGGCCGCCCAGGGCGTGGTGCTCAATGCCACCGGCTATATCGTCGCCGCCCACAAGATCGAGCTGGCCGCCAAGGTCGTCGGCAAGGTCAAATGGATCGGCGTGGACAAAGGCGACAAGGTCCGCGAGGGCCAGGTGCTGGTGCGCCTCGAGGACGACGAATACCGCGCCCAGGTGGATCAGGCCAAGGGCAACCTCGCCAACCTGCAGGCGCATCTGGCCGAGTTGGAACATGGCTCGCGCCCGGAAGAGATCGCCCAGGCCCTGGCCAATCTGAACTCCTCGCGGGCCGATCTGGGAAATGCCCGGGTCAGCCTCGATCGCACCCGCAAGCTGGTGGCCCAGGCGGTCATGTCCCAGCAGAATCTGGACGACGCCCAGGCCCGTTACGACTCGGCTATCGCCAAGGTGAATTCCCTGCAGAAGGCCTACGACCTGGTCAAGCTGGGACCCCGCCAGGAGCAGATCGACGCCATGCGCGGCCAGGTGGAACAGGCCCGCGGCGCGCTCGCCTACGCCGAAACCAACCTCTCCAATACCATCATCCGCTCCCCCGTCACCGGCACCATCCTGGAACGCGCCGTGGAAATCGGCGAGTTCGTCACCACCAGCTTCGTGGGCGACCGCGGCGCCAAGGGATACGTGGTCTCCCTGGCCGACCTCAACGATCTCGAAGTCGAGCTGGATATCAGCCAGAACGATTTCGCCAAGCTCCACATGCATCAGAACGGCATCATCACCACCGACGCCTTCCCCGACCGCAAGTACGACGGCTTCATCCGCGAAGTGTCACCCGAGGCCAATCGCCAGAAAGCCACGGTGCAGGTGAAGGTCAAAGTGACCCATCCGGACGATTACCTGCGGCCCGAGATGAACGCCAGCGTCGCCTTCCTGTCCGACGAGAAGAACTCCGCGGCCACACCCTCCCAGCCCGTTGTGCTGGCGCCGGCCTCCGCCATCCGCGATGGCAAGGTGTTCGTCGTGCTGGATGGCCGGGCGGTCGCCCGCCCCATCCGCCCCGGACCCGCCGGCAGCCAGGGCGTGCGCGTCGAACAGGGCCTCATCGGCGGCGAGGACCTCATCGTCAATCCGCCCGCCACCCTCAAGAACGGCGACCGCGTGCGCCCAAAAGCCTGATCCCCATGAGCGAAACCATCATTGAAACCCGCAGCCTGACCAAGGAATTCATCCGCGACGAGTTCCACGTCATCGCCCTCAAGGACATCGCCATACGCATCGATCGCGGCGAGTTCGTCGCTCTCATGGGACCTTCCGGCTCGGGCAAATCCACGCTCCTGCATCTGATCGCCGCCATGGACCAGGCCAGCGGCGGCGAGATCCGCGTCCTCGGCCACAATCTCCGCGAGCTCAGCGACCGCCAGATCGCCCACTGGCGCAACGAACACGTGGGCTTCATCTTCCAGCAGTTCAACCTCATCCCGGTGCTCACCGCGCTCGAAAACGTGGAGCTGCCCCTTAAGCTCACCAATCTCAAGAAGCAGGAGCGCATCGAGCACGCCGTCACCGCCCTCAAGCTGGTGGGCCTCGGCGACCGTCTTGGCCACTATCCCAGGCAGCTTTCCGGCGGCCAGGAACAGCGCGTCGCCATCGCCCGCGCCATCGTCACCGATCCCGCCCTGATCCTGGCCGATGAGCCCACCGGCAACCTGGACGCCGCCTCCGCCGACGACGTCCTCACCATCCTCTCGAAGTTGAACAAGGAGTACGGCAAGACGGTCGTGATGGTCACCCACGATCCCCACGCCGCGCGCTTCGCCACCCGCGTCCGCCATCTCGAAAAAGGAGAACTGCTGGCCGAGGACACCACCGCGGCCACCCACTAAGCATGGCTGAACTGGAAATCCATCACGAGGAAGGCCACGAGCACGATGGCGCCGGCCAGCGCGTCGGCGTGCTGGCCTCGCTCCTGGCTGTCTGCCTCGCCGTCGTCACCATCGCCTCCCACCGCACCCACACCGAGGCCATCATCCGTAAGTCGGAGTCCAACGACCAGTGGCAATATTATCAGGCCAGCCGCCTGAAGTATCACAACCTGGAATTGGGTGAGCGGCTGATCGGCGTATTGGGCGCCAACAGCCCCGCCGCGCGCCAGAGCCTGCAGCAGATCGCCGGGGAAAAAGAGAAATACGCCGCTCAATCCAAGGGCCTCCAGGAGAAGGCCCGGGCCATGGCCGATGCATCCGAGGCCGCCGAGCGCCGCGCCCTGCGCTACGATCTCGGCGAAGGCCTGCTCGAGATCGGCCTGGTGCTCAGTTCGCTCTATTTCATCGCCCGCAAGATGCTCTTCCCGGTGGCGGGCGTGATCGCGGGCGCCGCCGGCATCGCCATCTCCATCACCGGACTGATGGTGTAGGTCCCGCTGCGCCGGACCACTCCCCTGAGCAGGGTCCGCTATTTTCAGATACCATAGACTCAAATGTTGCGTCTCGGGATCTGCTGCTGCCTTGGAGCCGTTCTCGCGCATGCCGCCGCCCTCGTTACCATCGACTACCCCGCCGGCGGCTCCATTTTTCCGCCCGAAATCATCGCCCCGACCATCCTCTGGCGCGATGCCGCGGCCGCGGCGAAGGTCTGGCGGATCGAAGTAACCTTTGCCGATCGCGCCCGCCCCGTCCGGGAGATTTCCCGCGGCGAACGCATGCCCATAGGCGAGATCGATGAGCGCTGCGCCCAAGCCGGCGCCGTGCCTCCCAGCCTGACCCCGCGCGAAGCCGAGTCGCATTCCTGGAGGCCCGGCGCGGCCGTCTGGGAAACCATCAAGCGCCATTCGGTGCGCTCTCAGGCCACCCTGACCATTACCGGCTTCGCGGACGAGAACTCTACCGAGCCGCTCTCCAGCGGACACACGTCTCTCTCCACCTCCGCCGATCCGGTCGGCGCCGCGCTCTTCTATCGGGACGTTCCCCTCATCCCCTTCCCCGGCGGCGAAAAGGGCGTGATCATGCCCCTGCCGCGCGCGGCCATTCCCCTGATCGCCTGGCGCCTGCTTTACATCGGCCAGGAGCGCAGCAAGGTGATGATGTCGGGCCTGCCCACCTGCGCCAACTGCCACTCCTTCTCGCGCGACGGCAAGACCCTCGGCCTGGATGTTGACGGACCCCAGAACGACAAGGGTCTTTATGGCCTGGCGCCGGTCCGCCAGGTGACTTACATCCGCAACCAGGACGTGATCCACTGGAGTTCGTTCGCCGAGGAAAAGGCCAGCAAGCGCTTCGGGTTCATGTCGCAGATATCCCCCGACGGCCAGTACGTAGTCACTTCCATCGAACCTCCCGGCTCGCACCTGAAGGATTTCGACTCGCGGCTGTTCAACGGTTTCTATAACAACTACGGCTTCGGCCAGGTGTTTTTTCCCACGCGCGGCGTGCTGGCCTGGTATAGCCGCGCCACCGGCAAGCTACAGACCCTGCCGGGCGCGGACGATCCGCGCTACGTTCAGACCAGCGCGTTCTGGAGTCCCGACGGCAAGTACCTGGTATTCTCGCGCGCCGAGGCCAAGGATCCCTACTACCCCGGGCAGAAGCCCGCGACTTACGCCAACGATCCCAACGAAACCCAGATTCAATACGACCTGTACCGCATTCCGTTCAACCAGGGCCGCGGCGGCACGCCCGAGCGCGTCGTGGGCGCCAGCCGCAACGGCATGAGCAACAACTTCCCGAAGGTCTCGCCCGATGGCAAATGGATCGTCTACGTGCAGTGCGCGAACGGGCTGTTGATGCGCCCGGACAGCCGCCTCTTCATCGTGCCGTCTGGCGGCGGCCAGGCGCGGGCGCTCTCGTCCAACACGCCGCGCATGAATTCCTGGCACAGCTTCTCGCCGAACGGCCGCTGGCTGGTGTTCTCCTCCAAGGGGCGGTCGCTCTACACCCAGTTGTATCTCACCCACATCGACTCCCAGGGCCACGACAGCCCGGCCATCCGCATCGAGAACGCCACCGCCGCCAATCGCGCCGTCAACATTCCGGAGTTCGCCAACATACCGCAGGGCGGACTGGAAAAGATAGAAACGCCCGCCATCGAGTTCTACCGGCTTTTCGATGTGGCCGTGGAGTTGACGGAGAAGGGCGACTACGCGAACGCCGTTCCGGCCTGGGGGAAGGCCATGGAACTGGATCCGCGGGATTCCAAGGCGCGCTACAATTTCGGCCTTTCGCTGGATCGGCAGGGCAAGCTCGACGATGCCATCGAGCAGTATCGCAAGAGCGTGGAGATCAATCCGCAAAACGCGCCGGCATTCACCAACCTGGGCATCGCCCTCAGCCGCACCGGTAAGCTGGACGAGGCCGTGGATGCGCTTTCGCGGTCGGTGGCCATCCGGCCCTCCAATGCCATGGCGCAGAGCAACCTGGCCGCCGCCCTGCTCGAGAAGGGCCAGACCGACCAGGCGGTGGAACATATTGAGATAGCCCTGCAGGCCGATCCGGAATTCTCCGACGCCCTCAATATGCTCGGCATCGTGCTGGCGCGCGCCGGCAAGTTGGACGAAGGTATCGAGCACCTGGAGAAGGCCGTGAAAAACACCCCCGACTCGCCCGAATACCGCTTCAACCTGGGCCGCATCCTGGCGGCGCGCGGCCGCTTCGCCGAGGCCATCCCGCACTTCGAGGAGGCCGTCAAGCTGACCGGCGGCGCCGAGCCGCAGAGTCTGGGAATGTTGTCCGCCATGTATGCCGAGGTGGGCCGCTTCGACCAGGCCGCCGAAGTGGCCCGCCGCGCCCTCGATCTTGCCCTGCGCACGAACGATAACGACACGGCTCAAAAGCTGCGCGCCAGAATCGCGGCCTATGAGGCGCACCTGGCATCCCCCGCCGCCCTGCACTAACGATCCATCCGCCTCCTTGTGGGCCTTGGAACGCGCCGCGGCAAGCTGTACAATGGTCCTGCCGATGCTCTGGATACGCGGTTTCGTATTCACCATCCTGGTCCCGGGCGTGTTCGCCTACGTGCTCCCCGCGGTCATCGGTTCGCGCCTGCGCCGTCCCGGAGGAGCCTGGGACGCGGGCTGGGCACTCATCGCCGCGGGCACTCTGATCTACGCTCTGTGCTTCATCCGGTTCCTGGCCGCCGGCGGAACGCCCGCCATGTTTTTCTCGCGCACTTTGCGCGTTCTGATCGGGGAAGAACCCGGCAGCCTCGTTGCCGGCGGTCTCTATCGTTTCTCCCGCAATCCCATGTATGTGGGCGTGCTGACGGCCGTATTCGGCCAGGCTATTCTGTTCGCGTCCCTTCGCATGGCCGTCTACGGCTGCGCGCTGTTTGCCGCTCTCCACATAGTCGTCACCTGCGCGGAAGAGCCGCATCTTCGCGCCACGCGCGGCCCCGCGTACCGGATCTATTGCCGCGACGTGCCCCGGTGGCTGGGTCTCCCGCACCGCGGCCGGCGGGCCGATTTCCGCCCGTAAGCCTCCGCTTTACTTTATGTTCCCTAAGTATGGTACGCTAAGTGCTTCATAATGCGTACAGTTGACTTGATCCAGAGGAAGCGCGACGGCGGCGAGCTGTCGCCCGAAGAGATCGCCTACCTGGTCGATGGCTACACTCGCGGAGAAATTCCCGACTACCAGATATCGGCGTTTCTCATGGCCGTCTATTTCGCCAACATGACCGACCGCGAAGTGAGCCGCCTGACCGAATCCATGATGCATTCCGGTGAGACGCTCGATCTGTCCGCCATCCCCGGCGTCAAGGTCGACAAACATTCCACCGGCGGCGTCGGCGACAAGACCACGCTCATCGTGGCCCCGCTGGCCGCCGCGGCCGACGTGGTCGTCCCCACCATGGGCGGCCGCGGCCTCGGCCACACCGGCGGCACCGTGGATAAGCTCGAATCCATCCCCGGCATGCGCACCAATCTCAGCGTCGATGAATTCAAGAACCAGCTCGCCACCGTGGGACTGTGTTTCATGAGCCAGACCGCCGAGCTGGCCCCCGCCGACGGCCGCTTCTACGCCCTGCGCGATGTCACCGCCACCATCGAATCCATTCCGCTGATCGCCTCCTCCATCATGTCCAAGAAACTGGCCGAAGGCGTCGACGCGCTGGTCCTGGACGTCAAGGTGGGGAATGGCGCGTTCATGAAAAAACAGGTGGATGCGCGCCGCCTCGCCCAGGTCATGGTGGGCATCGGCCGCCGCATGGATAAACGCGTCCAGGCCCTCATCACCGATATGAATCAGCCCCTCGGCTACGCCGTGGGCAACGCCCTGGAAGTGATGGAGGCCTCCCAGACCCTGCAGAACGCCGGGCCCGCCGATCTCACCCGCCTGTGCATCGAGTTGGCCGCGCGCATGATCTTCCTGGGCAAGAAGGCGGCCACCCTGGAGGAGGCCCGCCTCCTGGCCGAAAAGAAACTGGTGGATGGCTCCGGTTACCGCAAGCTCAAGCAGGCCGTCGAGGCGCAGGGCGGCAATGCCCAGGCCCTCGACAAGTTCGAGCTGCTGCCCAACGCCACCGGCATGCGCGAGGTGCTGTGCCCCCGCGGCGGTTACGTCAGCGTCATCAACGCCCGCGATATCGGCATGGCTTCCAACATGATCGGCGCGGGCCGCGATCGCAAGGAGGATGCCGTCGATCCCGCCGTCGGCGTCATCCTGGAAGTCAAGGTCGGTGAAAAAGTGGAAGCCGGTTCCGTCCTGTGCCGCCTCTATTACACCAAGGAAGATCGCGTCGAAGAAGCCGCAGGCATGGTCGAGGATGCCTTCCGTATCTCCGCCCAGCGGCCCGACGAACGCGAGCTGATCCTGGAAGTCGTGAGCTGATGGGGCGCTGATGCAGCGGTTCACCGGGCTGCTCGGCCTGGCCGCCATGCTGGCCGTCGCATGGCTCTTCTCCGCGCATAAACGCGCCATCAAACTGCGCATCCTGCTCTGGGGCATGGGCCTCCAGTTCGCCTTCGCCCTGCTGGTTCTCAAGACCGGCTTCGGCCGCGTCTTCCAGACCATCGGCGCCGGCGTCAACGCCATGCTCAATTACGCCGAGGCCGGCAGCAACTTCGTCTTCGGACCCCTGGGCGTCAAGACCGGCCCCTTCGGCGTGGTCTTCGCCTTTCAGGTTCTGCCCATCGTCATCTTCATCGCCTCGTTTTTCGCCATCCTGTATTACCTCGGGGTCATGCAATGGGTCGTCAAAGGCATGGCCATCGTGATGCTCAAGGTTATGGGCGCCAGCGGCGCCGAGTCCCTCAACGTGGCCGCCAGCATCTTCATGGGCCAGACCGAGGCTCCGCTCACCATCAAGCCCTTCATCGCCGGCATGACCGAGTCCGAGCTCTTCACCATCATGACCAGCGGCATGGCCCACGTCTCCGGCGCGGTCATGGCCGCTTACGTCAAGATCGCCGGCGTCAGCATCGAGCACCTGCTCACCGCCGTCGTCATGACCGCCCCCGCCACCATCATGCTCGCCAAGATTTTCTATCCCGAGGTCGACAAGCCCGCCACCGCCGGCCGCGTTGAAGTCAAGATCGAAAAGACCGCCGTCAACGTCATCGACGCCGCCGCCCAGGGCGCGGGCGACGGCCTGCGCCTCGCCCTGAACATCGGCGCTATGCTGATCGCCTTCCTCGCCCTGATCGCCATGTTGAACGGCATCCTCGGCGGGCTGCATGCCCTCCCCGCCATGGCCTGGCTGCCCGGCTCCATGCAGCAGATCTTCGCCGTCCTGTTCGCGCCCCTGGCCTGGCTCATGGGCGTGCCCTGGAAGGACGCCCCCACGATCGGCAACCTCCTCGGCACGCGCCTGGTGCTCAACGAATTCGTGGCCTTCCTGCAACTCGGCCCGCTCAAGGCCGGCCTCGATCCGCGCTCCTTCACCATCGCCACCTACGCCCTGTGCGGCTTCGCTAATTTCAGCTCCATCGCCATTCAGATCGGCGGCATCGGCGCTCTCGCCCCCAACCGCAAATCCGACCTCGCGCGCCTCGGCCTGAAAGCCGTCGCCGCCGGCAGCATGGCGAATTTCATGTCCGCCTGCATCGCGGGGATGCTGCTGTGATTCGCGACGCCGTCCGCTTCCTGGAATCCCGCACCCCGCTCCGCCCCCGCGTCGCCGTGGTCCTTGGCAGCGGCCTCGGCGCCTTCGCTTCCGAACTCGAGCCGCGCTGCGAGATCCCCTACGCCTCCATCCCCGGATGGCCTTCCTCCACCGCCATCGGCCACGCCGGCCGCCTCGTCTTCGGCAACCTCGGCCCGCTCGAAACCGTGGTCATGGCCGGCCGCGTCCACCTCTACGAAGGCTACACCCCAGCCCAGGTCGCTTACGGCGTGCGGGTCCTCGGCGCGTTCGGCGTCCGCACCATCATCTTCACCAACGCCGCCGGCGGCATCGACCTCGCCCTCGAGCGCGGCGGCCTGGTGCTGATCTCCGATCACATCAATCTGCAGGGCTCCAATCCCCTCACCGGCCCCAACGACGATTCCTTCGGCCCGCGCTTCCCCGATATGTCGGAAGCCTACTCCCGCACCCTGCGCACCCTGGCGCACGAAGTCTCCAGCGCGTTGGAAATCCGCCTCGCCGAAGCCGTCTACGCCGCCGTCCCCGGCCCCAGCTACGAAACCCCGGCCGAAATTCGCTACCTCCGCGCCATCGGCGCGGGCCTGGTGGGCATGTCCACGGTGCCCGAAGTGATCGTCGCCAATCACATGGGCATGCGCGTCCTGGCCATTTCCTGCGTCACCAACATGGCCGCCGGCATCCTGCCGCAAAGACTCAGCCATGACGAAGTGCTGGAAACCGGCGAGATGGTGCGCGGCACGCTGGTGCGTCTCCTGAAAGTCCTGCTGCCCCGCCTGGAGTCATGACCGTGGACCCCCTCGTCGAAGCCGCCCTGCGCGCCCGCGAATTCGCCCACGCGCCCTTCTCGCATTTCCAAGTGGGCGCGGCCATCGAGGATTCCGGCGGCCGTATCCACACCGGCTGCAACATCGAGAACGCCAGCTACGGCCTGACCCTCTGCGCCGAACGCGTGGCCGTCTTCAAGGCCGTCTCCGAAGGCGCCCGCCGCTTCCGCCGCGTCGCCGTCGTGGCCGACACCGATTCGCTCACCCCGCCCTGCGGCGCCTGCCGCCAGATCCTCTGGGAATTCTGCGGCGACGCCGAACTGGTCCTCGCCAACCTGCACGGCGCGACCGAAACCTTCCGCCTCAAAGACCTCCTCCCCAGGCCCTTCGATGCGTCTTTTTTATAGCTTCTTCCTCATCGTCTCCGCGCTCGCGGCCGCCTCCGCCGACTGGATCTGGACCGGCCGCTACGTCGTCACCATGGACCCCGGCCGCACCGTCGTCGAGGACGGCGCTATCGCTATCCGCGGCGCGCGCATCCTGGCCACCGGACCTCGAGTCGCAATCGAGCGCGCCTACCAGGCCCGCCAGCGCCTCGACCGCCCCGATGCCATCCTCGCCCCCGGCCTGGTCAACACCCACACCCACGCCGCCATGTCCCTCTTTCGCGGCATCGCCGGCGATGTGCGCCTGCAGGATTGGCTCGACCACTACATCTTCCCCGCCGAAGCCCGCAACGTCACCCCGGATTTCGTGCTCTGGGGCACCCGCCTCGCCTGCCTCGAAATGCTGCTCTCCGGCACCACCACCTTCACCGACATGTATTATTTCGAGGACGCCGCCGCCCAGGCCGTCCAGGAAGCGGGCATGCGCGCGGTGCTCGGCGAAACCATCATCGGCTTCCCCTCGCCCGATTCCAAAACCCCCGCTGAAGCCCTCGCTTTCACCGAACGCTTCCTCGCCCGCTTCCACGCCGATCCCCTGGTGGTCCCCGCCGTCGCCCCCCACGCCATCTACACCAACTCGGACCAGACACTCCAGGCCTGCCGCGCGCTCGCCAACCGCTACCAGGCGCCCCTGCTGATCCATCTCTCCGAAACCAAACGCGAAAATGACGATTGCATGGCCCAGCGCAAAATGTCCCCCACCCAGGCCCTCGATGCGCTCGGCTTTTTCAATGGCCGCACTGTCGCCGCGCACGCCGTCTGGGTGAGCGAGGCGGATCTGGCCATCCTCAAGGCCCGCGGCGTGGGCCTCGCCCATTGCCCGTCCAGCAATATGATGCTCGCCAGCGGCATCGCCCCCGTCACCCGCATGTTGGCCCTGGATCTCCCCGTCGGCCTCGGCCCCGACGGTCCCGCCGGCAGCAATAACGACTTCAATATGTTCGAGGAAATGGATCTCGCCGCCAAGCTCCAAAAGGTCTCCACCGGCGACCCGCGCAACCTGCCCGCCGCCGCCGCCGTCGAAATGGCCACCATCCGCGGCGCGCGCGCCCTGGGCATGCAGCGCGACATCGGCTCGCTGGAACCCGGCAAGCTGGCCGACATCATCTCCGTCCGCCTCGACCAGCCCAACGCAGTCCCGCTCTACAACGTCTATTCGCAAATGGTCTACGCGCTGAAAGGCAGCGACGTCCAGGACGTCATGGTCAACGGCCGCCTGCTGGTGCACGATGCCCGCCCGCTCACCTTGAACGCCGGCGAAATCCTCGCCCGCGCCCGCCAGGCCGGCCGAAGCGTCAGCCAGTCTCTTTCCGGCCAGTCCACCACACCGCCGCGTTGAGGCATCCTCAAAACATCATGTCCCGCATGCTCGAAGAAATCCGCCAGCAGCCCGTCGCCCTGGAACGCACCCTGGTCTCCGGACTGCGCCGCATCGAACGCTTCCAACGCATCCTCGCCGCGCGCCGCCCCCGCCTGATCGTGCTCGCCGCCCGCGGCACCTCCGATAATGCCGCCCAGTTCGGCCGTTACCTTTTGGAAGTCACTACCGGCATCCCGGTCTCCCTGGCCGCGCCCGCCATCTACACGCTCTATAATGCCCGCGTCGATTATCGCAATGCCCTGGTCGTGGCCCTCTCCCAGTCCGGCGAATCCACCGACACCAACCTCGTCCTCGCCCGCGCCCGCGAACAAGGCGCGCTCACCGCCGGGATCACCAACGAGCCCGCCAGTTCCCTCGCCCGCCTGGCCGAGCACGTCTTTCTGGTCCGCGCCGGCAAGGAAAAAAGCGTCGCCGCCACCAAGACCTACACCGGCCAGTTGCTCATGCTCTACCTGCTGGCCTACGCCCTGGGCGGCAAAATCCGCCCCGACGACCTCCGCCGCCTCCCCGAACGCGCCCACAGCGCCCTCACCCTCGAACCCGAAATCGCCGCCCTCTCCGGCCGCTACCGCTTCATGGATCATGCCGTCGTGGTCGGCCGCGGCCTCAATTATTCCAATGCCTTCGAGTTCGCCCTCAAAATGATGGAAACGTGCTATGTGGTCGCCGAGCGCTTCTCCTCGGCCGACTTCCTCCACGGCCCCATCGCCATGGTCGGGCGCGATTTCCCCATGTTCCTGTTCGCCCCCGCCGGCGCCACCTGGAACTCCATCGCCGAAACCCTGGACAAGCTCGGCCAGCTCAAGGCTGAAACGCTGATCGTTACCGACGCCTCCAACACCGCCGCCGCCGCCCGCGGCATCCGCGCCATCCGCTTGCCCCACAAGCTTCCCGAGCTCTACACCCC
>VFSW01009096.1_pt1 | contig 14189 bp, 12 predicted proteins | sample 5358111 | NCBI WGS metagenome assembly VFSW01 (sample SAMN11554181, study PRJNA540505) | mine drainage metagenome | isolation source: sediment from site ElyBrook_90M | place: USA: Ely Copper Mine, Vershire, VT | collected 2017
TTCTTTATGCTCATTTCGTACCAGATTGCAGTTTTTTTAAAGCCACAATAATTGTAAAATTTATACGGATATCCTTTTGCCACCATCCCAAATATTTGCTTAACGCCTTTTCCAAAAGCAGTTTTTATAAAAGCCCTAACCAATCTGTGCCCTATTTTCTGCCTTCTAAATTTTTTATTAATCATAGTAGAATGTAATATCGCCTCAGAAGTTTTAGTTGGAACAATATAGCCAATTATGTAACCATTAACTTCTCTATCTGATTCTGCAACTAAAAATATTACATGAGGATTTTTTATAGCATTAAGATAATCTTTTCTCGAAAATTCTTTATCGCCTTCAGACGCTTGCGCTGCCAAACAAAAGGGAATATCTTTTCTTTTTGCATATCTGACCCTTAACATTGAATCAACTTTTGCTGTAACGCCCTTGCCGGGATTTGAACCCGGATCACAAGCTCCGCAAGCTCGTGTTCTATCCAAGTTATACTACAAGGGCATCATATAGGCTTTAATAAGTATCAACTTATTACTTTCTTATTACTTGCTTCGGTGCGCACATGGCACACACATACCTGACCATACTGATACCGGCTATAATCGCCTTCTTCATAACGCTCATAGCGGCTCGCTTCCTTATGGGCTATCTCTACGAATCGGGCGTGACCACCCCCGACCACAACAAGAAGGGCAAGATAATACTGCCCTCCGGTGTCGGCCTTGCCGCGGCAGTAGGATTTACTGTGGGCGCTCTGGTTTACGTATTTGGCGGCAGCTTCGGACTCTATGTACCTGTTGCGTCGTTGGAGTATATCCTCGCAACGATCCTTGCGGTTGTATTGATATCGCTGGTCGGCTTCCTTGATGACATAAATGTAAAGAAGGAAATGGTCAAGAGCACTGCCATGATGGATACAAGAAGGGGGCTCAAGCAATGGCAGAAGCCGCTGCTGACGTTGATCGGCGCCATACCCTTGATGGCTATAAACGCTGGCGTGTCTGTTGTGAGGATACCTTTCATCGGTGCTGTAAACTTCGGTATAATCTACCCACTTGTGATAATACCGCTCGCTGTCATATTTGCGGCGAACGCGTTCAACCTTCTCGGAGGCTTCGATGGCATACTGGCCGGCACAGGAACGATTCTAGTCTTCGGGATGGTACTCTACAGCGCCTTCTTCGGCACTTACCTGGGACTGCTCATATCCTCTCTGCTGCTCGCTGCGATGCTGGTCATGCTGATGTACAACAGGTACCCGGCAAAGATGGTGCCTGGCGACAGCTTCGCCTACTTTGGCGGCATAGGCATAGCTGCGGCAATGGTTCTGGGCAACATGGAATCATTCGGGGTTATAATATTCATACCATTCTTCGTAGAGTTCCTCCTGCATCTCAGGAAGAAATTCAAGGTGACAGACCTGGGCAAGCTCAGGGCCGATGGCACCATGGAGTCGCCCTACGGCAAGAAAATATACAGCTGGTGCCACCTCTTCATGAACATAAAGAGGTGCAAGGAATGGGAAGTGTCGCTCTACATGTGGCTTGTAGAAATAGGGTTTGTAGTTTTGGCGTTCGGTCTCAAGGCGGCAGGGCTCCTCTGATAGCCTGACTTTGGTTCCTGCCCCTTTCTATGAGCTCTCTTTCTTGCATCGTTCAAAACAATCTTTCTTTTCTTTGCCAGGCCATTCGATACAAGTTCTACATCGGATCTGTGTATCATCCTTCTCCCAGCATAATTGGCGTAGACCCCCGCCTCCTCTACCAGTTCCTTCACTGTATCCTCCAGTTCCTTCTCCAGCGTCACGATTGCGCTCTCGCTTATCCTCTCGGAACCCGCCTCCTTGAGGAACTGTTCTATGTCATAAAGACTAAATCCTCTAGATCCCAATAAACTACCCCAACTGTGGATTGGTATTATTGGGCAAGCCTTTTAAAGCAATACTAATTAGGGCGATTAGCGGCAGTCTTAGTGTGTTTTCCGGGCAAAATATCTATGGCGAAACCCTGTTTATCAGCCTTGGGAATGGTATCGCGTCCCTTATGTGATCAAGGTTGAGCAGCCATTTTATCACGCGTTCCATGCCCATGCCAAAACCGGAATGCGGCACCGATCCATATCTTCTCAAGTCTATCCACCAGCTGTACTTCGACCTATCGAACTTTACCCCCTGCGTCTTTTCCACCTCTTCTAGGCGCTCCATCAGCTCTTCCATCTTCCATACTCTTTGGCTGCCTCCGATTATCTCTCCGTGCCCTCTCGGCGCAAGCATGTCTGCGCATAGCACCGTTCTATCATCTTTTGGATTTATCGGCATGTAGAATGGCTTTATCTCCTTCGGCCAGTTGTAGACGAATATGGGCGCGCCTTCCTCTTCGGTGAGCAGTCTCTCATCTTCCACCCCAAAGTCGGCTCCCCACTCCTTCTTATCGCCCTTTTCACCCAGGACCTCCAATGCCTTTTCATATGTGAGCCTCTTGAACGGCGGCTTTATCTTCATTAGGTCTTCGGGCTTAATCTCAAAGTACTTTACAATCTCGTCATCAATCTTCCCCAGCCTGTTTGCTATGTGGCTCACCAGCTTCTCCTGGAACTGCATGTTCTTCTTGTTGTCGAAAAAGGCGGCCTCGGGTTCGAGATGCCAGTATTCGGTAAGATGCTTTGTTGTCCTCGACTTTTCAGCCCTGTAAGATGGTGCGAATGAATAGACGCGCTCCAGGGCTGGCACCATCGCCTCCGCATAGAGTTGGGATGACTCCGTAAGGTAGACCTTCTGGTCGAAGTATTGCACCTCGAACATGCTTGCGCCTGTCTCTCCTCCTGCAGCTGTGAGCAATGGAGGGGTTATCTCAAAGAATCTGTTCTTGTCAAGGAATTCCCTTGCATAGCCGAAGATGTGCGATCTCGCCTTCATCACGTTCACCATCTTCTGGCTCCTGAGCCAGAGGTGCCTGACGTCGAGGAGGAACTCCGCGCTCTGGTACTCGGTTATCGGGAACTGCTCCCCGCTGTGTATGATCATAAGGTCGTCTACATCGAGCTCCACTCCGCCAGGGGCTCTCTCGTCCTTTCTCGCTGTCCCCCTTACTAGGACGCTCGACTCAAGATAGGCCTTGTCCATCGCCTCCCATTCCTTTTCTCCGATCTTTGCTTTATCTATAACGCACTGGATCGTTCCGGTCACGTCTCTTATCACCGCGAATGCCTTGCCTCCGCTGCTCCTCTTCCTATATATCCAACCTCTTATCGTAACAGGCGCGCCTGTCGTGCCCCGAACTTTGGCTATCGGCAGCGTCTTTGTAGAAATTTTCATCCAACCACAGATAACTGCAATTTAAGCTTTTTATGCGTTCTCTACGGTTATACCAGCGCTATTGCGACCGCCGCGGCAACAAAACCCGACAATATTATTATCGGGCTGAGCAGCCTTGCCCTGTGAACGACCGAATGCGTCATGTCCGTAAGTATGTCGCCCACGTCGGGCCCCCACACCGGGAACTTCTTCAGCACAACTCTCTTGTGGTACACCTTCACCGGCTCTATGTTGCTGACAGCATCAGTAACCGCTCTGTCAATGAAGGGCCTCAAATCTTTGAACTTCGTGTATCTCCCCAGCACATTCTCAACCGTGTACTCGACAGAGTTGACCGCATGCGTGTCGGTCGTATACACATCTGCGTTTATGCGGTAGCTCTTCTTTATGTAGGATATTATCTCATCCCTCAGGGACGGAAGCATGTTGTTCGAATTGAAGTGAAGCACAGCATACTTGAAACCATTGAACGAGAAGAGCACAGTATTCAGGTTTCCGCTTGCAAGGTCGGCAGGTTCGCCGAGGGCCTTGTATGCCTCTACTGAGGAGATTCCAATCCTCTGCGTGCGCGACCTGTGCAATGTCTCCAGCCCGTCAATCGCCTTCACATAGTCCTTCATGTATCTTGAATTGAACTTGACGCCCGCAAGCTCGCCCTTGGGAGCGCTCTCGAACCTGGAATTGTGCGCATCTATCAGCACGGAGTCACCGTGTCTACTTCCAAGTGCCTTCTTGAAGAGCTTCGACGCTTCGTACGAGATATCTTCCGTAACGGCAGGCGCTCTGGAGAAAGCCGCAATAGATATCTTCCCCATGGATATCTTTGTCACTTTCGATTCCGAGGACTTGCCGAACGAGAAGCTCATTCCCTGCCCCACTGCCCCCGAGTTCTTTACGCCTTCTGCAAGCGCACCCTGTATCCTGCCCAGCTGGCTCGCAGATATCGGGTTCCTATCGGCCGTCACGGCGGTGTGCATTATGAACCCTGCCGCTCTGTATTTTGATCTGACGTGCCTCTCCAGCAATGTTGGGAAATTGCTTGCCCCCAGGCTCCCCGCAGGCCCGTAGTGTATTTCCGGTATGAAGAAGACCCCCTTGATCGCCCCCTTTCGGTTCCTGATTACTATAGTGTCAGTGTCAACGTCAGGTTTTATCCCGAGTTTTGTGTTCATGGTCATCGCCGTGTTTATGTCGAACAGCCAGTTCTGCACCATCCCGGAGAACACGTCTATGCCCCCCACGCCCAGGTTCTTCCTCACCGGCCTGTCTATAGTGTAGATCAGCACGTAGCTTATCACCATGAAGATGAAGATGCCCGCGTAGAGCTTGACGAACAGCAGGCGTAGCGGCGTATCCAGGTTGAAAACGAACCTGCTCGCCGATATGAAGAGTACAACGTTGAGAGTGGGTTGTATCAGTGCGAAGATCACCGCTTTCTTCCTGAAACCGAAGACTACCTTGTTTATGAAGAACCACCACGCGAAGAGGCTCGCATCTCCGACCAATATCGCTATAGTCGCCGCGCCTATCCCAAGGAAGGTATAGAGCACGCAACCAAGGATGAAGAATACTGAGTATGCGGCTGCCCCGGCGAGCGATATGAACATGATGTGCTTTACGCTCATCTGGCGCTTCACCGCCTTCATCAATATCACTGTAAGCACGGTTGGCAGCAATATCGCTATCGTTCCCGCAAGCGCCCCGTTAAGCAGCACATAGTTCGTCGTATATGAAAGGGTTCCATAGTGCAGCAGCGACACCGCTGCAATGCCTATCACAAGACTGAGCAGCGCCAGGATCGAGAAAAGGATGGGCGTGCCAGGAAGCCTTTTCGAGAAGATGCTCGAATAACTGGAGAGTTTTTTTGTTCCTGCCATCTAAAACAACTCGGGCGCCTACTTCCCGAATCTCCTCTTCCTTTTGTAGAACGTATCTATTGCCCTCTTCAGGTCCTCCCTTCCAAAGTCGGGCCAGTACTTTCTTGCAAAATAGAGTTCGGAGTAGTTGGACTGCCATGGAAGTAGGCCAGATAGTCTCTGCTCCCCGGATGTTCTTATAATCAGGTCGACGTCAGGCAGGTTTGAAGTCATGAGCTTGGACTCTATCATCTTGCTGCTTATGTTCTTACGCGCCATTCCGTCCGCGCAGATGCTCCTGACCGCCTGCGCGATGTCCTCCTTGCCTCCGTATCCGACAAGCAGGTTTATTGTAAGCTCCTTGTACATCCTGGTCTTGGCCTCAAGCTCCCGCAACGCTTCCTTCAGCTTCTTTGGCAGCAGCGACATATTGCCTATCACTCTTATGTGCGCCTGATTGTCCTTCAGCTTCTTCAGTATCAGCCTATCCCTTGCCGCCTTGGCGTAGAGTCGGTATAGGAGCCCGAGCTCTTTACCGCTCCTCATTGTTGCGTTCTCGGTGGACAGCGCCCAAACCGATATCGTCCTTACTCCCTGCTCCTTCGCCCATATGCAGACGTCAACGGTCTTCTGCACGCCGATTTTGTATCCCATAAGGAGGTTGAGCCTGTTGCCCCTCGCCCATCTCCTGTTGCCGTCCGGTATTATCGCTACGTGAAGCGGCGCTCTCTTACCTTTAATCTCCTTGCCTGCCACTAGAAAACCGTCAGTGCCCATAATGATAGACACTACAGGTCTATCAATCAGGCGTCCTACAAATATAAAAATACAGTCACAAGAACTATAAATATAGTGCTCGGATGTCTGATTTTGACGCAACCTATGTGGACTCGCTTGATGGCGTGGTCGGCAACCCTCTTTCCATAGAGTACCTGAAGAGGTATGCTGCAGACATAGAGAAAGGCAACTCAAGGAAGCCTGTGTTGCTGTATGGCCCTTCGGGCACGGGCAAGACCCTTGTTGTGCACATGCTAGCCAAGTGGATAGGATGGAACCTGGTTGAGATGAGCGCGAGCGACTACCGGGACTCAGCGGCGATAGAGAGGAGGCTTCACGTATCGTCAGGCACAAGGAGCCTGTTCGGCGCAAGGAACCTGCTGATGCTAGACGAGATCGACGAGCTATCGGGCAGGTTCGACTCCGGCGCCCCATCATCGATAGGGCGGCTGGTCAGCGACTCTAAGAGCCCTGTCATATTCATAGCAAACAACATGTGGGACCAGAGCATCTCTTTCCTGAGGGGCAAGGTCGACACAGTCGAGTTCAAGAAACTTAGCGTGCTCGACATCGCCAAGATACTCGGCAACGCAGCGCAGAAGCTCGGAGTTGAGGCCAATCCAAAGATAATCGACGCGATAGCGAGCAGATCTGCAGGCGATGGAAGGAGTGCGATAAACGACTTCATCGTGATGATAGGGTCGGATGAGCAGATGCTCGATTCGATAGGCCTCCGCGACAGGAAGGCTGACATCTTCTCCGTGCTGGACAAGATATTCGGCTCGAACACGTACTCCGCGCCGCTAAGGGCGATATCAACATCTGATGTAGACAACGACATGATGATAAAATGGATAGACGAGAACCTGCCATATAGGTATTCGCAGGTTTCCGATATAAAGTCGGGCTACTCATCGCTCGCAAATGCAACAAAGTTCTCCAATAGGGCATCGCGCAGACAGTATTACACATACTGGAGGTACATGAACGTGATGATGTCCAGCGGCGTGGCGTTGTCGAAGACCACCTCCGTAGACAACAGGAGGAGGTACTCGTTTCCGAAACTCATCTCGGAACTGAGCAGCACCAAGGCGGGGCGGACGGCCGAAGTTGCGATAGCAAAGAAGCTCCAGAAGAACATACACCACAGTATTAAAGAGATACGGGCGAGCGTGCTCCCGGTCATGTCGCTCATGGCATCCAAGGCAATCGAGGACGGGGCCGAGAAAGAGGAGGTATCCGACTTTTTTGTGGCAAGGTTCGGATTGACCGAGAAGGAGGCCGATTACATCATGAATAGCTCGCGCCGAGTTCGCTGAGAAGCATCTTCATCACGCTCTTCAATCCGTCTGGATCTATCTTTATGCTTGCTGCTTCGTTATGCCCGCCACCCGATCCTACATATTCTGATTCCTCCTCGAGCTTCTTTATTATCTTAAGCATGCCAACGAGCTGCGATATCTCCTTCGACAGCCTCAGCGTTATGTAGCTGCCATAATGCACGATCGCGATTGTCCTAGCCCCGTTGATCGACTCAAGTTTCTCCTGCAGCCTCGAGCTGTACCTCCCCGGAAGCGGATAGCCCGACTCGCTCCTCGGCAGACTCCTGAAATCGAGCACGAAGGCGGTTATCCCGTCCCTGCACTTGTAGCTCTTCACGCCGCTGACGCCCAGCTCGAGCATCTCATTCATCATGTTCGCAGCCGAATGGAACATGGCATCCGCCCTCTCCCTGTCGGACAGTATGCTTTCCATGTAACGCGGCGTAAGCTTCTCTATATGCGAGTCGCTCCTTCCTGCTATGCTTGTCAGGTAATCTAGCAGTATCCCATCCCGCTGGCCGGCCTTATTGGATCTGTCGGCAAAGGTGCTGTAATCGCTTATCAGTGAAGCGAGTATCATATCTGATGTTTCTACAGGGTGGATTATCTCCGCGAAGAGAGAGGTGAGCAGCCCTGCAGTGAAGTTGGAGTCTCCACCGTGCTCCCATGGGTTTATGTAGTGCCTAAGCGCCGATGACGGGAAAGTATCGTATACCGGGTGGTGATCCAGCATCACCACGTCTACTTTTTTTGCTGCATCCCTAAACTGATCCTCGCTCCCAGGTGCGGTCCCGAAATCCGTTATGAAGACAATCGGCCTGGCCACGCTCTCAAAATTGCTGAACTCTGTGAAGTCGTTGCGCATCGATGCATCATCGTACTCTATGCCCCTTTGCATGATCCACGAAAGCCCCCTCGGGCCCTCCACCACATTCCCGTCGAGGCGCGCCAGTGCCCTGTAAAGGGAAACTGCGCCGCTTGCCCCGTCGCCGTCGTTGTGGAACCTTACCGCCATCGGCGCCCCCGCTAGATACCCTTTAAGGAAGGTCGCAGCTGCATCCTGAAGCTGCGCGGACATTTTCTTTGCTGTATCGATGTAAGGCTTTTTCAAATGTGAGGTAAGCATCTTCTTCGCATTCTGCCCTAGGTCCAGGCCGCGTATCATCTCTGAGAGCATGGCCTCCGGCTCTTTTGCGTCAGCCTTGCCTTCTATCTCCAAGGCGCTTATCATCTGCCCCCTGTCATCGGAGTCGAGCTGCTTTACCGTGACTATGTCATTCAGTTCGAGCATCAGGCTGCTTCTCGCATTGAGCGCCCTGTCTGATATTATCGTATAGATATTGTTCCTGCTATCGGGCGCCTTCCTTATGGCGGTAACGATTCCCTTGAAGATCCCCTGCACAAAAAGCTACCTGGTCGAATTTGAAACAGATGCGGCACTATCGCAAGACGCCATTACGCTTGAGTTGCTTATATAGGTGCAGTACTGGTTGTCAAAGTATTTCGCCGCCAGTCCCGCATAGCAGGCATTCTGGTATTGCGCAGCCCCTATCTGGCCGCATACAGAGACGTTACGGCTCCTGACTGCGATATATGAGAGAAGCCCGTAACTGCACACTTGCTGTAGATACGATGGCAGTTTTCCGCATACTGCGCTTATGTTCTGCAATGTTATGTTTTCAGCAGTATTGTATATGCTCCCCGAGAAGGCGCGGTTGCAGAGCAGGGATGCGGTGCCGTTAAGTTCCCCGCAGATAGAGGAATTGTAGGTCAGCACAGCCACGCTGTACCTGCAGAGCTGCATTGGCGTAACGTTGATGAACGGAAGCAACCCTGTCGCGTTTGCTATTCCGGTAGAAGCCGGCGCCTCTGTGAACATGTAGGCAAGCAGGCTTTCGTTCTGCGTGGTGGGCAGCGGCGAGCAGTACGAGCCGCTCTTGTATTTTATCGCGCTCTGGTAATCGTTCCTATAAGTGCAGTCTGTAAACAGTGTGCTGTTGCCTATCAGACTGCACGCGGCCGATTCCATGAAGTTCTGCTGCGTTGCTATCCCATAGGCACACTCAGATCTGTAAGGCTCTCCCAACGATGCGCAGTACGATACGTTTGAGCTGGCCCTGCTCACCGCTATTACGCATTCGGAATAGGAGCTCGCGTTCTGCCTCTCGATGCCGCATGTGCTATCGTTCTTGGTTGCGGCAGCGATGTTGGACACGCACTGTGCACTCCGCCCGGACGGAAGGTACCCGCAAACGGATGCATTCGAGGTAGAGTTTGCAAGCCCAAAGAGGCAGGAGGAGCGCTGCTGTGAAAATACAATCCCTGTGCACCTGGTCAGCGGCGTCCCTCCTCCACTCGTGATGAGGATGAGGCCCGCAGCTAGCACGAGAATGGTTGTTAGCACACCGCCGATTACCATCCTCTCTTTCTGGGTGGTGGCAAGCCTATTCTTTTGCGGCATGTCGCCGCTCGCCTTCTTAGCTCTAAAGATCAGGGGCATTTGAAGCATCCGGGGCTATATCTCGCTTATAGTGAATACCTTGAAGCCCTTGCCCGTCACCTCGTAGGGGGCGAGCGACAGGCTGTGGTTGCTGCCGCGCATCTTCAGTATCTCCATCGCGAAGACACGCTTGTTGTCCTCAAGGTTCTGGTACATTGCTATCGTCCCGTCGAATATGAAGAACTCGGGGCTGAATGCAATGTCCTTCCTGTTCATCGATGTGAGTTCTAGCGTAAGAAAACCGGTAACGCCTATCCTTTTCAGGTTGTCAGCGAGCGAGACCATCGATTTCCTGTAGATAAAGAGGTCGCCAAGCATCAGCTTAAGCAGCGAAATCGAGTCTACGACCACGCACTTGGAGTCGTTCGACTTTATTATCGTCTCTATCTCGGACAGCACATTGCCGAACGTATAGGCCTCGGAATCGTTCCCGACATGTACCTTCGATGAGATATCATTCCCGCCCAGTACTATTTTGTTGCTCGAGATAAGTTCATCTATCTCGGTCAGCTCTGGAAACGCCTGCTTGAAATTCTTTATTATGCTCTCCTGTGACTCCTCCAGCGCCAGGAACGTTCCGTTTATCCCATTCTTCGCGTTGTGATAAAGTATCTCAAGGGTCAACAGCGTCTTTCCAGATCCTGGCCCGCCGCACACCAGCACCTGGCTGCCGGTTGGAATCCCGCCATAAAGGATGTTGTCAAGGCCATCTATTCCGGTCTTAATGCGATCGCTTAGGGATGAAGTTGGCTCCGCCATGACCATCATTATAGATTAAAAGCGTCGTTATTTAATAACCTTTGGCTGCAAATAATAGCAGGCAAGGGGGTTTGCCAAGCCGCGCAGGCAGTGTGCATTTATCGTGGTCTAATGAGGAAGAAGTTCGTTTACATCGGCGCCATACTCGTGATCGTGGCGCTGATAATACTGGTGCTTTCAGGCAGCTTGGTAAGCCTAAATGGCGTGCTCACACAGGCAAACTACACAGTGTCAAGCGGCACGTTCTCATATCTATCGTTGCAGCTGCAGAACCGGTCGGCCATACTGCTTGTTGGCAGGTTCAGCGCTCCGGTAAACTTCTACCTTTTCAATGCAACCGCATTCTCCAAGTGGAGCGCAGCTGCTGACAGCGCAAACGCGCTTCCGGGATACCAGTCCGCGCAGAACCTCGAAGGTGCGGGGCTGTTCTTTGATTACAGGAATGTTACGTCCGTCATAGTTCCATACCAGAAAGGCGCATACAATGTGACTCCGTTGTACTCGCTTAACGTGTCTAAGGGGTTCCCCGGAGGGACCTATTACGCCGTGATAGACAACACTCCTGGAAGCCCATCGTCCGGTAGCGCGATCAACGCCACAATACTTTATGCAACCCAGGGATCCGGCTCTTCCAACTCGGCGATATCGAAGTTCGTCTATGAGGAAGCGGCGATCGGCCTCGCCTTCTTCATACTTCTGATAGCCGGGATAATAATGCTCATAATAGGCTTCATAAAGAAGGATAAGGGTGCAGTAATGCAGCAAACTCCTGCCGGCCCGGTGCCGACGCAACGAAAGGCAGGCAAGAACGAGATGAGCGACGAGCAGATAGACGAATTGTACAAAAAGATTAAGAAGAAGTCGAAGGGCTCAGATAACAACAAGTGATCCGGTGGATGAACTCAGGGAGAAGATAGCGGGCGAGATAGCCCTTTCGGACAGTCCGGGCAGCGCCATGAAGAAGTGGAGGGAGCTCTTTGGGATAACGCAGGTCGATCTCGCCAAGCAGATAAAGATTTCAACGTCTACGATAAGCGACTACGAGAGCAACAGGAGGATAAGCCCCGGCGTGGGGGTGATAAAGAGATTTGTAGATGCGCTCTTTACGATAGATGCTGACAGGGGGAGCACAGTGGTGGAGGGCCTGGAGAAGCTCTCGCCAAAGAGGACGGAGGAGAAGTTCTACACGGTGCACGACTTCGCCGCTCCGATAAGCGGGGTTGACTTCAATAGGGTAATAGAGGGCAAGATAATAGCAAACCCCAGCTACCTCGACGCGGTAAGGCTTTTCGGGTATACTACGGTTGACAGCTTGAAGGTGATACTCGAGATGTCTCCATCTGAATACCCCAAGCTGTTTGGCTCAACCTTGGAGAGAGCATTCCTCTTCGATAGGGTATCGACCGGAAGGTCGCCTATGGTGGTAATAAGGGTGGCGCCGATAAAGCCGAAGCTGGTGGTGCTGCACGGAATAACCACCATAGACAAGCTCGCGATAAAGATCGCGCAGATCGAGAAGATACCGCTCCTTACCACGAAGCTCAGCATGGAGGAGATCTACGAGAGGCTCAACAAGATATAATTAGCCCCACACGTCAGCACTTATTCTCTGCGCTGGTACGCCCAATGCCGCAAGCGCGTCCTTCGCAGCCTTTACAAATGCAAGTGGGCCGCAGATATAGCACATCCTGTCCATGAAATCGGGCGCATGCTTCTGCACCATCGCAGAATCCACGTGCCCAGTCTGGCCTGTCCATCCATCCCCTTCCGCTGGTCTTGTCACGCTAACCGTGAGCTTAACACCCAATTGCTGTACCAAGTTATCCAGTTCCCCCTTGCGTATTATCTCTGTCGGGTACTTTACGCTATACAACATTGACACGTTGGTTGCAGCTCCGCGCACCCTTATGTGCCTCAGCATCGACATGAACGGCGCAAGTCCGGTGCCCCCCGCAATGAACAGCACCTTACTGTTCTTGTCCGGGTCGAACTTGAACTGACCGCTCGGCCCTTTGAGCATGAAAGGATCCCCTATCTCTATGTCCATGAAGTGCGATCTTCCAAGGTGTTCTCCGTGTGTCGGGTTCTTTATCACAAAGAACTCCATGTTGGGGGACGCCGGATCCGACGCAATTGAAAACGCCCTTCCAGCATGCTTCTCGCCGGTTGCCTTGTCGATTCCGGATAGCATCATAAACATTCCAGGGTCGAATTGCGTGGGGCTGCCATCTTCGGGACGCATGCCCACTATCAGGACCTCCGGAGTCTCATCTATCTTCTCCGATACGATGTACTTCCTCTCAACTACCTGGTATGCCGCCATAAATTCACTTGTGTATCACTTTTTCCTCTATCGCCTCGTAGAGCATCTTGGCGTAACGTTCAGGCAGGTTGTTTGTGTACAGCCTGGCCGATTTCCTGTTTATATATGATGGGAAGTTTACATCTTTTTGCGATAGGATTTTCCTTAGGAGTGCGCCAGGGTCGGCGAACGTCGGTTTCTCTATTGATACAATCCTGTCACCTAAAAATAGCAGCATTGCAGCCCCGCCATGCGATCCTACAAATGCCTCTGCGGCGTCGGCCATGATCGGGTTTGGTCCCTTCACAACCATGTGCTTGTTATCCCCTCCCCTCACCAGGAAAGATATTATGCCGTCCCTGTCAGATATGTTCTGGAAGCTGCCCAGCAGCCCGAACTGGTTCTTAACCAGCTCCAATTCTATCCTGCTTCTCAGTTTCTGCAGCTGCTGCCAGAGTATTTCCTCGGTTATGTCGGGCAGCTTGAACGAGATGGTGTATATCTCAATGCCCAGCTGCTTACCCAGGCTGCCCAGCTGCCTTGCAGATGCAATCGTCTGGTACCCCCTCGGGTAGAAAGTCGACATCGCCGGGTTCCTGACGAACGCCCTCGACGCGAGTACGAACTTCGCGAGCGACTCGTTCGAGACGTTAGCGGCTACGTTCCTGTTCCTGTCTGTAGGGTCTATGACGATAAACTCGCTCCCGAACCTCTTTTTCATCTCGGCAGCCTCCGGAACCTTGATGCCCTTGCTGACCAAGTCAATCACAGCGGGAAGCCGCAGCGACGAGAACGCCGCAATCGTATCGATGAAAGAGCTATACTGGCAGATCAGCAGTTCGCATAGGTACCCCGAAAAGCCCTCTACCCTAACATTCGCTCCATATATGCCTCGAGCCTTGAGGAACGCCTTTAGCACTATGACGTCGTCCCTCTGCCTCCTGCTCAGGTGCGATATGATAAAATTGTTGTGCAGCTGCGTCCTGTCTACAGAGCTGCCCATCTGCGATGAATCCTCAATCTTGTAAGCGGGCACTATGTCTGCCTTGAGCGCGCGCTCCTTGAGGTAGACCTGGACGTACGGGTGCTCCGCATATTTTATCACGAACGATTCCTTTTTGGCCTTGTCGACCACCTTTTTTCCGTATTCGAGTCCCTTGCGCTCTAGCTCCTCCTTGCGCGTCTTCCTCGGGAATAGCAGGAATATGTCGATCTCGTCGCGGCCGCGCATCTGGGTTCCCCTTGCGCCCGAACCAACGAATATTATCTCTATGTTGCGCGGGGCTATCTTTGTCAGCCTCGACATTACCTCGTTAGCATTCGCGACAAGCGCAGCGCTCTCGCGTGCGCTCGGCTTAGAATC
>VFSW01009097.1_pt1 | contig 14189 bp, 14 predicted proteins | sample 5358111 | NCBI WGS metagenome assembly VFSW01 (sample SAMN11554181, study PRJNA540505) | mine drainage metagenome | isolation source: sediment from site ElyBrook_90M | place: USA: Ely Copper Mine, Vershire, VT | collected 2017
CGTGCAGCAGCAGGTTCCCGTGCAGCATGTCCGACGCCTGCAGCACCAGCCCGGCCGCGTCGGAATTCACCCGCACCGTTCCGGCGATGCGCAGGTAGCAGAAGAACAGCACGGCGGTGCAGCCGAGCACGGCGCCGGCCGCGTACCACCGCCGGCGCCGGCCGCTGACCGCCGCGGGCTGCTTCTCCCGGACCCTCACCCCGATCGCGTGCACCCGGGAAAGCTACCTCCGCGCAAACTACCTAAGACACCGTTTAGTAGGAATCAAGGAATTCCTGCCGACTTTACCTCGCCCGGCGACCTTATAACCGGCCCGTCAGCGGAGAGCGCCGCGGAAGACGGGTTGACGTCCCGTCTCATTCCCGGTTTGCCGCCTGGCTATCCCCAGGGCCAGGGCGTGCTCGCCCAGCGCGAACTGCCCTGGTGCCCGCGATCGGTGCGGCGTTCAATGAGGCTATGCGGGCGCCGTACGACGAGATCGCGGACTGGTACGAGCACGAGTTCCTCGGCCCGCAGGACGCGCGGGCGGCCGATCCGCTCGGCATCAGTCACTGCCTGCGGGAGTTGCTCGGCGAGGGCAGCGGACCCTGCCTCGAGATCGCCTGCGGCACCGGTGTCCACGCGGCGACTGTCGCCGGCCTGGGCTGGTCCCCCGTGGGTATCGATGTCTCCGCCGGAATGCTGCGGCATGCCCGCGGGCGCCTCGTCATCGCCATGGCCGACGCTGAGCGCCTGCCGGCCAGGGACAACGCCCTGCCGGCGGTCATCTCGGTCATGGCGCATACCGACATTCCCGGCTACCCGGCCGCGCTGCGCGAGGCCGCGCGAGTACTCCGGCCCGGCGGGGCGCTGGTCCACGTCGGCGTGCACCCGTGCTTTTGCGGCGGATTCGCCGACCGCAGCGACCCGGCCGCCATCCTGATCGGCCCCGGCTACCGCGACGGCCACTGGACGAAGGCGTCGTGGACGGACAAGGGGGTCCGCGACAAGGTCGGCGCGGCTCATTTCCCCCTCCCCGGCCTGCTGAACGCGATCAGCGACGCGGGCCTGGTGCTCGAGCGCTTCGCTGAGGGCGGCGCTCCCACCCCGATGGTGCTCGCGGTCAGGGCCCGCAAGCCGCGGCCGTTACCGACGAGTGGGATGCTGGTGACACCGCACGCAGGCACTAGCCGAGGAGGACCGATGGCAGCACGAGGCTCGAACGAGCACGAGGACGGCCCGCAGTTCCACCGGGACCGCCGGGAGCACGGCGGCGCCGCGCAGCACCTCGACGACGACCGGCTGGCCGCGCTGGCCGAGGAGGAGCGCGTCGAGGCGGGGCTTGACGACTTCGATCCCGACGAGGTGCCCCCCGCCACCGACACGCCGCCACCGCCGACGGACATCCGCGAGACCGAAGCCTACGAAGAGGAACGAGCGGAGCTCCGCCGCCAGATCGACGAGGGCGAGATCAGGGAGCCAAGCGAGCGCGACCCGTTCCCGCCAACCCGTTACGACGACTGAAACTGCTGTTCACGCGGGTGTAAGGGGTATTTCGTAATTGTTATGGGAGGCTCTCTGCGGGCTGTCCTAATTTACTAGTTCTTAGTATTTTCTGCCTGGCGGCTTACATGCTCCTTATGCGATCGCACGGAGCCGGAGCCGCAGGACGGGGCGTGGTTAGGCTCAGCCCCGGCAAGACACCAACCGGTCACGGTGGGCGGGACGTTCGTGCTTGCCGCATCAGAGCCAACCGAAAGGGACTCCGTCATGAACATCGCGGACAAGCGCACTCCTGGGCGAGCCGCCGCGTGCGCTGGACTTATCCTCGGCAAGTTCCGCCCCCGCGCGCTGCCTCTCCTGTCGGGAACGCTGGCCGTCGCCGCGGCGTTCGCGGCCGCCGGCTGTTCCGCGCTCGGCGGTGGCACCCAGAACGTGGCGCTGGCCGGACATACGAGCGGCGCCACGCCATCTTCGATGAGCGGCTCGGCGCAGGTCACCAACGGCATGGCCGGCGGCTACCAGGTCCTCACCCTGAACGACCGCCGCGACCTCACCTTCAACCAGCTCCTCGGCATCAACAATGAGGGAGTGATCTCCGGGTACTTCGGCAGTGGCGACGCCGGCCACCCCAACAAGGGCTACGTGCTCCGGCCGCCGTTCGCCCAGGGCAACTTCGTCAACGAGAACTTCCCCGGAGCCGCCCAGACCCAGGTCGTCGGACTCAATGACGACGGCATCACCGTCGGCTTCTTCTCCACGATGAACGCGGCCAACGTCGCGGACGACAACAACATCGGCTTCTGGCGTGAGGACGGCCAATATCACGTGGTCAGGTACCCGACGCGGAACAACGCCACGCCGTCGGTCAACCAGCTGCTCGGCATCAACGACTCGGGGACCGCGGTCGGCTTCTACAACGACGCCAAGGGCAACGCCCACGGCTACGCCTACAACCTCGAGTCCGGACGGTTCAAGCTGATCACGGTGGGCGGCGCCACCTCGCTCACCGCCACCGCGATCAACAACAACGGCGCCGCGGCCGGCTTCTACACGAGCGCGCAGGGCGCTACCGACGCCTTCCTCCAGTACCACCACGGCCGCACGGTGACGATCGCGTACCCCGGCGCGTCGGCCACCCAGGCGTTCGGGCTTAACGACAACGGCGAGGTCGTCGGCACCTACACCATCGGCACCGGCGACAACGCCGTGACGCATGGCTTCACCTGGATGAACGGCACCTTCACCACGGTGAACTACCCGAAGGCGAGCTCCACCACCATCAACGGCGTCAACGACGAAGGCGACATCGTGGGCTTCTACACCGACGCCAAGGGCAACACCGACGGGTTCGTAGGCCTGCCGTGGTAGGAGCCTGCTGAATTCGCCCGCCCGGGCGTGGCCGTCGCACTCCTAGATGCGGCCTCATCCAGCGGGCGCCCAGGCGCGGCCGCCAGTGGCGACGTCGGCCACAATGGTGGCCATGGTTTCTGAGATCTTCGACGCAGCGCGGTGGCGCGTGGTGGACGGGTTTTCCTTTACCGACATCACGTACCACCGCGCCGTGGATTCTGGCACCGTCCGCGTCGCCTTCAACCGGCCCGAGGTACGCAACGCCTTCCGCCCGCGCACGGTGGACGAGCTTTACACCGCGCTTGACCACGCGCGGATGTCCTCGGACGTGGGCTGCGTGCTGCTTACCGGCAACGGCCCGTCGCCCAGGGACGGCGGGTGGGCCTTCTGCTCCGGCGGCGACCAGCGGATCCGCGGCAAGGACGGCTACCGGTACGCGGAAGGCGAGACGAGCGAGACCATCGACCCGGCGCGGAGCGGGCGGCTGCACATCCTCGAGGTGCAGCGGCTGATCCGGTTCATGCCGAAGGTCGTCATCTGCGTAGTGCCCGGCTGGGCCGCGGGCGGCGGGCACAGCCTGCACGTGGTCTGCGACCTCACCCTCGCCAGCCGGGAGCACGCCCGGTTCAAGCAGACCGACGCGGACGTCGCCAGCTTCGACGGCGGCTTCGGCTCCGCCTACCTCGCCCGCCAGGTGGGCCAGAAGTTCGCCCGGGAGATCTTCTTCCTCGGCGACACCTATGACGCCGAGCAAGGGCACCGGATGGGGACCGTCAACGCGGTGGTGCCGCATGCGGACCTAGAGAGCACCGCCCTGGAGTGGGCGGCGAAGATCAACGGCAAGAGCCCGACCTCCCAGCGGATGCTCAAGTACGCGTTCAACGCCATCGACGACGGCCTGGTCGGCCAGCAGCTCTTCGCGGGCGAGGCCACCCGGCTCGCCTACATGACCGACGAGGCCGCCGAGGGCAGGGACTCGTTCCTGGAGAAGCGCAAGCCCGACTGGGACCGGTTCCCCTGGTACTACTAGGAGCCCGTAGCGCTCGCCAGCGACGGCGCGGCCAGGTAGCGTCTGCGCTATGGCCGCTCAGTTGTGGCGGGTCGCCTCGTTTTACCGTGTTATCACCCTGTGCTATGCGGCCGTGATTGTCCTCCGCGACCACCGGTCTTACGCGCACCCGGCGGCCGGCCTGGTGGCGCTCGCGGTCATGGCCGGCTGGACCTGCGTAACCGTCGCCGCCTACCGGCGGCCGGCCGGGCGGACCGCCTGGCTGGTCACCCTCGACCTGGGCGTCGCGGTGGCGCTGATCCTGAGCACCCGCTGGATCGACACGGCGGCCAGGATCAGCGCGGGCGCGCCGACCATTCCTACCGCCTGGGCCGCCTCGCCGGTCCTCGCCTGCGGGCTGGCGAGCGGCCCGTGGGCGGGGTTCGGCGCCGCGCTGCTCATCGCCGCCGCCGACTTCGTCGAGCACCCCGCGATCTCGTCGGGCACCACGTTCAACGGGATCGTGCTGACGGCGATCGCCGGCACCAGCGGCGGCTTCCTCCTCCAGTTTGGCCGCCGGGCCGAGGCGGAGATCGCGAACGCCGCCAGGCGCGACGCGGCGGCGGCCGAGCGCGAGCGCATCGCCCGCGGCATCCACGACTCGGTCCTGCAGGTACTCGCGCTCATCAGCAGCCGGGGGGACGCCCTGGGCGGGGAGGCGGCCGAGCTCGGCAAGCTCGCCGGCGAGCAGGAAGGCGCGCTACGGGCGCTCCTTGGCTCCGGCGGCGACCAGCCGCGCCCGCTTGGCGGACTGGTCGACGTGCGGAGCCTGGTCGGCCCGCTGGCGGACGCGCGGATCACGGTGTCCTGCCCCGCGACGCCGGTGCTGCTCCCCGCGGTGACGGCGACCGCGCTGAGCGGCGCCGTCGCCGCCGCTCTCGACAACGTGGCCCGGCACGCCGGCCCGGCCGCGCGCGCCTGGGTGCTCCTGGAGGATGAGGAACGGCAGGTGACGGTGAGCGTGCGGGACGACGGAGCGGGATTCAGCGCGGGGCGGCTGGCCCTGGCCGCGGCGGAAGGACGGCTCGGTGTCTCGCACTCCATCGTGGGCCGAGTCCGCGCGGTGGGCGGCACCGCGTCCCTGATGTCGTCCCCTGGCCTCGGAACGGAGGTGGAGCTTCGTGTCAGCAGGACCTGATCAGGCGATCCGCGTCCTGGTCGTGGACGATCATCCGATCTGGCGGGAAGGCACCGCGCGCTACCTGGCTGAGGCCGGGTACACGATCGCCGGGACGGCGGGCGACGGGGCGCAGGCCCTGCGCATCATCGCCGCCGCCCGGCCCGACGTCGTGCTGCTCGACTTGACCCTGCCCGATCAGTCCGGTGCCGCGGTGGCCCGCCGCCTGCTGGCGGCGCAGCCGTCGGTCCGCGTCCTCATGCTGTCCGCCAGCGGCGCCCAGCAGGACGTGCTGGACGCGGTCACGGCCGGCGCGGCGGGCTACGTGCTGAAGTCCGCGAAGCTGACCGAGCTGGTCGACGCGGTACGGTCGGCGGCGGCCGGGCACCCGGTCTTCACCCCGGCCCTCGCCGGCCTGGTGCTCGGCGAGTACCGCCGGCTCGTCCGCACGGACGGCAAGGGCCCCTCGGTTGACCAGAACACTGGCAGCGAGGACACTGGCGGAACACCGCGGCTGACCGAGCGGGAGACCGAGATTCTCCGGCTGGTCGCCAAGGGCCTGACCTACCCGCAGATCGCCCAGCGCCTGACGCTGTCCACCCGGACCGTGCAAAACCACGTCCGCAATACCCTGACCAAGCTCCAGTTGCACAACAAGGCGCAACTGGTGCGCTACGCCCTGGAGAACGGCGCGGACTTAGGAGCCTGCTGACAGCGCACCGCGCTCGCGGAGGTCCTCCACCGTGTCCGCGATCGTCGCCTCCAGCGGCCGCGGCCGCCAGCCGAGCTCGTCTTTGGCCCGGTCGTTGCGGATCACCAGCCGGGGCAGGTCGTCGCCCGGCGCTTCTTCTGTGGGCACCCGGGCGGCCAGCGAGCCGAACTGCTGGCGCAGCATCCCGGCGAACTCGAGGTAGCTGATCGTCGGGTGGTCGGAGACGCAGATGAAGCGCTTACCCGCCGCCGCGGGCGCGCCCATCGCACGGATGTGCAGGTCGGCCACGTCGCGCACGTCGGCGATACCGAAGCGGTGCCGCGGCGCGACGCTCATCTCCCCGTTGAACATCGCCTTGACCAGGTACATCGAGGAGCCCGTCGCCGCCGTCAGCGGCGGGCCGAGTATGAACGTCGGGTTGACCACGACCAGCTCGGTGCCGCCGCCCTCAGCGCGCATGAAGTCCCAGGCGGCGCGCTCGGCGATCGCCTTGGAGCGCGGGTAAGGCGGCAGGCCCGGCATGTCGGGATCGGTCCAGTCGTCCTCGGTGAACTCGGCGCCCGGCTTCGGGGTGTAGCCGATCGCGGCGAAGGACGAGGTGAGCACGACCCGGCGGGCGCCCGCGTCGCGCGCGGCGCGCAGCACGCGCACGGTGCCCTCGCGGGCCGGGACGATCAGCTCGTCGGGGTCCTCCGGCTGGGCCGGAGGGATGGGCGAGGCGACGTGGTAGACCTCGTCGACCCCGTCCATGGCGGCCTTCCAGCCCTCGTCTGACATCAGGTCGGCGGTGACGACCTCGAGTCCGGCGTCGTCGCCCGTGCTTTCCCGTGAAGCAGTCCTTCGGCGCACCGCCGCGCGCAGGCCGTCCTCGCGCGCGGCCGAGCGCACCTGGGCGCGCACCGCCTGCGGCGCCCCGCTACCTGACCCACCGCGCAGCGCGGCGATCAGCTGCGTCCCCACGTACCCGGATGCTCCGGTCACCAGAATGGTCATCGCTTGATCTCCGTTTCCATGTCCATGCGGCTGAGGGCGGCGTGCACCCGCCGCTGCGCCGTGGCCTCCGCGGCGGCATCGCCGTGCGCCCGTGCGTCCCACAGCGCGGCCTTCTCCCGCAGGTAGTCAAGCCTGGTGTGCAGCGCGGCGATCTCCGCCGCCATCCGCGTCGAGTGCCGGAGCAGCAGGTCACGCTGCTCGGCGGCGACCGCGGGGCCGCTGCGGGCGCGGTTGGCCTGGTAGGTGCGCATGTCCTCGATGCCCATGCCGAGCGCGCGCAGGCAGGCGAGCGCCTGGAGCACGTCGAGGTCGGCGTCGTCGTAGCGGCGGTGCCCGCTCCTGGTGTCCCGGTCGACCGGGCCGACCAGCCCGACCTCCTCGTAGTAACGCAGCGTCGGCTCGCTCAGCCCGCTGCGCCTGGACACCTCCTGGATCGTCAAGGCTGTCATGCGGACAGCGTCACACACCTCAAGCGCTTGAAGTCAAATGCGCCGGCCCACTGATGAGCTGGACGAGCTGCTGGGCGTTGACGTGGGCGTAGTCGCGGTAGCAGTTGTTGAACACCACGTGGGTCTCCGCGGCGTCCTCGGCGAGGCGCCGCACGTTGTCACTCCACTTCGTCAGCTCATCGTCGCTGTACCGGTAGCGGAACCGCTCCTGGACGCTCTTCGCCTCCCACTTGTCCGAGTGGCCGTGCAGCCGGACGACGGCCAGGTCGCTGGTGGCGGCGACGACCGGCGGGATGGAGTTCGGGTAGCCCTGCGGCTCGTCCACGCACACGTAAGGAAGCTGGTGCGCGGACAGGAAGTCCAGGGTCTCCTTCTGGTTGTCATCGGTCATCCAGGTGTGATTGCGGAACTCCACGCAGACCCGCCGCGGCGCGACCCGCTCGGCGCAGCTGATGATGTACTGCTTGTTCGCGCGGCCGATCGGAAACCAGGGTGGGAACTGGAGCAGGATCGCGCCGAGCTTGCCTGCCTGGCGCAGCGGTTCCAGCGCGCTGAGGAACCGGTCCCAGGCCTGGCTGGCCACCTCCTGGCCAACGTCCTTGAGGTAGACGCGGTCCTTGCCTGACTTGCCGGCGGACTCACGCAGGTCTTTCGGCAGTGCTCGTACCGGGGTGGGGTGCTGGGTGAACAGGCTGAACGCCTTGACGTTGAAGGTGAAGTTCTCGGGTGTACGTTCCGCCCAGGCCTGCGCGGTCTGCTCCGACGGCAGCGCGTAGTACGCGGAGTCCACCTCGACCAGCGGGAACTGGCTCGCGTAGTACCGCAGGCGCTTTTCCGGGTTGCTGGCGTCGTCCGGGTACCAGCCGGATTCGATAAGCGTCTTGTCGGTCCATCCCGCCGTGCCCACCCGGATCTCTGCCATACCAGGTCTCTCCCTTAAGTACGGCTCGGGAAACGCCGTCGGCCGCCGACTTCAGGTCCCACCCGGCCCGCCGGTCAGCGGTGCCTTGCCGGGCAACGGCTGAGGTTGCCGGGGAACCACGCCCTCGTTCGGGCTGATCCTCACCGGGCCGGCTGCCGCTCCCGGCTGCCCGGGCCCGGCTCCACCACCAGCCGCGGCCGTGGCCCGAGCTCGTGCCCGTCCGCGCAGCTCAGTGAGACCTTGATCGGTGCGCCGCCGGCCGCGGGGCGGACCACGGCCGGCGGGCCCTCGGGCCCCGCGAGGGGCCGGTCGCCCCAGTCCATGAACGCGCGCAGGATCGGCACCAGCTCACGGCCCGGGCCGGTCAGCCGGTACGCGTGCCGTTCCCGCGCGCCGGGCTCCTGGTAGGCCGTGCGCTCCACCAGGCCGGCTTCGGCCAGGCGGGCGAGCCGACCGGACAGGATGTTCCGCGCGATGCCCAGGTGATCCGCCAGCTCATCGAAGCGGCCGACGCCGTTCACTACGTCCCGCAGGACGAGCAGCGTCCAGCGGTCGCCGATCAGGTCGAGCGTCCTGGCGATGGAGCAGGTGTCGCTGTCGTACGCGGTATACGGCCTCATGACGGGTATCGTACGCATGCTAAGTTGTTTTTTGAAACTCAGATGCGTTGACGCGAGTGAGGTGGTCATGACGACAGCGCGGGAGACCGAGCAGCCGGATACGGAACTGCGGGAGCGCACGTTCTCCTGGTCCGACCCGACCGCGATCGCCGCGTCCGTGGCGGGGATGAGCGGTGCCGAGTTCTTTGCCGCGATCAGCGCGGGCACGATCCCGCCGCCGCCGATCGCGCGGGCCCTGGACTTCGACGGCGTTTCCTTCGGCGAGGGCCGCGCCGCGTTCCGGCTGACGCCGCGTGAGTTCCATTACAACCCGCTCGGCAGCGTGCACGGCGGCGTGTTCGCGACCATGGTGGATTCCGCGTGCGGCTGCGCCGTGCACACCATGCTCCCAGCCGGCGTCTTCTACACCAGCCTGGACCTGTCGGTGAAGTTCCTGCGGCCGGTCACCGTCGACACCGGCCCGATCACCGCCGAGGGCACCGTCGTGCACCTCGGCCGCCGGACGGCGCTCGCCGAGGCCCGGATCACCGACGAGGCGGGCAAGGTGTACGTCACCGCCACAAGTAGCTGCCTGCTGATCCACCCCGAGAAGCCGTCACCGCAGGCTCTCTAGGGATCGTGTGCATTTGATCGCGGAAACCGGCTATCAAATGCACACGATCATTTGACCTGGCCGGCTAGGCCGGCCACCGGGCACTGCGGGCCGCAGGGGCGCAAGCCGACGCCGTCCCAGCCGCGGCGCAGGAACAAGGCCGCCAGCCTTGACGCCTGGACGCAGCGACGGGTGGTGACATCGAGCAGGCCGAAACGCAGGGTCGCGACGTCATCGCTGAACAGGTTGTCGTTGTCCCGGCTGGCATCCGCCCACTTCTGCTCCGGCGGGTGGCTCGTCCTGCCGTCGAGTTCCACGCACAGTCGGAAATCGGGGTAGTAGTTATCCAGGAAGCGAACGCCGCCCGCCAACTCGCGCCGCGCCTGGCGGCGGGCCGACGGCAGGCCGTGTGCACGTTCGACATCACGTACGTACCGGCGTTCCAGCGGTGACATCGCGCCGTCCTGTGCCTCGGCAAGTGCCTCGGCCAGCAAGACGCGCCACCGTATCCGGCTGCGCGCCGCGAGGGCGGCCCGCAGCTGAGGAACGGACGCGAGTTCTCGCCCGGTCGCGCGCGCCAGCCAGCCGTAGGCGTCGTCGAACGTCCTGGCCGCGTCCGCCAGGTCGAGCACGGTGTCAGCGACGGGGGTGCGTGGCAGCTGCCACGGCGGCAGCCGCTCGCTGGCGACATTGCGGGCCCGGTGCACGACGACCCCGGGAATCCGGTGATTCCTGGCCGGATTCCGGCTGGCCGGGACGGTGACATGGATCTTGCTGCTCGGCTTGTCACTCAGCCGGTGGATCTCCGCCGCGGTCTCGTGGCTGAGCACCGCACCAGGGCCGACGCGAAGTACCGCGGCCCAGAGCCTCGCCTCGCGGGACGGGGCACCGCTGAACGCGGCATAAGTCCCGTGATGCAGCCGTTGCCAGGCACCTGACCGCACCCTGCGCGCAATGGCGTGGCCGGACATCCCCTGACCACGGGCCTGCCGGTTACTCACCACCTGGGCCTGAAAGCTGAGCAGATCCAGCCAGGTAACCGACCGTGAATTCTTCATGACACAAAGCATCCACAATCCGGTCCAAGATCACAATCCGGGCCTGTCTCGAATGATCGTGTGCATTTGATCGCGGAAACCGGCCATCAAATGCACACGATAATTGGATCTTGCTGGCTATGCCGGCGCTGACCCGGGATGGAGGCCGCGGGTCGGCGCCGGCATAGGCATGTGGTGGAGGCCCCCGCCGAGGCGCCGGGATTGCGGCGCGGTCTCCGGCGGCGCTACGCGGTCAGCCGACCGCCCGGTAGGTGGTGCGGGCGTACTCGTTGTAAGGGGCGGGGGCCACGGTGGCGCGGATGCGCGGAAAGCCGAGGTCGGCATCGGGGGCGGTGCCCGGGCCTGGGTGCTCGCCCCAGGAGACGGTGACCTGCGTGCCCGGGCCGGCGTACCGCTTGTCGAGGACCGCCAGGGCGAGCACGGCGCCGAGGGGGTCCAGCGCGGCGGTGTGGTAGGCTTGGCCGACCAGCTCACCGTCGATTTCCACGCGGTGGCGGCCGTTGTTGAGTGCCAGATCCTGGCCGGGGGCGATGGCCAGCGCCGCGTCGGCGGGGTCGAAGACGAGGGTGACCTTAAGGCGCTGCACGCTGTCCCGCGCGGCGAGCAGGGCGTCGCGGCCGATGAAGTCGTGGCCGAGCGAGATCGACCGGCCGTAACCGAGTTCCCACGGCGAGACGTAGTAGTCCTCGATGTTGCCCGAGTAGTAGCTGCCAGACAACGGGTTCTGCCCCTCGAAGCTGTAAAGGCTGAGGTAGCGCCGGTAGTCAGCCAGGCGCGGGTCGGCGTAGACCGCCGGGACCGGGGCGGCGATCCAGCCGCTTTCCACGCCGGAGGTCGGGTAGGCCAGCGCGCCGACGTGCACGAGGCCGCGCGGCGCGCCGGCGGTGAGCAGTGCCTCCTTCACCGCGGCGCCGTCCTGCCACGGCCCGATGAACTCGTAACCGGCCTGGGCGGCCATGTTGTGGCGCAGCGCGCGGAACTCCCGCCCGGCGAGCGTGACCGGCACCGCGTGGAAGAACTTCGCTGGCGGCAGCGGGCCGCCGAAGGCGCGCGTTACCAGGTCGCCGGCCAGCGGCCCCTGCCCTGGAACCGGAACAGCCGCGGGTTGGCGCCGCCGCGCCAGCCCGACGGCGGGTCGGTCACGCACGACACGTCCCAGCCACTTTGCTCCGCGTGGTACTTGACCCACTCCTGCGCGGGCGAGACCCCGCTCAGTATGTACTCGTGCTCCCCGGTCCGCAGCAGGATCCCGTCGGTGAGGATGTTTCCGTCCTCGGCGACCGGGATGAACTGCTTAGCCTGGCCGACGGCGAAGGCCTCGTAGTTGTTCGCGCTCACCGCCGCGAGCAGCCTAGTCGCGTCCCGCCCCGCGATGAACGTGTCGGACATGTGGTGCGACAGGTCCGAGATCGACACTCCGTCGTGCCAGGCGGCCTGCTCCTGCCGCCACCCCGCGTACTCCGGCTCGATCATCTCCGGGGTCCAGGGCGGCGAGCCCGGCTTCCACAGCAGCGCGACCGGCGACCCTGCCTGGTCAATGCCGTCCTGAAGGCTCGGTACCGCCATCACGACTTCCCTCGCCGTTGGTCCTCGTCTGATCCTCGTCGCACCTGGGCTAGATCGATCTAATAGACCGATCTAGCGGGAATGTAGCAGTCAGGTGAGCCGGACGGAAGACCCTGCGGGGCGGCGGGCCAAGCGGCCAAGCGGCCAAGCGGCCACACGGGCTCGCGGACTCACAGGCAGGCGTAGTCGCGGACTAGGCGGACTCGCGGACGATGACCTGGGCGGGGGCGGCGATGAAGCCGTCGCCGTCGAGTCCGAGGATCACGCGGGCGGCCCGGTGGCCGTGATCTTCCGCGTCGATGTGCACGGTGGTGAGCGCGGGCGTGAACAGGACGCCGTAGTCGGTGTCGTCGAAGCCGATGATGGCCAGGTCCCGCGGCGCGGTGAGCCCCAGGTCACGCAGCGCGGCCAGGATGCGCAGCGCGACGTCGTCGTCGAACGCGGCGATCGCGGTCACCTCCGGGTGCGCGGCGCGGAACGCCCGCAGCGCGCCGACTGCGGCTGCGCGGTCCCCCGGCACGGCGAAGGGCTCCGGCGGCGGCCGCCCGATCTTCGCCGCCGCGTCGCGGGCGAACCGCAGCCGGACCGGGCCGAGCGGCGGATCGTCGTCGGGCAGCGCGACGGCGAGGTACTGGTGACCACGCTCGGCGAGGTAGCGCAGCTGCACGCCGACGTTCCCCGCCAGGCCGCCGTCCCAGCCGCCGTCGTCGTACTCGTGACCGGGCGCCAGGTAGTCGGGCAACCGCAGCACCGCGCGCGGCGAGATCGCCTCGATCAGCCGTTGCTGCGCCATGGGCGCGGCGTGGGCGTGCCGCACGAGCAGCACGTATTCGTGCGCCGCGAGCTCGTCGTCAAGCCCCCTGGTGAAGCTGCGCGAGTAATTGCCCTCGTAGCCGGAGTCGATGCTGAGCACGACGATCCGCGACGACCCTTCCCGCAGCGCCCGCGCGATCCCGTGCGGAACGTAGCCGAGCCCCTTGGCGGTTTCCCGCACCCGCGCGCGGGTGGCCTCCGAGATGGCCACGCCTGGCGCGTCGCTGAGCACGAAGCCCGCCGTGGCGCGCGACACCCCCGCCGCCGCGGCCACATCCCGCAGCGTCACCCTGCTGGAACTCATCGTCACGCTCCGGATTCGCTTCCGGGTTTCACCCTACCGGCCCGCTCCGCGGGCGCGAGACGCCCGGCGACGGCCGGAGACGGCCGCCGGGCGAGCGGCCAGAGGGGAACCGGCGCGCCGGGCGGGACCGGCCGGCGGCGGGGCCGAGCGCGGCAATGCAGCGGGCCCCTCGCGGAAGGTGCAACCTAAGCATTCAGGACCAGCGTGTTCCTGCGGTGGGAGCCTCGCCGTTACAGTCCGGCTAGATCGCCAATTAGACCGATCTAGTCCACGTAGGGGATGTGACGGAGGGAAAGCGATGAAGCTCAGACCCAGATCCTGTCTGACCGCGGGGACTGCGGTAATCGCGGCGGCGCTGCTCACGGCCTGCGGCTCTGGCAGTAGCCAGGCCCCGGCAAGCAGCAGCGGTCCGACGGGCGCGACGCCGGCCACGACCTCGGCGTCGGCGTCGGCGGTCGCATCAGCGACCAGTCCGGCGGCGGCCGGCCTGGCGCTCGCCCAGCAAACCGTCACCAAGCTCGAGGCAACCACCAGCAGTTACCCGGTGCCCTCGGCGAGCGTGCCTGGCGTGTCGAAGCTAGCGGGCAAGACCGTTTACTACATTCCGATTATCGAGAACGCGCCAACCTTCGCGGTCGCCGGCGCCGCCATGAAGCAGGCGCTCGCCAAGGCGGGACTCAAGCTCCAGGTATGCAACGGAGAGGCCACGCCGACCGTGGTCGCCTCATGCGTTCAGCTGGCGACGACCGCCGGCGCGGCCGGCATCGTCCTGGACGCCATCCCCTACGGCATGGCCTTCAGCGCGCTGAACGCGGCGGCGGCCAAAGGCATCCCGATCCTAGTCGCCGACCAGGTACCCGACCCGGCGAGCACGCCCAACACCGACCACGTCGCCTACCTGCCCGGCGCACAGGACCAGGCGAGCCAGGTGGCCTGGTGGACGATCGCCGACTCCGGCGGCAAGGCCAACGGCATCATCGCCGAGGAGATCGACAACCCGTCGTCGATCGCGGCGGTGACCACCTCGCTGGCGATTTACCAGAAGTACTGCCCAGGCTGCACGATGACGGTGAAGAAGATCAGCGCGACCACCACCAACCTCGAGGCATCTGCCGCCAGTGCCGACCTGCTCGCCGACCCAAGCGCCACCTACTTCTACCCCG
>VFSW01009098.1_pt1 | contig 14188 bp, 13 predicted proteins | sample 5358111 | NCBI WGS metagenome assembly VFSW01 (sample SAMN11554181, study PRJNA540505) | mine drainage metagenome | isolation source: sediment from site ElyBrook_90M | place: USA: Ely Copper Mine, Vershire, VT | collected 2017
ATACCCCTGGTTTTCAGCAGCAGTATGGAGGAATGCTGTACCGTTCCATGAATCGAAGTGTGACTGATGCGCTGGGAACCGTGGATCAGGTGGTCATGGTGGTGGAAGCACTGCGCTGGACTCCTGCGGATCAAGCCATTCTGCTGCAGATTCCTGCAGGGATACGTCCCTTGCTGGTAATCAACAAGGTGGATCGGGTTGCTTCTTCAGAGCGGATGATTCCCTATTTGCAGGCAAGACAGGAAGAAACACGGTTTTCTGCCATTTTCCCGGTCAGTGCCTTGCAGCGTTCCTGCCTGGACCCTCTGGTCCGGTATCTCGGCCAACATCTGCCAGAAGGCCCTCTCCAATATGAACCGGATCAGGTTAGTGATAGAACGGAACGCTTTTTTGTAGGGGAATTCATTAGAGAACAACTTTTTCGCCAACTGGGAGACGAATTACCCTATGCCACGGCAGTGATGATCGATCGATATGTTCAGGAAGAGCGTTTGATTCGAATTGAAGCCACGCTGTTGGTGGATAATCCGGGCCAAAAAGCCATCCTCATCGGTCAGCAGGGCAGTCGTCTCAAGGCCATCGGCACTGCTGCCCGTCTGCAAATCGAAAAATTTCTGGAATCGAAGGTTTATCTCGGTTTGTGGGTCAAGGTCAAGAGCGGTTGGGCTGAAGATGGAACCTTGCTCAAACAACTGGGTCATGACTTCTGAAAAACGCGGGACGACCCACGAAGATCAGGGCTTCGTTCTCCATACCACTCCTTGGCGCGAAACCAGTCTGGTGGTGGAGGTTCTTACCCCGCACAACGGACGAATTTCTCTGGTAGCCAAGGGCGTCCGACGCCCCCGTGCTGCCCTGCGCGGGGTATTGCAACCCTTCCAACCCCTTCATCTGGTATGGTACGGCCAGGAAGGACTGCGCATTCTGAAAAGTGCTGAATGGCAAGGGGGACAACCTTTATTGCAGGGACGGGCATTATTTTGTGGATTTTATCTCAATGAATTGCTTTTTCGTATGGTGGTTCCGGAGGATAATCAGGAACTTCTGTTCGAGTCCTACGGACGGGCATTGTTCCGTTTGGCGCTGGAGCCGACACAGGAACCCATTTTGCGGACATTTGAGTATGAATTATTGCAAAGTCTGGGGGTTGCCCCCGTTCTGGATCGGGAATCTCTGACAAACCTGCCCGTGGTTGCTGAAGTTCTTTATGGTTTGGATCGGGATGGTGCAGTCGTCCGGCTCGGACCGGGCCAGGAGAATGCAGTACAATGCCACGGCAAGACCCTGCTGGACATGGCCAAAGGTAACTATGGGGACCCACGTTCCGCCCAGGAATGTAAGCGGGTCATGCGCTGGTTGCTCCAGGTTCATTTGGGAGGGCAAGAATTGCATACCCGTCGTATTCTTCAGGAGATTCCCACGTTATGATCCAACTGGGCGTAAATATCGATCATATTGCCACGCTTCGTCAGGCTCGTGGCACCCGTTATCCCAGTCCGGTACGAGCCGCATTGCTGGCCGAATATGCCGGTGCTGATGCCATTACTCTGCACCTGCGTGAGGATCGACGTCACATTCAGGACCGTGATCTGGAAATTCTGCGGGAGGTGTTGACCATTCGGATGAATCTGGAAATGGCAGTGACCGATGAAATGCTGGCCATCGCGACGCGCATCCGTCCCCATGACGCCTGTCTTGTACCGGAACGACGTCAGGAATTGACCACGGAAGGGGGATTGGACGTGGTTCAGCAGTTTGAACGGGTACGCCATGCCTGTACGGTTTTGGCGGCCGCAGGGGTGCGTGTTTCCCTGTTCATCAATGCGGATCGGGATCAACTGGAAGCGGCACGGGCTGCAGGCGCTCCGGTGGTGGAGTTGCACACCGGGCAGTATGCCGAAATGGATGGAGAAGAAGAGATACAAAAGGAGTTGGAACGGATTCGCAATGCTACCGAACTGGGCACCCGTCTGGGTCTGAGGGTCAATGCCGGGCATGGACTGAACTACCACAATACCCGACCGGTGGCAGCGTTACCCTTGATTCGTGAACTCAATATAGGTCATGCCATTGTGGCCCATGCACTTTTTGTAGGATGGGAAAGCGCAGTGCGTGAAATGAAAGCCCTCATTCTTGGGGCTACGGCATGATACTGGGCATGGGGGTAGATCTGGTTTCCCTGGAGCGGATCGACGGGGTATGGAAGCGTCATGGCGAACGCTTTCTGAAGTACCTTCTGACACCGGAGGAACAGACAGAGTTTTCTCGGCAAGCCGCCCCGGAACGCTTCCTTGCCAAACGTTTTGCCGCCAAAGAAGCCTTTTCCAAGGCGGTTGGAACGGGCATGCGCGCGCCGGTGCTGTGGCGGTCCATTGGAACAGCCCACAATGCGTTGGGCGCACCCCAACTGGTTTTTGAGGAACCGCTCGGAGTCTGGTTGCAGGCTAGAGGTATTACCCGAACCTGGCTTTCCATCACGGATGAAAAATCTCATGCATTTGCCTGCGTGGTGCTGGAGGGAACATGAATCTGGGACCTGTGATGCTGGATGTTGCCGGGCTAGAACTTCGGCCCGAAGAAAAGGATCTATTGCGTCATCCTGCAACTGGGGGAATCATCCTTTTTTCGCGTAATTATGAGAATTCGGCACAGGTTACCCATTTGATCCGTTCCCTGCGCGCCGTGCGTCCCGAATTGCTGGTGGCGGTGGACCATGAGGGAGGCAGGGTGCAACGGTTTCGCTCAGAGATGACGGCGATCCCGGCCATGGGAAGCGTGGGTGCTCTCCATGAGCAGGATCCCGCGCGGGCCGAAGGATGGGCCACCGATTGTGGAACGGTCCTGGCCTGGGAACTGACCCAATTGGGGGTCGACTTTTCCTTTACGCCGGTTCTTGATCTCGATTATGGACGCAGTGCAGTGATTGGAAATCGTTCATTGCACCGTGAGCCAACGCGCGTTTGCGCCTTGGCTCGAGCTTTGGTACGGGGATTGCGTGGGCAGGGTATGAGTGCCGTGGTCAAACATTTTCCTGGTCATGGTCACGTGACTGTGGACTCCCACCTCGGTTTGCCTGTGGATGAACGCACCTGGGACGAACTGGAATCCGCCGATCTCATTCCATTCCGGGCGCTACTGGACTGTGCGGGAGTGGGGGCACTCATGCCGGCGCATGTTCTGTATTCTGCCATTGCACCGGAACCCGCCGGCTTTTCCCCCTTCTGGTTGCAGACACTGTTACGCCAACGCTGGGGATTCGAAGGCATGATCCTTAGCGATGATCTCACCATGGGTGGTGCCGTTACCTGGGGAGGAGGGGCGGAGGAACGTACCCACCTGGCCTTGGATGCGGGTTGCGATGCCGTTCTGGTGTGCAATGATGTATCAGCTTCTGAACAAGTGCTTGAAAGTTTGGAAAGAATTTCTTTTTCGCCGCAACTTGCACAGCGCTGGATGAAAATGCGCGCTACCTCCGATGCGCCACTTTTCCAACGGGAGCGAGACTATCATGAGGCGCACCGGCGTCTTCAGGGCATGGAAGAATAACATGGGGTTGGGCCATCATTCCCATTCCCATGGGCCGGGATCAGGACACCGGAGTCACACGAAGAGAGGAACGCAGCAGGCGCACCAGCATCACGATCCTGCGGACCATGTTCATCATGGAGCTCGTCCAGCCACGACTAGAGCCATGTTGGTTGCACTGATTCTGACGGTTGCCTTTGCCTTGGTAGAGGCTTTCACAGGATGGTGGTCGGGTTCCCTGGCGTTGCTTTCCGATGCGGGCCACATGGTTTCCGATGCACTGTCACTGGGCTTGGGAACTCTGGCGGTCTGGATCGGTAAACGACCCCCCACCCAACGTCACAGTTATGGTTTGCAACGGGCAGAAATCATCGCTGCGGCTCTGAATGGGTTATTGCTGCTGGGCGTGATCGGCATCATTTCGGTAGAAGCTTTTGAACGCATCACCCATCCTTCCCCCGTTCATCCCTTTCCCGTGATGGGGGTGGCCGTGCTGGGGATGATTTTGAATACCCTCAATGGCTGGATGTTGTCACGCATGGAAAAAGGGCTCAATACTCGAGCATTGCTGATCCATGTGTTGGGGGATTTTCTGGGCTCTTTGGCAGCCCTGATTGCGGGGTTCATCATCTGGCAAACAGGGTGGATGCCCATCGATCCCATTCTATCCCTGGTGGTTGCCGGTCTGATGCTTAACTCCACATTTCAGATTCTGTCTGAATCAGTGCACGTACTCATGGAAGGGGTACCCAAAACTGTTTCGTTGCATGAGGTCGGTGAACAACTGGCGCACACACCCGGGGTCATTGCAGTCCATGATCTGCACATCTGGACATTGACTTCTGGGATGATGGCACTTTCGGCGCATCTGGAGGTGGAGGCGCTGACCAACTGGCCGGAATTATTGACTCTTTTACGAGCCCGCCTGATCCATCAGCACGGCATCGAGCAGATTACACTGCAACCGGAATTGCGCCGTCCTGCATGACCAAACCAGGCTCTCTGGCCGACTACCGAGCCACGCTCCCCAATCAACCCGGGGTCTATCGCTATTTCGACCACCAGGGAAAATTGCTTTATGTCGGTAAGGCGCGCCAATTAAAGCGGCGCGTGGATTCCTATTTTCAACGGGAATCGGAAAATCCGCGCATTCGTTTACTGGTTTCTCTGATTGCCACCATCGAAGTGACCCTCGTGACCTCTGAAACCGAGGCTCTCTTGCTGGAAAGCAATTTGATCAAGACTTATCGGCCCCGCTTCAACATCGTTTTTCGGGATGACAAAACCTACCCGTACCTTCAGTTGAGTTCTCATGAATTTCCCCGGCTTTCCTGGTATCGCGGAAAACTGCATCCTCCCCATCATTACTACGGTCCCTATCCCAATATCTGGGCGGCTCGCTCTGCACTTCAGTTTTTGCAGAAGCTATTTCTTTTAAGAACTTGTGATGAAAGCACTTTCAAGAATAGAACCCGCCCTTGTCTCGAGTATCAAATCAAGCGATGTTCTGCGCCTTGCGTCGGATTGATCGGAGCCGCCGAGTACGCTCTGGCCATTCAGCAAACCGAAGATTTTCTCAAGGGAAAGGAGCAGAGGATTTTGAATGACCTGCGAGACCGCATGAATCAAGAGGCCCAGGCATTGAATTTCGAGAATGCAGCACTTTTGCGTGATCGCATTTCCCTCATTCAACAGGTGCTCACCCAGCAAACCGTTTCCACAGGGGTGGCACGAGATGTGGATATATTAGCCCTGGTATGCCAAGAGCAGGAATTCGTTCTGAATTTGACCATGATTCGCCAAGGACGCCATATCGGCGACCGAAATCTGTTTCCCGATCATGCCGAGACCGCCACGGTTGCCCAGGTGATGGAAGCTTTTTTGACTCAACATTATGGAGAATATCCTCCCCCTGCCCAGATCATTTCAAATCATCCTGTGCCTTCTTCCGAATTGCTGCAGTGGATGAGCGAAAGAATTGGGCGGCGTATTTCGTGGGTCCAGGCTCCCCGTGGAATGCGTCGTGTCTGGTTGGAGGGAGCGCTGACCAATGCGCAACAGGCCTGGGCTCAGCACCAATCGCAGCGTCTGCACGAAGAACAACGCTTGCAGACACTACAGCAAGTGTTGGAACTGGACGCTCTACCCATGCGCATGGAATGTTTCGATATCAGTCATACGCAAGGCGAGGCAACGGTGGCTTCCTGTGTGGTTTTCCAGCAGGGCCGCCCCCACAAGCAATCCTATCGCCAATATCACATCGATGGCATCACTCCCGGAGATGATTATGGCGCCATGCGAGTCGCTCTGGAACGACGCTATCGAGATCGGGGGGAATCGCTTCCACTCCCTGATCTTCTTCTGATCGATGGTGGTAAAGGGCAACTCGCCGTGGCCACTGAGGTATTGCGGATCCTAGACCTGCAGATCCCCGTATTAAGCATTGCCAAGGGACCCGCCCGAAAGGTTGGCGCAGAGACTCTGTGGATACAAGGTCATGCTACCGAACGACATCTGGCTCCGGAAAATCTTGGTTTTCATTTGATTCAGGCGATTCGGGATGAAGCGCATCGTTTTGCCGTCTCTGGACATCGTCAGCGCCGTCAAAAACGCCAGGAACATTCATTGTTGCAGGATATTCCGGGCATAGGAGATAAACGCCGACATCTCTTATTGCAGCAATTTGGGGGGTTGAGGGGAGTGGAACGGGCCAGTGAAGCAGATATGGCGGCAGTTTCTGGCATTGGAGACGCTCTGGCCCGTAAAATATATGTGACTTTACATGGCGCACCGGACAGGAATGGGTAGAATGAGCACATCATGCTGATGACCATTCCCAATCTGCTCACGCTGTTGCGCCTGCTACTGATCCCATTGTTCGTGGGCGTATCCTATTTTCCGGATCATTGGCTAGCGGTTCCTTACTCTGGACTGGCTGCGGCTGCTCTCTTCGTGCTCGCCGCTTTGACCGATGCTTTCGATGGTTACCTGGCGCGTCGCCTTAACCAGACCACTGCATTTGGAGCTTTTCTCGATCCTGTGGTAGATAAATTGATGGTCATGGCCGCCCTGATCGTTCTCGTAGACCTGCAACGCGCCCCCTCGGTTCTGGCTCTCATCATTATCGGTCGGGAAATCACCATTTCAGCCTTGCGCGAATGGATGGCTCATCTCGGCAAGAGTGCCAATGTCGCTGTTTCTACTTTGGGTAAAGTGAAAACTGCTGCACAGATGGTGGCAATCCCTTTTCTACTGTACGACCATCCCCTGTTCGGCTTCATTCCCTGTCACTGGATTGGTTCCTTCGCTCTTTGGGTGGCTTCCGCACTAACCTTGATCTCCATGGCCTACTATCTCCAAATGGCGATCAAGGCGGGAGCAGCCACCCGCACTTGAAGCATGCTTATTGTTCCTGAGTGGCGCAAAGAATGTCGCTGTGAGCCTCACTGCTGGCCGCCATCTTTTCCAGTCCGGTCATAACCCCCAGACTGGCGCTCTCCATCTTTTCCACATGATTGGCCACCAAGGCATGCTGACCTCCTTCATGAGCAGTCAGAGCACGAAGAGCATGCTCGTGTACCTGAACATGAGGTGCATCGATTTCACTGTAGCCTGGAAATTTTGAGAAATTTGCCCGTCCTTCCCCTTCGTAATACCATTTGCCCAGACGGCATTGGGTATGGTTGGAAAACTGGTGGGACTTTTCATGAGAAATCCCAAGCAAGACCCGATAAACGTGAAACTTGAAGACCAGGTGGTCGATCTTGGCCAGTTCACAAAAGGCGCGCAGGGCTGTTGCAGCAATGGCTTTCTCCATGCTGCTGGAGATATCCAGAACAGAACGCATGGTAGTGGCGGTTTCTTGACCTTCATGACTGTAGTCCACGGATTGTTGGGCTAACTGGGTCATTTGGGTGCGGCTGATGGAACTGTCGGAACGAATCTGTTCTACCAGACGAGAAATTTCTCCGGTGGCGTTAGCCGTCCGCTCTGCCAGTTTGCGCACCTCATCGGCAACCACTGCAAATCCACGTCCCTGTTCGCCAGCGCGGGCAGCCTCGATGGCCGCATTCAAGGCCAGCAGATTGGTTTGGTCAGCCACTTCCTTGATCAACTGAATGATCCGGATGATTTCCTGGGCTCGTCCATCGAGACGATCCACCTGTTCGGCTGTTTTCTGAGAAGCCGAGGACAGTGCGACCAAATTAGTGGAAATTCTTTCCACGGCGGTACGACTGGTGATCGAGACACCTTGGGCCTTGATCGCTTGTTCTTCCTCGCGCCGCATGGATTCGGACAATCCCGCAAAACTGGTTTGAACATCCGTGATGGAATGTCCGAAACTGTCCAGATGATGGAGCAAGGACTGTTTGAGCGCCAACTCCTGAACTTTTGATTGCAACTGACGTTCCTTGTCCTCCAGTAATCCTTGCAAACGTTCCACTTCGGACTGTTGTTGCTCCAACTGTTGCTCTAGCCCACGACGTTCCTTGTGCCACGCATCATCCTTCTTTTTATTAGAAAAAAACATGGATCCTCCAAATCATGATGTCATAAGAGGGCCACACGCCAAGCCCCATGGGTAATGTACCACTATTGGCCAGTGGTGAGATCACTAAATATGAAAGGGGATTTGACGCCAACTCAAGAGATGGTTAGAATGTTGATCTTTCGCGGGAGTAGCTCAGTTGGTAGAGCGCAACCTTGCCAAGGTTGAGGTCGCGAGTTCGAGACTCGTCTCCCGCTCCATTTTCATTCTTTCCCCAGGCGCGATAGCAAAGCGGTTATGCACTGGATTGCAAATCCATGTAGGTCGGTTCGACTCCGGCTCGCGCCTCCACCTCTTTCTTCGCCTTATTTTTCCTGCGTCTCGTTGATTTCCTTAAGGGTTTTTTCATAGAGAGAGCGATGAACATCGCCCAGTGACAGAGCCTTGGTGATCGCTTCACGGGCAGCCGGAAGGTTTCCCAGTGCGCGCCAGGTTTCCGCCAGATTATTAAAAGCATCGCCTTCCAAGGGGTGTGCCCGAGTGACTTCCTGGTAATCTACCAGCGCTTCCGGGTAACGATGGGCCTGAAAAGCCAGGGCACCCAATCCCATCCAGGCGCGGTAACTTTCCGGCCAGCGTGTCAGGGCGTTGTGATACCCCTGTGCAGCCAGATTGGGAGCAAAATTTTCCAGGGGCACAATCTGTGTCAGATAGGTATTTTCCGTGGCACTGGCAGGCACCGTGCCCGCAGCGGTAATAACCAGAGCCCAATTTCCTCCAGGGCGCCAGGATTTCTCAAATTCAGCAAAGGTCTCCGATAGACGTTCCTTTGTTCCGGAATGAAGCCATAGGGTTTGGGTGGGTAGGTCATATCCGATGACCACTGCATAGTGCCAACTCCCTTCCAGTAATCCGATCTTCTGCAAGATCAACACCGGATGGTCATGGGCGACTTCTATCAACAGCGCAGAAAGACTGGGTGTCAGAAGAAAAGGGATGAGGCCCTGCTGGCGAGTTGCCCCGATCAGGTCCAAGGGCAGAGAACCGTGCAAAGCGGGAGAGTACACATGGGGAACCAGTTCCTGGGGAGAAACCGGTTGTCCTGCCCAGGAGAGGCTACTGGCCAATGCGGCAGGTCCGCACCAATCCTTGTCATCCGGAAAAAAGGGTACCCGGGCGAGTATGACCGTGGAGGGGAGTGCCTCAGGCAATTCAGGAAGGGTCGGATGGGATGCGCATCCAGCCAACAGGAGGATCAGCGCTGCCCAAGCACCCGAAGGGAGACGCCAGCGCTGTAACGATTCAAACAATCAGAACGAGCAGGATCGCGACCAACAAGATGATGATGATGTCCGTGGTGGTCAAACTGGAGAAACTTCCTCCCGCCGGCATTTCCCGAATTTTATTGGCCAGATTCCGCGCTTCACTGTCGCTGAGCAGAGAGAGACGCTGAGCTGTAATGATAGAACCCAGACCTAATTCTTGAATCTTTTTCTGTACTTCAGCGCGGTCTACAAAGTGTTGTACGGCTTGACGGTCTTCATCGGGTGTCAGCGGGCGATTTGCATCGGGGGTTGCACTGGGCGAGGGAGCCGGGTTGAGTTGGGTGCTGGGAATGAGTTCGGCATGGGCCACCAGACTCCCCCCCAGCAAGGTAAGGGAACAGACATTAACGATCACGGTACGAATCCATGGTTTCATGACACTCTCCTTTCAAACTGGCTTGTCTATTTCAAGCAGACTTGTCCATTGTAGCCGACTCTCGGGATGACGACAACAAAGTGGCGGTCAATGGGCCAAGATCGCCCAGAGTTGCCTGAATACATTCGGAATTCTTGATAAAATAAACTCCCGAATAACTCCCCGTGGTAATCCAGTGATGAGGTTCCATGGGGATGCCTCGTTCGCGACATTGTTGAAGAAAGGGTTGGAGAAGGGTGCGCGGGTCCCCGGCAGGGTTGCCGGAAGGGAATTTGGCCTGTTCGTTGCCTCCTACCTGAAGAGAGACGGGCGGGGTCAGATAGGGGAAATCTGGGTCATAAGGTGCAGGCGAACCCAGCAAAAGCGCGCCATGGTTCTGCAGGTCTGACAGTTTCCAAAATTCAGGAATATGGGGCCAACCCAGAAAACGACTGGAAACCACTTCAATGGCACAAGCCATTTCAAGGATACCTTCATGCAAAAACGTTTCTTCAGACATAGGTTTTTTCTCTTCGAGAACTTTTGGCGAGAGACGGAAGGCCAGTTCCACCTCCAGGCCCCGGATAGCCCCAGGAGGAAAAGATAAAAGAGAATGTGAGGTTTTAAGCGCTGTGCAGGGCAGGGGTGAGCCCCACACTCCTCCATCGGGGTTGATCCCCACTTTCCAGGCCCCGATGGGTTCCTTCAGATGGTTCAGAATGGCCTCCTGCAATTGATAGGCAGTTGCGATGTTGGTGGGGCCATGTGCTGGAACGGGCAGACAGAGTTGATCGATCCAGGCACGGGCAATGTCCTGAGCGACTGTTTTCCATTCTTCCGGGAGTGAAGGGCGTGTCATGGAGTCCTCGGTGCAGTCAAAGAGAGCAGGGGGAGAGAATACGTCGTGATTTGTCCCAGAGGAAGAACCGTGAAGTTGGCACGGGGGATGCTTGCCTGTTTCAGGGCTTTATCGAGGTCCTGGGGAGGCTGATCTGGATTTTCATCGCTCAAAGGGAAGGTCCCCCAATGGATTCCGAACGCGCGCTGAGCATGAATGTCGGAGAAAACTTTGACGGCTTCGGCCGGATTCACATGAAATGGGCGCAGGTACCAATGCGGTTGATAAGCACCGATGGAAATGGCCGCCAAATCGAAATAACCGTACTTGACCCCGATATCATGGGTATCCTCGGAATGTCCCAGATCACCGGAAAACCAAAAACGGAAGTGGGGGAATAATACGGCCCAACTGCCCCATAAAGTCTCATCCTTGTCGAATAGACTGCGGGTAGCCCAATGTTGTACGGCATCGAAATGAAACTCGACGGGGCCCTGTCGTCCCGGTAGGGTGACGTGTTGGTCCCAGTTCAACTCCAGTACCTGTGAACCCGGGTCTGCCCCAGGGATTGGCACATTGTCGAGGAACCAGGATCGATTGCCCAAGGGCAGCAGGAACCGGGGAGGGCCGCCGCGCTGACGGGCCAAGGCACGCATACTGGGTAAATCCAGATGATCATAATGGTTATGGGAAACCATCACCACGTCGATATGGGGCAAATCAGCCAAGGAAACTCCAGGGGGCTGGTAACGTCTGGGACCTAAAGGAGGGAGAGGACTGGCGTAGTTGGAAAAGATGGGATCAAACAGGATATTTAGCCCATCCACCTGAAGTAGGAGGGTTGAATGGCCAATCCAGGTGACTTGCGGAGCCAGTCCGGGATGGGTCAGCGCCTGGAGATTGACTTGCACCGGTTGAGGAGGGTGATCGGAGGCATGATCCAGTTCGCGCCACCAGTGGGTGAGCAACCATTGAAAGAACCCACTGCGCAGAGCCGGCATGGGGTAACGGTTCTGATATTCCTGACCTATTCTGAGTGCGGGCCGGGAAGGAAAGTCATTGACGATGGCGATTTCATCCGGATATACGAAAAGTGGAATCAAAACCAAACCAAGTCCACACAGGCCCATCCGGATCAGGTGAGGGAGACTATGCATATTCAAAGTCCTTTGCGTTGAAATGGCGAGTACGCCACCAGTAACTCAGGGAAAATCCCGGCCAGAGCGCGGTATTGCGTCCCGCAGGGTCCAGATACCAACTTTGGCACCCCTGCATCCAGAGCGTCTTTTTCGAACGCTGGTTCATTTCTTTCGCAAAGGCCTCATAAACCTGCGCACGTACCCTGAACTCATTTTTTCTCTGTGTTGTGACATGAGCCAGGGCCGCCTGAATCCAGCGCGTTTGACACTCGATCATGAAAACGATGGAATTATGCCCCAATCCGGTGAAGGGACCCGTCAGCAGAAAAAAATTGGGGAACGAAGGCATCATCATCCCCAGATAGGCACTCCGTTGCTTTTTCCAGAACTCTTCCAGAGTGAGGCCGTTTTCTCCTTTAAAAAGACGGGCCATGGGGTTGTCCTGATAACGGAATCCCGTGGCCAGCACCAGCACGTCCAGGGCGTGGCGGGCACCGGTTTCAGTCACCAGATGGGCGGCCTCGATATGATGAATGGGATCGGTTTCGAGGGTGACATGGGGAAGTTCCAGAGTAGACCACCAGGTATCAGAGAGCAGGATGCGTTTGCACCCCAAGGGGGTTGTGGGCATGATTTTCTGGCGCAACTGGGGATTGGCGACTTTGTGAGCCAGATTTCGTCGTACCCCCCCCTCGATCCTGTGCATCAGACCTGGCCAGAGAAAAGCCAATCCTTTGAGTTCGCGGGTGAGGTAGAGCCAGGCGCGGTACGTCTGGCGTAGAAAAGGTAACCTTTGGAGAAGCCTGCGGGTTCCCGTGGCATAGGAATGATCCTTGCGATCCACGACCCAGGGTGCCGTGCGCTGAAAAATGATCAACTGCGCGACCTCCTGCGCCAATGCCGGCCCCACCTGGATGGCAGATGCGCCGGTGCCGATCAGACCGACCCGCTGTCCTTTCAGAGTTTGATCCTTGGGCCAGCGGGCGGTATGCAGAAGCGGCCCGGTAAAATTTTTCAAACCCGGCAAATCAGGCCAGGCCGGTTCGCTCAAAGGCCCGACTCCTGCCACCAGGAAGCGGCAAGTCAATCGACTGCCATCGTTGAGTTCGACTTGCCAAAGTTGCTTCTGTGCCTGCCATGCGGCAGATTTAACCTGTGCCTGATAGCGTATTCGGGAGCCCAATGAGTGCGCCAGATGGGCCAGATACGCTTCAATCTCCGGTGCTTCTGCATATTTGCGTTGCCAGTCCCAAGGCGGGGCACAGGAGAGAGAGTACAGATGAGAGGGGACATCGCAGGCGCACCCAGGGTAACGGTTGTCCCGCCAGGTTCCGCCAGGGGATTGGGCCTGCTCCAACACGATGAAGTCTTCCTGCCCGGCCTTCATGCGGTGGAGGGCGATGGACAGACCGGCAAAGCCCGTACCTATGATGATGAGGGGCCAGTGATGAGGAGGAGGCGAAACAGTCATGAGTGATTCGGATTGGCACACCATGGAAATTCATGCGATGATTACGGGGTTATACTACCTTCATTTGCCTGCTTGGGTGTAATTGACCGTAATGATTCAGGATCTGGCACCATCGAACAATAGTCAGTACGGGGACGGAAGCATACGCGTACTCAAGGGGTTGGAGCCCGTCAAGGAACGTCCTGGGATGTACACCCGGACTCAAGACCCCACTCATATTATTCAGGAGGTCATCGACAATGCGGCGGATGAGGCCTTGGGAGGATATGCCCGTAAAATCGAAGTGACTCTCCATGAGGACGATTCCGTCAGTGTCGAAGATGACGGTCGCGGTATTCCCTGCGGAATCCACCCTGAGGAGGGGGAACCCACGGTGCAGTTGGTGTTTACACGATTGCATGCAGGAGGAAAATTCGACAAGAAATCGGGACAGGGCGCTTACGCCTTTTCTGGAGGATTGCATGGTGTCGGCGTATCTGTCACCAATGCCCTGTCACGGCGTCTTGAGGTTACCGTCAAGCGGGAAGGCAAGATTCATTTCATGGCCTTTGGTGATGGGTTCGTCACCGACCCCTTGACGGTCCAGGGAACCTGCGGGATGCGCAATACCGGAACCCGCGTACGGGTTTGGCCGGAGCCCCGTTACTTTGACGAACCCCTGATCAACTTGACCGAACTGGAGCGAGGACTACGCTCCAAGGCTGTGTTGTTGCCCGGAGTCAGCGTACGGCTCAAGAGGGAAGGGAATGGTCGTCTCCTCGAACAAACCTGGCATTATCCAGGAGGTTTGGAACAGTACTTGTCTGAAAGAATGGGTGAAGACCCCTTGCTGATTCCGGTTTTTACGAGCGAGCGATTCTTCGGGGTCGAGGAAGGGGATAGTTTTGCGCCGGGAGAAGGTGCGTCCTGGGCTTTCTCCTGGCATGAAACCCGGTCCTTGCAAGGAGAGTCCTTTGTCAATCTGATTCCCACTTCGCTGGGCGGGACCCATGAGGCGGGCCTGCGCACGGGTCTTTTCGAAGCACTCAAATCTTTCATCGAACATC
>VFSW01009099.1_pt1 | contig 14188 bp, 15 predicted proteins | sample 5358111 | NCBI WGS metagenome assembly VFSW01 (sample SAMN11554181, study PRJNA540505) | mine drainage metagenome | isolation source: sediment from site ElyBrook_90M | place: USA: Ely Copper Mine, Vershire, VT | collected 2017
GTTTGACCCGCCCTTGCGGCGGCGGCAGCTGATAAGAACCGGCAAGATTGACCGACGACTGTAAATACGATGGCTCCACGTCCAGCGCTTTGACTTTCCCGGGCAGGACGGCAAGTCGATGTCTACCGGCCGAATCTTGATCAGTGCCACGCCTGCAACCACCTGATGCCAACGCCTGCCGGACAGAAGCAAGTCAGACGCCGTGTGAGGATAGCAAGTGGTTTATCCAGGAGAGGTCTCCACTAGTTATCATCGGGAGGAGGAAGATGGCTGTCCATCATAGTGAGTCACGAGTGGCGCACCATCGGACCTGCCCGCTCCCTTCACGCCGAAGGCGGCTGTGCAGCAACCTAGATTTTGCGTGATAGACGCTTATGCAGCGGGCTGCTGCGCGGGAAGTGCGCCAGCAGAAATTCCATTTGATCGGCCAGCACGCGTCTGCCCTGCAGATACACGTATTCGGCATGGGTAGGAGTGAACGGTACGGCAATGAGCGTCATTCCGGCAGCCTCAGGCGTTGCGCCGGCTTTGTGGTTGTTGCAGCGCTTGCAGGCCGTCACGACATTCATCCAAGTATCTGTTCCACCCTTGCTGAGGGGAGTGATATGGTCACGCGAAAGATCATGCGCAGGGAACCGTGTCCCACAGTACATGCACAAGTGCGCATCGCGGGCAAACAGCGCTGGATTGCTAAGCGGAGGAACGTAGTGCTCGCGCGCCTTGATAAAAGCGTGGTCCCCGACAGTCGCGATGATTGAATTGACTTCAATGACACTGCGCAGGCCGCTGATGGCGTTATATCCGCCGCGAATCCGGTACAGCGGCACACCACAGCTGTAGGCCACCTGCCCCAGATGGTAAACGCGGACCGCATCCTGAAAATCTATCCATTCGAGCGGCATGCCCGCCACGTCGGTACGCAAAACTTGCTGACTCAGTGGGTGCACAACTGACCCTTTCCGTATGCCTCAGTGTTTGTTCACTATTTATCGCAAAAAACAAGCTACGTATACATATTCCATGACTTTTTGCGCGCTGTATTTATACGACAACACCGCATCATTGTCCATTTTCCGGGTAGGTTCCGGGCAGGTACATAGGAGCATGTCAATCTTCTGCCGCTCGCGGCGCCGCTTCGCTGGCCGTACGGCCAGGCCCGTCACGGGACTGGGAGCTACAACATTTGTGCATGCCGGCGGCGACGGCTAGACTGATTCGATTGCCCAAACCGGGCCGACAGTAGGCATAACCGGGTGGAACCATGCAATTGCGACAGGAGCTGGTCGAACATTACCGCTGGTTGCGTCAGTACGGAATTAATGATTCCCACAGCGGCAACGCCTCAGTACGCGTCGCGGAACGCATCTGGATTACGCCGACGGGCGCCTGCGCTGACACTCTTACCGCCGAAGATTTGGTTGAATGCCATCTGGACGGTCGCATCGGAGACGGTGCCTCGCAGGATGCGGTACTTCACTTGGCGGTATACCGTGCCAATCCCGAAGCAGCCGCAGTGCTGCATAGTCACGGACCGCACACGGTCGCTCTCACTCTTGATGGCAATGACTTCGAGCCGCCGGATTTCGAGGGGCAGCTGTATTTCCCGCGCGTACCCGTGATTCACATACCCTACGACCGGTACTTTGCGGACGCCCCGTCGCACGTTTCCGCTACGCTTTCCCGGCACTCGGTCACGGTAGTGCGCGGCCACGGCGTGTACGCCTGCGCGGCGAGTCTTAACCTCGCCTACAAATGGACATGCTCTCTGGAGCAATCGGCGAAAACCGCTTTTATCGCTCGCGTTCTTGCTCGCCCGACCTGACCGATCGGGCGATACAGCTTCTGCGCATACCCCAAAACCAAAAAGCCCGACGTTACGCCGGGCCCTTGGTCATACGCCGCGACGTGAAGCCAACTACTTGATCTTGGCTTCCTTGTAGACAACGTGCTTGCGCACCACGGGATCGTACTTCTTCATCTCGATCTTATCCGGGGTCGTGCGCTTGTTCTTGGTGGTCGTATAGTAGTGGCCAGTGTCAGCAGTCGACACCAGCTTAATCTTTTCGCGTACCGCTTTGGCCATGACCCTACCTCCTAGATCTTATCGCCGCGCGCGCGGATGTCCGCCAACACGCTGTCGATGCCGTTCTTATCCAGGGTGCGCAACCCTTTCGTTGACAGCCTCAGACTCACCCAACGCTTCTCACTCTCCACCCATAGACGGCGGTAGTGCAGATTCGGCAGGAAACGACGTTTGGTCTTGTTGTTGGCATGGGACACGTTATTGCCCCTCATCGGGCGCTTTCCGGTGACCTGGCAGACTTTCGGCATGACTGGATTCTCCATACACATCCCGCATGGCGGGAAGGGCCCGACTTTATACCAGATTCCGACGCGCGCGGGTAGTCCCTGGACACTTCTGGGCAGTGCTACCCCGTTACTATGTTCCTGCCGCCAGGGTTCCTGGCTGAAAGTCTGCGGGTTCACACCGTACCTCGGCTCTCGGTGTATGATTTTCAGACTGGCAGTCCACATCCTGCCCTGGGCTCGTTCGGATCGAATCCTGCACTGCCGGCAGCAGAGCGGCAGCTACCTGCGTTACAACAGGCCCCGATCGCAAAACGACACCACTTCGCGATCACCGATTACCAGGTGATCCAGCACACGGATATCCACCAGGGAAAGCGCTTCCTTGAGCCGCTGGGTAAGCACTTCGTCTGCGCGACTGGGGTCAGCCACACCCGAGGGATGGTTATGCGCGAAAATCACCGCAGCAGCATTGTGGGCAAGCGCTCGCCTCACGACTTCGCGCGGGTAGACCGCAGTGCCGTTAAGGGTGCCCTTGAACAACTCCTCGAATGCCAGCACCCGGTGACGATTGTCGAGGTACAGGCACCCGAAAACCTCATACGGCCGATCACGCAGACACGCGCGCAGGTAGCTTTGTGTGTCTTGCGACGATGTCAGGGCGGTACCTCGGTGTAGCTCTTGCTCGAGGTGGCGCCGCCCCATCTCCACCGCCGCCTGCAGCTGCGCATACTTCGCATCACCCAGCCCGGGCGCGGCACAGACCTCCCCACGCTGGGCTGCGAGCAATTCCCTCAGTCCGCCGAAGCGCGAGAGAAGCTCGCGCGCCAGATCCACCGCGGTCTTACCCGGAATACCCGTGCGCAGAAAGATCGCCAACAACTCGGCATCCGACAGAACTCTCGGCCCATCTTTAAGCAGTTTCTCGCGCGGCCGCTCGTTGACCGGCCATTCACTGATCGTCATACCTCACCTCCATTGTGTGGTTATGCGCCTAAACCCGGCGAAGCCATTCCTCAGGTATCCCAGTCCATCGCATCCGGCGAACAGGACCAGGGAACTGGCCTCGGAGGGCCACTATGTATTTGCCGAGCCGCTCCAAGTACACTTTAATCCCATTATGGTTTCACTGACAAATAAGCGCATTTTGCTGGGCGTTACGGGCAGCATCGCGGCATACAAAAGCGCCGAGACCGTTCGGCGTCTGCGCGAAGCAGGCGCCGAGGTGCGCGTGGTGATGACCCGGGCGGCAACCGAGTTCATCACGGCCCTTACCATGCAGGCAGTAAGCGGCCATCCGGTGCGCCAGCATTTGCTGGATGAGCAGGCTGAATCCGGCATGGGCCATATCGAGCTCGCTCGCTGGGCAGATGCGGTGCTGGTGGCGCCGGCCAGCGCCAATTTCATGGCCAAGGTGGCCCAGGGTCGCGCCGACGATCTGCTCAGCACGCTGTGTCTTGCGAGCGGCGCCCCGCTGGCCGTGGCGCCGGCAATGAACCGGCAGATGTGGGACAACCCGTTAACTCAGTCCAACGTGGCAACGCTTCAGAAAAACGGGGTCAGGATCTTCGGCCCCGATAGCGGTACCCAGGCGTGCGGCGAGACCGGCGCCGGGCGAATGATCGAGCCGAATGATCTTGTCACCATGACCGCCGCCATGTTCGAAACCGGGGAACTCGTCGGCCTCAATGTTCTCGTGACTGCAGGGCCCACATGGGAACCGATCGACCCGGTGCGCATGATCACCAACCGCAGCTCCGGGAAAATGGGCTACGCCGTGGCCACGGCAGCCATGGAAGCGGGGGCACGCGTCACGCTGGTGTCCGGCCCAACCGCACTCGCGTCGCCCGAACGGGTGGAGTGCATCCGAGTAACAACGGCGCGGGAGATGTTCGATGCGGTGCAGGCGCGGGTGGCGACTGCCCATGTCTTCGTCGGCGTGGCCGCCGTTGCCGACTACCGGCCTGCGCAGACGGCTGTGGATAAGATCAAGAAAACCGCCGATACCCTCGATCTCGTACTGATTCGCAATCCCGACATCCTCGCCAGCGTTTCGGCGCACACACCGGCGCCATTCGTGGTCGGCTTCGCCGCCGAGACCGGAGATCTGGAACGCAATGCGGTCGCGAAACTGCGGGCGAAGCGCGTTGATCTGATCGCCGCCAATCTCGTCGGCCAGCCGGGCAGCGGATTCGAAGCGGACGACAACCACCTTATACTTGTCGATGCCGCAGGAACGGTCGAACTGCCGCTTCTTTCCAAGGCAAAGGCCGCACGCGAACTGATCCACCATATCGCCGTCAGATACCATGCAAAAAATCCAGCTGAAAATCCTCGACTCGCGCATCGGCAGTGAATTCCCGATGCCGCGTTACGCCACTGACGGTTCCGCCGGCGTCGACCTGTGCGCCTGCATCGATGAACATCTGCGCATCGAGCCCGGCGAAACCCATCTGATTCCGACCGGGATCGCCATTCACATTGGCGAGCAGCACCTGGCCGCGATGCTGCTGCCGCGCTCCGGGCTTGGCCACAAACACGGTATTGTGCTCGGCAACCTGGTCGGACTCATCGATTCCGACTATCAAGGTCAAATACTCGTTTCCTGCTGGAACCGAGGCCACGCACATTTCGTAATCGAACCCGGCGACCGGATCGCACAAATGGTGTTCGTGCCAGTGGTACAGGCTGAATTCCAGGTGGTGGAGGAGTTCGAGGAAAGCCACCGCGGCAGCGGCGGCTTCGGGCATTCGGGCCGCAAATAGTCTCGAAACCGTCGCGATTTGGGCGCCACGCACTGCCATATACAGACTTACCGGAGTGCGCGGAAAGCCCCGGCATTCACGCCGTGGATGGATAGCGCAGAGTCCGTAAGACTCCATTGCTAGTACCATGGATTCGATATCCGCAGACTCGTGTCTCCCACTCCCGACCGAAAAAGCGGCATACTGCGCCTGACGGCGAGCCCGGTGAAAAGCAGACCGGGCACGCTGGAAGCAGGCGCAACGAACCCGAAATCGCAGCAGAGGTCGTCGGGCAGTGGCATAATTTAAACTTTCCGTACTAGATTAAGAGTTACGTCTCCAAACACATTCGAGAAAGATCAGCCATGTCCAACCCCCGCCCAGCGGCCCCGCTGCTAAACGAACTTCCAGCAGAAATCTTCAAGGCTTACGACATTCGCGGCATCGTCGGCAAGACGCTTACTCCCGCGATCACTGAACAGATCGGCCGGGCAATCGGCAGCGAGGCGCTTGCACGCGGCACGCATCGCATCGTGGTGGCGCGGGATGGCCGGCTGTCCGGTCCGGCGCTGGTGGAGGCGCTAGCGCGCGGCCTCACTGGTGCCGGATGCGAGGTCGTGGACATTGGCATGGTGCCGACGCCAGTTTTGTATTTCGCCACACATCACCTCGGGACACGCTCAGGCGTCATGGTGACCGGAAGCCACAATCCACCCGAGTACAACGGGCTTAAGATGGTTCTAGGGGGAGAAACGCTCTCAGGAGCGGCGATAAAGGATCTTCGTCGCCGATTGGTGGAAGGCGATCTCGCGTCCGGACAAGGCACGCTAAGCCGGGCGGATGTGCGCGAAGCATACCTCCAGCGCATCACCTCGGATGTCAAACTCGAACGCAAACTGCGTATCGTCATCGACTGTGGTAACGGGGTCGCAGGCGAACTTGCACCGGAGCTTGCGCGTCGCCTGGGATGCGAGGTACGGGAGCTTTACTGCAACGTCGATGGCCACTTCCCGCACCATCACCCCGACCCGAGCCAACCGAAGAACCTAGTCGATCTCATCAACGCAGTGACCGGCAGCACAGTGGACGTAGGACTCGCCTTTGATGGCGATGGTGACCGGCTCGGAGTGGTATCACCGGACGGCTCAATCATATGGCCTGACCGGCAAATGATCCTGTATGCACGCGACGTGCTTTCACGTCACCCGGGCGCAGAGATCATCTACGACGTCAAATCCTCGCGCACCCTTGAGACTTCCATCCGCGAGGCCGGCGGCCGGCCGCTGCTGTGGAAAACCGGACATTCCTTCATTAAGGCCAAGCTCCAGGAATCCGGCGCGCTGCTCGCAGGCGAAATGAGCGGCCACATTTTTTTCAAGGAGCGCTGGTACGGTTTCGACGATGGACTGTACGCCGGCGCGCGGCTGCTGGAGCTGCTGTCGCGTGACCCCCGGCCACCGGCAGAAATCTTCGGGTCTCTGCCCAACACCCTCAATACCCCAGAGCTGCACATCATGCTGAGCGAGGGCGAGCAGTACGCTGTCGTCAAAGAGCTCGTGGAACGCGTACAGTTACCGGGCACACGATTGACCACACTCGACGGGCTGCGCGTGGACTACCCGGATGGCTTCGGCCTCGTGCGTGCCTCCAACACAACGCCGGTCCTGGTGTTGCGGTTCGAGGCCGACAACGCCACGGCGCTTGCGCGCATTCAGGACGACTTTCGCGCCTTGATCTGGCAGGTGCGGCCCGGGCTTTCACTGCCGTTCTAATCTGCACCACGGTATCGGTTCGCTCCTCCTCCCGGGGCTGCAGACCGGCAGCGAGAGAGGAAACCAAGCGGGAACCGCAGCGGTGCAACCTGGCCAAAGTGACGCCTGACGGCACGACCAGCCATCTCCTGTGAGCCACCTCCGGTCGCGTTTCCCCAGAGTATCCGCGCCATCCAACCCGGAACAGTCTTGCAAAGTCGCCTGGCTCAACTAGGGTTAATCAACCGCCTCAGTGGCATCCCGCAGGCACCGGCGGCCGATCTTCCACTCAAGAAAAAGGAGCTCTTTACATGCTAGGATACAAGGTACAGACCGCTTCCGTGGAAACGCCGATCCCCGCAACCCCGTTTTATTTCGGTGCAATCCAGGACCCAGGCAAATCGGGTACGCACGGGCACATGAACGGCCGGGTCAGCACCCGAACCGCGGATGCTGGAAACAGTGAAGCCGATGCATTTTTTCGGGCCCATCCAGATGCTTTTCTAGCAGGTCTGTTATTCGAGACTGCCGCGGCGTTTGGTAACACGGCGCCAGACTGATCGCGCCCTGCGGAGATCGGGTCCGTCCGGATTGCCAGAGAAATCTGGCGGCCGATCTCCTGAAACACGCATGATTTGTATCACAAATATCTGTTCCGACACTAACCGCAACACCGTTTCCTGGCGATCCAGCCGGTAGCGTCTATATTTGTATTATTAAGCCAGGACGATGGGCAGGGCCGAGTCGGGAATTACCCTTATCTTTCTTTGACAGTAATCTCGGACCGCCGCTGCTAACGGGTACAAATCGTTGCGCCACAACTTTGCCGTTGGCGAACTGCATTCATATCGAGCCCCCCAGCGTGATGGCATATTTTATGCTTGTACTGGATTAAGGTCAGAAGGACATGCCGAGTCAAGACGACTAAATTAATTACCAAAAAGGGGGCCAGTGTCATGGCATGCAGTCACACAAAAAACTGTGAGCTATTCCCGCAGTTCGCACTGAACCCAGCGCTGAAGGTCTGGCAGACCCACTACTGCGAGGGTGAGTTCGCCCAATGTGCGCGCTATCAGCTATCCCTCGAAGGGAAAACGATTCCCCTGAATCTGCTGCCCAACGGCAAGCGCGTCGAAACACCACGCACTTCGAGCGCTTATGGCGCAGCGGCCCTGTTCAACGCGATCGTCAAGGACCGGGTGCATATGGTGGAGTCCCTGTTGCGCACTGGTGTCGACATCAGTGTCCGCAATGCCGAAGGCATGACTCCGCTGATGGCGGCGGCAAGTCGCGGCAATATTCCGATCATCCGCTTGCTGCTCTCCAAGGGAGTCGACGTCTCCGCGATCAATCTGAATGGGGCGAATGCCCATGACTTCGCAGTCCAGGGAGGTTTTTCGCAGGTGGCGAAACTCATCGCTGCCGCGGGCGGGCGACCAAGTGGCATACCGGTGTCACCCGTGGTCACGGAACACCGCGCGCCAGTGGAGCACCATGAGCCGGTAGAATACCACGAACCGGTGGAACAGCCCCCGCGAATTCAGACCGCGCAGGTCGTGCCGCTTGCGGCCGAGCGGCCCCGCGTTGTCGACGGCGGACATGGCTTTTGCCTGCGCATCCCGACGAATGATGCCCAGGGGCTCGCTCAGGAAATTGCACATGCCTGCGCGGACTGCTTCGTTGCCATTGAGGCAATGGTCCACAAGACAAGTGCCGGCATCCAAAGTGGCGCCTCAGTCATCGTACTCACCGGGCCGGTTGCGGATCAGGACACGATTCTGCGCATCGTCCACCGACTTGAAACCCTGGGCGCAGTGTCCGGTCCTATCAGCTGCATGCGACTAGAGTCACTTGCAATGCCCGAAATGGCGAGGACGGCGACATGCTGAACTACTGGCCGTGGTGGCTCGGATCGCTGGCGCTGGCTGCGATCACAATCGGCTTCTGGCTGCTATTGCGGCGCCCTCTCGGTGTTTCCGGCAGCTGGGCGCGCATCGTCGGTTGGCGCGAAGCCCGGGCGGTCGCACGGGCGGAGGCCCCTTTTCGCGTCAACGCGGCAGCCATGGGCGACGCCCTGCTGGCTGCAACGCTGGCCGAATTCGGCGAACAAGCAACTTTTCAATCGCTGTCGACGTCGGGTGCAGGCGCCGCGTCTCCGTCCAGGGCAATGGCGCCATCGTCGCGCACACACTGGACCGTCCACCTGACATTTCTCGGCACAATGTTGCTGGGTGGATTTATTGCATCAACGTCGAACGGCACCTTCGCGCTGCGCTTTGACCTCGGTTCCGTGTACACGCAACTGTTCGGCTCAGGCTGGCATTCCTGGCTGCTTCTGATGCTCGGCGGCGGCCTTGTGGGGTTCGGCACCCAGATGGCGGGCGGATGCACCTCGGGGCATGGATTGAGCGGCTGTTCCCGCCTGGTGCCGGCAAGCCTGATCGCCACCTCGATATTCTTCGCTACCGCGGTCGGAGTTTCCTTCCTCGCACAGGTGATGGCAAGATGAAAACGCGTTCAACCTTAGAGCAACATTTCATCTACGGGCTTTTTGGGCTGGTCTTGGGGTTCGCCCTGAGCCGCATCGGTTTTGCCAGCTACAGCCAGGTGCACCGGATGTTCGTTTTCTCCGATCTGCGCCTGCTGTATACGTTCGCCGGCGCCGTAGGTCTCACCATGGCCGGATTCATGGCTTTTGCCCGTGGCCACAGGATTCCCACCAAACCCTTCCATCCCGGCACGATCCCCGGCAGCATCCTGTTCGGCGCTGGCTGGGCCCTGACCGGGTCCTGTCCGGCGATCGCAATCGTCCAGATCGGCGAAGGCCAGCTGGCAGCGGCGTTTACCCTGCTGGGCATTCTGTTCGGCGTATGGGCTTACCGTCAGGTGCACGCCCAGATCTTTCATTGGGACACGGGCAGCTGCGAATAGGCGTAGACATATCACCCTGGAATCGGGTCCACTGCTAGTCGCTGAAATTTCCTCCCCGCCAGATGTCCGAAATGGCGGAGAACCTTGTGCCACGGCGCGACATGCGCGATGCTTCCGTCCGTCTCCAAGATAAATAGTTCAGGAGCGACTGATGCGTTACGCATGCATGACAGGGTTCCTCATCGCCACCCTGGCGCTGTCTCTGTCGCCCGTTCCTTCCCAGGCAGCGGCGACTCCGCACCGGCACCGCCTCGGCGTCGTCGTCCAGGTGAGCAATGACAACCCCGAGGCATGGGATTTCACTCTGCTGAACATCAGCTACATCCAAGCACAGCTCGGAAAAAATAGGCTTCCCATCGAGGTGGTCGCGTTCGGTCCAGGCATTTTCATGCTCACGCGCAATTCGGTGGTACGCGAAAGACTGGGCAAGGCAATGAAAAATGGCGTGCGCTTCGTCGCCTGCGAGGACAGCATGCAGGCACACAAGCTTGCCCGCGAGGATATGTACCCGGGAATCACTTTTGTTCCGCTCGGGATCGCTGAGATCGTCAGCAAGCAGCGCCAGGGCTGGTCCTACCTGAAGCCGTAAACGCGGCTGCACCCGACATGGCTGCCGCGCACCTGCGGTGGGGCAACTACGTCTTGGGCAGGGTCACCCCGGTCTGCCCCTGATATTTTCCGCTGCGGTCCCGGTAGGAAACCTCGCATACCTCATCGCCCTCGATGAAGATCACCTGCGCCACGCCTTCGTTGGCATAGATCTTTGCCGGCAGTGGCGTGGTATTCGAAAACTCGAGCGTCACATGGCCCTCCCATTCGGGCTCGAGCGGCGTCACGTTGACGATGATGCCGCAACGCGCGTAAGTCGATTTACCGAGGCAGATCGTAAGCACGTTGCGCGGGATACGGAAGTATTCGACGGTGCGCGCCAGCGCAAACGAGTTCGGCGGAATAATGCACACCGCGCCGGTGAAGTCGACGAAACTGGTAGGAGAAAAATCCTTGGGGTCGACGATCGCCGAGTTGATGTTGGTAAATATCTTGAATTCTTCGGAGCAACGGATGTCGTAGCCGTAGCTTGACGTGCCGTAGGAGATGATCGGACCGCCGCCGTTGCGCTTCACCTGCTTCGGCTCGAACGGTTCGATCATTCGCTGCTCCAGCGCCATGCGCCGGATCCACTTGTCGGACTTGATACCCATCGATTTGTATTGTGCTCCGGGCCGCAGGCCCAGCATCTCTCGACACCAGCCCTGAAGTCCGAAATATTTATCTTCAGCTGTTCTGGATCACGATGTTCGGGAACTTGGCGCTGAAGTCCTTCTTCTGAAGCGAAAGCTTCGCTGCCACGCGCCGCGCAAGCTCACGGTAGACCTGCGCCAGACGTCCGTCGGGTTCGGCCACCACAGTCGGCTTGCCGCTGTCGGTCTGCTCGCGGATACGAATATCGAGCGGAATGGCCCCGAGGAAATCGACGTCATACTGCTCGGCCATGCGCATCCCGCCGCCCTCACCGAATATATGCTCCTCATGTCCGCAATTGCTGCAGATATGGGTGCTCATGTTCTCGACGATCCCGAGGACCGGTATCTCTACCTTCTCGAACATCTTAAAACCCTTGCGCGCGTCGAGAAGCGCGATGTCCTGGGGCGTGGTGACAATCACAGCACCCGTGACCGGAACTTTCTGGGCGAGCGTGAGCTGGATATCTCCGGTGCCAGGCGGCAAATCGATAACGAGGTAATCGACATCGGTCCAGTTGGTTTCTTTAAGGAGCTGCTCCAGCGCCTGCGTAACCATGGGGCCGCGCCAGATCATCGGCGTTTCCTCGTCGATCAAGTAACCGATGGACATGGACTGAAGGTGGTAACTTACCACTGGCTCCATCTTGTGGCCGTCCTTCGACTCCGGCTTGGCATGGGTTCCGAGCATGCGTGGCTGGCTCGGCCCATAGATATCCGCGTCCAGGATGCCAACGTTCGCTCCCTCGACCGAAAGGGCCAGGGCCAGGTTTACCGCGACTGTCGACTTGCCCACACCGCCTTTGCCGGAAGCGACGGCGATTATGTTCTTCACTCCGTCGATCGGTTTTACACCTTTCTGCACGCCATGGGCGGCGATCTTGGAGGTCACGTTTATATTGGCCTCTTTCACTCCCGCGATCGCGGCGACCTTTTCCTTGAGCTTGGCGGCCAGACTGTCTCTGGAACCCTTTGATGGATATCCCAGGACCACGTCGACGGTAACCTTGCCGCCGTCCACGCCGATCTTCTTTACGCACTTGGCGGACACCAGGTCCTGCTCAAGGTACGGGTCGATGACCTCTTTCAATGCCGTCTCGACCTGCAACTGGGAAACTTCTGCCATAAACTTCTCCGCGCAGTGCTCAGATTTTTGGACTCGCAATGCTACACCGGGAGGGTTGAAATGTCATGTTAGGCATGAATTAACAGGAGCTTATCCCATGCGGGATCTGTGGATGTTGGCTGTCGGACCCGCGCATCACCTCCAGCGAACGCTATGCCACGCGCACGCTCCCGGGTCATGCCGCACGACCAGGGCTGCGGCATTTTGGTTTACAATGCCAGCCATGGCCCAAGCAAAACGCAAGATTCTCGTTACCAGCGCCCTGCCTTACGCCAATGGCCCGATTCACCTCGGGCACCTCGTGGAATACATCCAGACCGACATCTGGGTCCGGTTCCAGAAAATGTGCGGCCACGACTGTTACTATGTCTGCGCCGACGATGCCCATGGTACGCCCATCATGCTGCGCGCCCAGCAAGAGGGTATCGAGCCAGGGGCACTCATCGCGCGCATGGGCCAGGACCATCTGCGCGATTTCACGGATTTCGGGATTGGATTCGACAACTATGGATCCACGGACTCGGCGGAGAATCGCGAGCTCGTAACGCAGATCTACCGGACGCTCAAGGCCGGCGGCCACATCAGCACGCGTACAATCAAGCAGGCATACGATCCGGTAAAGAACATGTTCCTGCCGGACCGCTTTATCCGTGGCACCTGTCCCCGCTGCGGCGCGCCGGACCAGTACGGAGACTCGTGCGAAGTGTGCGGGGCAACCTATTTGCCGACCGAACTCAAGAACCCGGTATCGGCCATTTCTGGCGCCACCCCGGTGCAGAAGGAATCGGAACATTATTTCTTCAGGCTCGGGGACTTCGAGGATACGCTGCGGACCTGGCTCTTTCCAGACATCACCCAGCCGCGCCATGTACAGGCGGAGGTCGCCAACAAGCTCGACGAATGGTTCTCAGCGGGGCTTCAGGATTGGGACATCTCGCGCGATACACCCTACTTCGGCTTCGAAATCCCGGATGCACCTGGGAAGTATTTCTATGTATGGCTGGATGCGCCGGTCGGTTACATGGCGAGCTTCAGGCAACTGTGCGAGCGTGCGGCAATCGGTTTCGACGAATACTGGGCGGCGGACGCGAAACCCGAACTCTACCACTTCATCGGCAAGGACATCCTGTACTTCCATGCACTGTTCTGGCCGGCGATGCTCGAAGGAGCGGGGTTTCGAAAGCCCACTGCGATCTTCGCCCATGGCTTCCTGACGGTGAATGGGAAAAAGATGTCCAAGTCACGCGGCACATTCATCAACGCGCGCACTTACCTCGACCATCTCAGCCCGGAATACCTGCGGTACTACTTCGCCAACAAGCTGGGGGCACATGTCGAGGACATCGATCTGAACCTCGACGACTTCATCGCCCGCGTCAATAGCGATCTCGTCGGCAAATACGTCAACATCGCCAGTCGCGCGGCTGGTCTGCTGCACCGGCATTTCTCTGGAGAGATAGCGGCAAGAAGTTCCGGGACAGGCAATACCAGAGATCCTGCCGCAACCCCCTCGGACGATATAATTGAAAGCGCCCTCCAGGCCGCCGCGCGCATCGGCGATTCCTATGAAGAACGGCGCTTCGGGTCGGTCGTGCGGGAAACCATGAATCTAGCCGACGCCTTCAATCAGTGGTGGGACCGGCACCGGCCATGGGAACTGTCGAAGCAGTTCGAACATCCGGCGCGGCCGCAGGACAATGAGGCTCTGCACGCGATCTGCTCGACGGCGCTGGAAGGTTTCCGGATCCTGACGCTGTTCCTCAAGCCGGTGCTGCCGGAACTCGCGCGCAATGCCGAACGCTTCCTGAACCTTGCTCCGCAGACATGGAAGGATCTCGCAGTTCCGCTGGCCACCGGCCACCGCATCAATCCGTATCAGCATCTTGCCACGCGTGTGGACCCGAAACAGGTACAAGCCATGCTGGATAACTCAAGAGAGAACCTGCCGATGACGACTCAAACGACAGCAACTGAGCCGGCGGCCGGTGCCGCAGCAGCGGAACCGATCAAGCCGGAGATTGCCATCGACGATTTCGCGAAAATCGACCTACGCGTTGCACGCATCGTGAAAGCGGGTTATGTCGAGGG
>VFSW01009100.1_pt1 | contig 14188 bp, 8 predicted proteins | sample 5358111 | NCBI WGS metagenome assembly VFSW01 (sample SAMN11554181, study PRJNA540505) | mine drainage metagenome | isolation source: sediment from site ElyBrook_90M | place: USA: Ely Copper Mine, Vershire, VT | collected 2017
AATCCCCCAGCCAACGGTTTTCAGACGAATGGCTTTGCGATTCGTCGAGAACGCATAGGCCAAACCGAGCATGGGCAGGATTCCCAAAATGCCTGGGAATCGTCCCCTCTAATATTCCCCTTTGTAGATCACGCGACGGATCAAAGAAGGCTTTGAAGCAGGCGGTGCGGCGGAAATCTGATAGCTCTCCCGCACCAAGGTCTTAGCGAGCGCGGCCTGTGCATCGGAGTGGCAGTGAATCGTGCAGAGCGACTCGCCCGCCCCAACCCTGTCCCCGATCTTCTTGTGCACCACAATACCGACGGCGGGATCGACGGAGTCTTCCTTCCGTTCACGCCCACCGCCGAGAATGACGCAGGCAGTACCAACCTGTTCACACGCGATCGAAGATACGTAACCGGCCTGCGGACTGGACACCTCGACGCGGTGGTCGGCGCTAGGCAGACGAGTTGGATCGTCAATGGTGCTGATGTCGCCGCCGTGCAATTCGACCATCTGGCGGAATCTGTCAAAGGCGTTACCCGAGGCAATGATTTCCGCCGCGCGTTTCTTACCCTCCGCCACCGTTTTCGCAGCTTCTCCCAGGAAAAGCATCCAGGCCGCCAACTCGATGCACAGATCGCGCAGGTCGGCGGGACCTCCGCCGTGCAGCACCTCGATGCACTCCTGCACCTCAAGTGCGTTTCCGACCATGTGGCCCAGCGGCTGGTTCATGTCCGTGATCAGCGCTGCCATCTGCTTGCCCATGAGTTCGCCGGTCTCGACCATGAGTTGCGCCAGGAAGACCGCATCTTCTTCCTTCTTCATAAAGGCGCCGGATCCCGTTTTTACATCGAGTACGAGCGCATCTGTCCCCTCAGCCAACTTCTTGCTCATGATCGACGCACAAATTAGATAGGGACTCTCGACCGTACCCGTGACGTCACGCAGCGCGTACAACTTCCGGTCGGCGGGAGCCACCTTCTCGGTCTGCCCGATCATGGAAGCCCTGCAGGCTTTGAGCACTCGATGAAACTCAGCAACCGGCAGGCCCACGCGAAATCCGGGAATGGACTCGAGCTTATCGAGCGTGCCGCCAGTGTGGCCCAGTCCGCGTCCACTGATCATCGGAACATACAGGCCGGCAGCGGCGACCAAGGGTGCAAGAACGAGCGAAGTCTTGGCGCCGACCCCCCCGGTCGAGTGCTTGTCTACTTTCTTGGCGGGCAGGAAGCTGAGATCCAGCACCTCGCCGGAATGCAGCATGGCATCGGTGAGCGCGGCCGTTTCCTCGCGGTTCATGCCCTTGAGCACGACCGCCATCAGCCACGCAGCCATCTGATAGTCAGGAATGCTGCCGTCGGTGCAGCCCGCAACAAGGTATCCAATTTCGGCGGTGGACAACGTACCGCCATCACGCTTCTTGCGGATGAGATCAATGACCCGAAACGGGGCTGGGGAAGCGCTGGGCTGGCTCACTTGAGGCGGAACCCCTCCGGAAGAAGCTCGGTGATTTGGCTTTCGGTCCAGCCCTTCTTACCCTGATAGAAAATAACCGCGTAGGGACCGAATTCATAGATCACTTGACGGCATGCCCCGCAGGGTGAGCACGGAACTCCTTGTGCGTTTGTGACCGCAACCGCCATGATCTCAAGGCGTGAGCCCTTTTCAGCTACGGCCGAGAAGATGGCGGTTCGTTCGGCACAGTTCGTCATACCGTAAGAAGAGTTCTCGACGTTGCACCCCACGAAGACATCGCCCTTGGCGGTGAGAATCGCAGCCCCCACTTTGAACGAGGAGAACGGCGCATAGGCATTTTTCATCGCCTTCCGCGCCGAGCGCAGCAGTCGCTCGCGCATGGCCGCAGTTACTTTACTCTTCGGCATAGTCAATCATTCGAAACGCTGGAAGTTTGGTGCGCCATTGTAAACCGGCCCTGCGCCGGAGCATACGAGAATTTGCAGCAATGCCGCGCGAGGATCTAATACATGATGGTCTCGGTCAGATGATGCGGCCACCACGTGGTGTGGTAATGCGTCCAGAGACGCGCGTCGATCTGCGGCACGACGATTTGCCGATCCGCCGGGCGGAGCCGGTTCACTTCCTCGGCCAGTAGTGCACTGCCATAAATGCAATGGGCCCGAATCTCCACCTCCCATGAGCTATCCCGTGGCACCATCTGGAACGAGTTGATGGCTGCCTCCAACTCGGGCGAATAACTGATGATTCCGAGCAGCCGCAAAGCCACCGGGACAATGTAATCCGCAAAGGCCGACATGGTCTCGATATCCGCCAGTGGAAACTGTCCCGTCTTTCTCAGGCTGGTGTGCAAGAACCAGATTGCCAGTTGCGGCAGCTTGTAGAACTTGATGGTATGGCCTTCGTAAAGGCTAACGTCCCGGAAGCGCGGGAATTCGCTGACAAGCCGATCGACGAGCCCATTTCCCCCGTCATAGAGCTTGGCGGAGCAGGACTTGACGAAATTGTGAAACCGGCCTTCATACTCACGCGCCAGCACGGCTCCAACCTGGTGGAGGATTTGCGTCTTCTCGTCGAGCATCGGCAGTTCGATATTCCCCGCGAATATCGTTTCCATTTCCGAGCGCGTGATTTTGGCCAAAAACTGCCCCTCAAGAATCGGGATACCCCTGTCGATTGCCCGCTTCATGCACGCAAACAACGCGTCGGAATCGGACCAAGTGCTCCCGGCATAGTCCGCTTGAAACTTCACGTAGGTGGAAAAGTTCGTGAAGGCGGTGTCGATGCAAGCGGTGGTCAGGATGAAATCCATCGTCTCCTGAATATCGCCGGCTCCAATGCCGAAGGGCAGGGTGTAATCCGGTATCGGCAGCTCTTCATATGCCATCCAGCTAGCAACTTCGGCGATTTTGTTGACGTCGGTTTGCACGTCACGCGAGCGCTCGATCACAGGCTGGATACTGTCGAGCACCGGACTCCCCTTCAATTTCGGCCAACGTAATTCGTGATTTGTTCGCATGGCTCCCTGTGGATTACCGTTAACGTTGAGGACGATCGACTATTATAGCGGCGAATCTTGACGGCCCCATGTGCGGGTGTTAATTTCAGGCCACGCGTGCAAAGCCCGGAGACATTGTTCTGAATCGGCCAGAGAGAGAGCGGATTGCGCCCGTCCCGGGCCGCGTTGACCTTCATCGCCGAGATTTTCTGATTCGGTTCTGCCAGGGAGCTTCGGCAGCCTTGCTGCCCACTGGCCTGCGCGGTCTCGGCTTCCGCTTCTACGATCTCGACCCCGCGAAGACAACGTCAACTTCAGCAACAGGCGAATTCTACCTGCATCCGCACTACCGCACCCGCCGTCCGCTCGAGGCTTTGCTGCTCAAAGCGCAGGCTAGTTCCGACACTTTTGTCACGGAACAATACGCGAACCAGATCGACGCGGTCTTTACGAAGTGGAGTTCCAGCCTACTCCGTGATTCGCAGGACATGACGCCGATCCCGCAAGTTCTTGCCGACAATTTCATCGGAGCAGCTTTACGGCCGGCTGAATCTCGCGTGGTACGCGCGGGACCGACGATCGGGGTCCGTCGCAATACTTTCAGGCAAGAAGCCGCGCTGTCGCGCGACGCATTCCCGCAGGAACTACGATTCGCAATGAGCGACTTCTCGAAGCTCCTCACCGCTGAATTTCAGGTGACGGGCATCGACACCGGCTCAATGCACGCGATAGCTTTATCTCCTGGCCAAATCCAGACTCGCATCCGCTACGAATTAGTCGGCCCGGGCCACAACTTCTATCGCGAACAACGGGTGGGCTACTGGCAGCTTCTGTGGGAACGATCTGCCTCCGGCGAGTTTCGCATTCTGCAATGGACGGCTCTCGATGAGACGCGGAGCCACTCCACCGGACCCTGCTATGCCGACATCGCGGCCGCCGCGCTCGGCGGCAATGCATCCTATTCTTCGCAACTTCTGCACGGTACGGACTACTGGCGCACGGTGCTCGACGCCGCTTGCGGCATTGATATCTACGGGCACAATGGCGTCTCCTTCGGCGACATTGATGGCGACGGATTTGACGATCTCTACGTCTGCCAACCGGTCGGCCTTCCGCACCGCTTGTATCGCAATCGGGGCGATGGAACGTTTGAGGACATCACCGATGCGTCGGGCGTCGGCGTCCTCGAGAACACGGCCTGTGCGCTTTTTGTCGACGTCGATAACGATGGCCGCCAGGATTTGATAGTCGTGCGAGCGAATGGGCCGATGCTGTTCCTGAATCAGGGCGGAGGCAAGTTTCGTCAGAAGGCAAACGCCTTCCAGTTCGCAACTCCTCCGCAGGGAACTTTCACCGGAGCAGCGGTCGCCGACTACGACCACGACGGCTGGCTGGATATTTACTTCTGTCTCTACGTCTATTACCAAGGCACAGACCAGTACAAGTACCCGTCTCCTTACTACGACGCCGAGAATGGTCCTCCCAATTTCATGATGCGCAACCACCGCGATGGCACGTTTCGCGACGTAACCGCCGAAACCGGGCTGAGTCAGAACAATACACGCTACAGCTTCTGCTGCGGTTGGACCGACTTCAACCGCGGCGGCTGGCCCGATCTGTACGTGGTCAACGATTTCGGCCGGAAGAACCTTTACCGCAACAATGGCAATGGGACCTTCACTGACATCGCGGCGCAGGCAAGTGTGGAAGATATCGGCGCAGGCATGAGCGTCTGTTGCTTCGACTACGACAATGATGGCTCGGAAGACATCTACGTCGCCGACATGTGGACGGCGGCCGGTGAACGAATTTCAATGCAGGACGCATTCCAGAAAGATGCACCGGCGGCGGCCCGCACTCTGTATCACAAGCATGCCATGGGCAATTCGCTGTTTCGAAATATGTTTCGCAATACGTCGCAAAAGGGTAACGCATCCTTCGAAGACACGACCAACGCCGCCGGTGTCGGAGTCGGACGTTGGGCTTGGTCCAGCGACGCTTTTGATTTTGATCATGATGGATTTCCCGACCTCTACATCGCCAATGGCATGGTTACAGGTCCGTACCGCGAAGACTTGAACGGCTTTTTCTGGCGGCAGGTGGTTGCCTATTCGCCCAACGAAGCGAAACCTTCTCACGAATACGAACAGGGCTGGAGCGCGATCAACGAATTAATCCGCGCCGATGGCACATGGAGCGGCTACGAACGCAACGTTTTCTATGCCAATAACGGCGACGGCACCTTCTCCGATATATCGGGAGTGGCGGGACTCGATTTTCTGGAAGACGGGCGCGCCTTTGCCATCGCCGATTTCGATCACGATGGCCGGCAGGAGGTGGTTTTGAAGAACCGCAATGGACCAGGGTTGCGTATTCTAAAAAACGTGATGGAAGAACTCCCTCCATCGATCTCGTTTCGTCTGCGCGGCACGAAGAGCAATCCAGACGCAATCGGAACGACAATCACGGTGGAATCGGAAGCACGACACCAGACTCGCTCGCTGCAGGCGGGATCTGGATTTCTTTCCCAGCACATCAAGGATGGCTTCTTCGGCCTGGGAACAGCGCATGGGGCGGTACGCGCGTCCAGCCGCTGGCCAAGCGGCCTGGTACAGGAACTCCGCGATCTGCCGGCCAACCACCGCGTATGGATTGAAGAAGGCGCCGAACCATCTCGCATAGAGCCCTTCCAATCAGCCGCCCAGATTGCCACATCTGCGCCGGATGCGAAACCACAGGAGATCGAAACCCTCCCCACCACGGCCGAAACCTGGCTGCTCGCGCCGGTCGAAGCTCCTGACTTTTCCCTCCCTGACCTCGATGGGCGAGTGCGCACGCTATCCGCACTCCTCGGCAAACCGGTTCTGCTCAACTTCTGGGCCGCCGATGCCCCGCGATGGCATGAGGATTGGGCCACATTCAATCAGCATCACTTAACCTGGGCCGCTCAAGGTCTGCAACTGCTCTCCGTGAATCTCGACCCGCCTGCTGACGCGAAAAACGTCCGTACACTGGTGCGAGAGCATAACATCTCGTTCTCGGTCGTCCTAGGCTCCGACGATATCGCGGCCATCTACAACATCGTTTACCGCTACCTGTTTGACCGCCACCGCGATCTTTCTCTGCCGACGTCATTCCTAATCAGCACCAAAGGCGAGATCCTCAAGGTTTATCAAGGGCCGGCGAACCCCGAACACATCGAATACGACTTGCGTCATATCCCGCAAACGAGCGCGGAACGACTTGCCCGCGCGCTTCCCTTTCCCGGAGTCACGGATACGATCGAATTCGGGCGCAACTATCTCTCCTACGGCTCAGTGTTTTTTCAGGGCGGCTACATGGACCAGGCAGCCGCTTCATTCCAGATTGCCCTGCGCGACAATCCAACCAGTGCTGAAGCGCTCTACGGCATCGGGAGCGTATATCTCGATCAGCAGAAAACGAACGAAGCCCGCGACTGCTTCGAGCGCGCGCTCAAGCTTCGTGCGGGCTATCCCGACACCTTGGCGAATTGCTGGAATAACCTGGGCCTGCTAGCCGGACGCGCCGGTAACCGCCCAAAAGCAATCGACTATTTCCTGGAAGCCCTCAAGCTGAGCCCCGATCATATGATCGCGCTCAACAATTTAGGCAGCGCGTATCGCCAGGAAAAGCGCTGGGATGACGCGCTCAAGACTTATCAGCGTGCACTCGCGCTGAATTCCGACGACCCCGAGGCGAACTACGGCTTGGGGATGGTCTTCGCTCAAAACGACGACACGGCCCGCGCATTCGATTCTCTGCAGAAAGCGTTGAAGCTTCGTCCGGTTTATCCAGAGGCTCTGAACAATCTTGGAATTCTCTATCTCCGGACGCAGCGGCGAGACGAGGGAGTGGCCACCTTTAAGGAATGTATCCGCCTGGTGCCATCCTTCGAGCAATCCTACTTAAACCTGGCGCGCGTTTACGCTGTGGAAGACACGCCAGAGAAGGCCCGTGACGTGCTGCTCGAACTGCTCAAGCAGCATCCAGAAAATGAAATTGCGAAGAAGATGCTCGAGCAGTTAGGACAATAATTCGGCCGACTGCAAACTACGGCTTCGGCGTTGGGGCGGTCAACAAATCCACGAACATCTTGTAGAACCTCTCCGTATCCAGGTCAACCTGCACCTCTACGGCCTGTACATCGCGCTTCGGTTTATCACGATCCGACCACGTAAGCGTGTCTCCATAGCCCGGACCGCGATCAAGGTTCACGTCCATGTAGCGACTTTCTTTCTTCGTAATCAGGCTGGGGTCGAGCCACGCCGCAGACGTGAGTTCGTCCCAAAGATAGTTGTAGGTTCCATACAGCCGCGCATATCTTCCGATGTATTGCGCGGACGGCGTCTTCCCCGCCCTAATCTTGTCGATCAGTTCGTTCGTCATTCTGGTCCTCAGCGAAATATCCACCGGAGTGCAGACGATTTTCTTCCAGGGGGCACGGAGCACGATGTGAGCCGCCTCCGGATCGAACCAGAGATTAAATTCGTGGCGAGGCAAGTTGACGAATTCCGGATCGTCGGTCTGTGGATTCAGGCTGGCCCCCATGAATACCAACTCCTTCGCCAGGCTGGCAAACTCGGGATCAATGGTCTGCGCAATCGCCAGATTCGTCATCGGGCCGCCTTCATAGATCGTGACTTCGTGCGGAAACTTGCGCACCATGCGCACCAGGAAGTGCGCCGCATCTTCGTCAGCCGCCTTGGTTGTGGGCATTCCTTCCGGCATCGCTCCCAAATCCCGAGGTGCGTGATACACCTGCGGGGTCCATGCTCCAAGCCACTGGATCGCGCCGTAGCGTTGCTCCCATTGCAACGTCTCTTCCCGCGTTCTAACCAGAGGATTCTCGGCGCCGGGAACGACAGGAATATCGGTTCTTCCGATGAGTTCGAGCGTGCGCAGCGTGTGCGCGATCTCCTCCGTGAGCCAGGCGTCGCCCGTCACCACCGTGATGCCCAAAACTTCCGTCTGTGGAGATTGGATGAGCAAAAGGATCGCCTGCTGATCAGTGCCGGCAGGTCCGGCCGCGTCCTGATCAATGATGACCTTGCGCTTCTCCGCCGCCGCGCTCGCGAAACAGCTCAACAGCAATCCCACGATTGTATAAGTCCAGATTCGGCCCAACTTGATTTTCACTTCAAAGTCTCCTGACGAGTTTGTACCAGTCCGTGATTACGCAGCACCAGTGGTGTGACATTGTAAAGCTTGGCCGAGATCTACGCCAAGGTTTGCTCGCGCTGTATGCGATAGAATTGTGCTGCAACGATCATGGCAATCCCATTCCCCGTCTGGAACAGCCGCTTTCCCCGGAGCCGACCTGCGTGACCTCTAGCCACCAAAGAGCGACATGGATTCCAATCGCACTCGGCATAATGGCAGCGCTCGGCACGCTCGCGTTCGGTCGGCCCCAATCCTCCGAACCAACCAGCAACGCTGCGGGTAAGGTCTGGGGATATGTCCGCGATTCCAGTGGGAAGCCCTTGACGAACACTTCTGTATCGCTGCAGCCCGTGAGTGGAGATCAGTCGCCGCCCGCCACGCAAACCCAGATCACGCATACGGACTCCAACGGAGCCTACAGTTTCGCAACGCTTCGCGCGGGTGTTTACACCGTGCGCTCACGCGTGGATGGATACACCGAGGCGATTGTTGCTCCGGTGAGCCTTTCGGAGAACGAGACCAGGGAAATCGACCTCTCGCTTGCTGCCTCAACGTCTGAGCCCCGAAGCACTTATCCATCGGCAGCAGCCGCCAAACAGGGTGCAGCGAAACCCGAATTCTTTGACGAGCCCCAGTTCACCGTGGCGGGTGTAACACAAGCCACGAATGCAGGCGGGCACGGCTCCGATACCGCGCTGCGCACTACCGAAGCGCTCGCCAAGGCAACCCTCTCCTTGGGCAAGGAACCAGGGGACCGTCCCGATGTGCCCACCTCAGACGAAACCGAAGCTTCTTTACGAGATGCCATCGCGCGCAATCCTAAAGATCCCACACTCCATCATCGACTCGGCGATCTCGAGGAAAAACTAGCGAATCCTCTGGAAGCAGTGCGCGAATACCAGCACGCGGCCGAACTTGATCCCAGCGAGCCGAACTTATTCGATTTGGGAACCGAACTTCTGACGCATCGCGCGTTGGAACCCGCCGGTGATGTCTTCGCCAAGGGCAATCACCTGTTTCCAAAGTCTGTGCGGATGCTCGTGGCGCTCGGCGTTACCTGGTACGCGCGTGGCTCCTACGACCGGGCGTCGCAGTCCCTCGAAAGCGCGTCCGACCTCGCTCCTGACAATCCAACTCCCTATCTTTTCTTAGGGAAACTGTTGAGCGTCGAAACCACGCCGTCGCAAGGGTCTGCGGAAAGACTGGAGCGATTCGCCCAAATGCACCCCGACAATGCCTTGGCAAATTACTACCTTGCGGTTGCCCTCGCGAAACAATCAGCCAATGCGGGAGACGTCCGCGGTGACCAGGACACAACGCGCTCAGCACGCATCGAGTCGCTCCTGGAGAAAACGCAGCATCTCGACCCCAAGTTTGGCCCAGCCTATCTGCAGTTGGGCATTCTCGATGCCCGGCGAGCGGATTTTGTCCATGCGATTTCCATGTTTCGCAAAGCCATCGAAGCCAGCCCCAATGGCGACGACGCGCAGGTGGAGGCGCACTACCGTCTGGCGCAGGCTTACCTCCGAACTGGGGACAAAGATGAGGCTAAACAAGAACTTGAAGTTCATGACCGATTAGCTAAGAAAATAAAAGAAGATAGCGCACGGGAACGACGCGAGGTGCAGGAGTTCGTAATCTCGCTTCGAGGCACAAAAGAACCCCAGACGCAGCCGTAGAAACGGCTAGCGGACGAGCGTGGCCACTGGAGTTCTAGCGCTCATCAGACTCACGAACATCCGATAAAATTTTTCTTTATCCAAGTCGACCTGGATTTCCACTGGCCGCACAGTTCGTGCCGGCTTGTCTTTTTCTGACCACGTCAGGGTGTTGCCATATCCCGGTCCGTGGTCGAGATCGACACTCATATAGCGCGTTTCCCGTTTCGTGATAATCGAAGGATCGATCCAGGCCGCCGCGGCCAGTTCGTCCCACATAATGTCAGCTCCGGGAAAGTTCTGATAGAAATGAGCTACGTAGTGCGCCAGCGGAGTGCCTGCCCGGTCAATGTCCTGAATCATTTCCGGCGTCAGGCGCGTTTTCACCGAGATGTCGGTGGGCGTGCAGACAATCTTCTTCCAGGCCGCGCGCAGCACGACATGCGCCGCCTCCGGATCGAACCAGAAATTGAATTCATGCCGCGGATTATTCGCGAACTCGGCGTTGTCGGTGTGAGGACCAAGGCTCCCTCCCATGAACACCAAATCTTCTGCAAGCGCCGGAAATTCGGGATCGATCGAAATGGCAAGCGCAAGGTTGGTCATCGGGCCGCCTTCGTAGATTGTGACCTCGTGCGGATACTTATGCACCATGCGAATCAGGAAATGAGCGGCGTCTTCACTGGAGGGCTTTGTGGTTGGCGCTCCCTCCGGCAAGGCAGGCACGACGAAAGGCTCGTGCCACCAGCGTTCATCCCAAGCTCCCGCATAGGCCACTTTGCCGTAGCGCTCCTGCCACTGCTGCGCTTCCGAGCGAGTACGAACCAGCGGAAATGCCGCGCCGGGCACGACGGGAATATCGGTGCGTCCAATAATTTCAAGCAGGCGAAGAGTGTGCGCCACCTCTTCGTCGCGCCACTGGTCTCCGCTGACCACCGTGATTCCCAGCACCTCGACCTGCGGGGACTGAATCATCACCAGAAGAGTCTGCAGGTTGCTGCCACCAGGGCCGGAGCAATCCTGATTAATAACGACCTTCCGGCGTGGCTCGGCATGGGCAAGAGCGGCCAGCAGGATCAGAACAAAAAAAACGTGTTTTGTCACTTGCCCTCGCATAGCTCTTTGGGGTCGCACTTCCACCCTCCACAATTATTTTTTCGGGGGCCGCGTCATCAGGTCGATGTAGAGCTTGTAAAACTTTTCGGCATCGATATCGAACTGCACTGTCGAAAGACGCAAATACGGCGGGACGGTCGTCTGCGGATCCCAGAAGATCGTCTTCCCGTAGCTGGCGCCGTGATCGATATCGATATCCATGTACAGCTGCTTCTGCCCCGTGATGATCGAAGGATCGATGAGCGCGGCCCCCGCAATTTCATCCCACATGTAGCCGGGCAGCGAGTATTTGTCCAGATACTCGGTGATCGGCGTGTGAGCGCCGGCGATGGTCGCTTTCATTTCATTGGTGAAGCGCGTCTTCACCGAGATGTCGATGGGCGTGATCGTCACTTTCTTCCACGGAGCGCGCAGCACAATACGGGTCGCTTCCGGATCGAACCACCAGTTGAATTCGCGGCGCGCGTCAATTGCCCCGGGATCTATCGCGCCCTTGTCGGCATAAAGTCCCCCACCCATCATGACGAACTCTTTCGCCAGCGTGGCAACCTCGGGATCGAGTTTCAAGGCCAGCGCGTAATTGGTCAGCGGACCGCCTGCCCAAAGTACGACTTCGCCGGGATACTTGTGCACCATCTTGATGATGAACTCGGCTGCGGTGCCTGGAAGCGGCTTTGTATGGGGTTCGCCCTCGCTCATGGGGGGTACAACGTCAGGTGCGTGATACGGCTCGTCGTAGATGGTGGAGCGCTTGGCATTGAAGTGCTCGGTCCAGCACCCCTTGTATTCAAACTTGCCGTAGATCTGTTCCCAGCGCTCGGTCTCTTCCTTGCTGTTGATCAGCGGGAACTCCGCTCCCTGAATGACGGGAACGTCTGTTCGGCCCGCAATCTCCAGCATACGAAGGGTGTGCTGGGTCTCTTCCTTAACCCATTGATCGCCGCTCACGGTGGTAATGCCGAGGACGTCAAACTTCTCGGACTGCAGGAAAACCAGCAGAGCCTGCTGATCGCTCGTCCCCGGACCGCGCGCATCCTGGTCGACAATCACTTTGATCTTCTGCGCGGAGGCAGAACTAATCACCAGCAACAGCATTAGAGCCAGTATGGATCTTGGAATCATCCCGACACCTTCCGTTCCGAGTTTCGTTTAGATCACCTGCCAACTTACCTGCTCTATGGCGCATCGACCACACAGCGAAACCCTACCGTTCCAGACCGGTCGTGGCCAGGGGACATCAAGAGATACTTCTCGTGCTCATCCAATCGATAAGTCTGCGGGAAATACCAGACCGAGCCGCTGGGCTGATAGGCGGCTCCGCCACGCAGGATCGCTGCGCGGGTGTGCGGATCGCGGTATTCGTCAGTCCACTGGGAAACGTTGCCGATGAGATCGAGCACGCCGAATGGACTCGCTCCTTTCGGATAAGCCGTCACATCCGACAACGGCCGCATCGTTGGCCCCGAATCGACAGGTGGTAGCGCGAGCGCGTTCCAGTCGTTTCCCCATGGATATGTGCGGCCGTCTGCCGATTGAGCCGCGTATTGCCACTCCCATTCATGCGGGAGACGCTTATGGCTCCATGTGGCATAAGCTCGCGCATCCTCGATCGAAACCCACGTTACTGGCTTGTTCTCCCAGCCAGCGGGAAACGCGCCGTTCTTCCAGTCACGGAGGAAGTTGTGATCATCGTTCGGGTGGTAATGAGTCACGTTCAGGAACTTCGCGAACTCAGCGTTCGTGACGGGCGTTCGATCGATATAGAAGCTTTGCACATGCATGCGATGACGATGGTAGCGCCGAGGCGAGTCTTCCCACGGATACTGCACGTCAACTCCAGGATCATTCCCCCCTTCGATTTCGATCCCGCTCACCTGGAAATCGTAGTCGCCTTCGGGAATGCGTACCATTCCTTCAGGTGCGGTCTGTGACGCGGTGGTCGTTGGAATATCTACCAGCGTCTGCGGAACAGCCTTCCATTCGCGCGAATAACTGGAGAGCGGACGCTTGGAGCGCTCAGCCAAGTAGGCAAGCAGGTTCCGGACAGGCTCGTCGGGTTTCTCCTCAAGGGTCAGAACAGCGCCGTATCCAAGAGCCTCTAGATCGAAGCTCAGGGTGGCTTTGCCATTCGAGACCAGAGGAGTCAAGTCAGTCCCGTGCCACAGATCGTAGAAGCGCATCCCCGCGCGATAAGGCACCTCGATCTGCGATCCGACGACATCGTATTCGTTGCGGTTGACAATCGTCCACAGCGTTCCCTTCGCCGACGGGAAGCGACTGGCGAACACGCCTGACTGCAGCATTGGAGCATGCGGCTCCCATTCGGGACTGATCAGGTAATCGGCCATGGCGCGCTCGATGCGCGTAAAGCGGAGGATGGCTTCTGCATCGTGGGGCGTGTTCTCGTACCAGAATCCCCAGAGATTCTCGAGCGTGGCATAGCCTTGGCCGTTGAAGAAGGCGTGCTGCAGGCTGTCGGTCTTGTCGCGGGTGAAGCGGTCGGTCACGTTCGCCGTGTGACGCGGTTCCATCCATTTGTCTTTGCTGACCATGGGAACGAACGGATACTGCTTCCCTTCCCAAGTCACCCAGTCGTTCCAGCTGATATTGGTCCAGGCGAGCGAGGCGTCACGAGGCTGAAACTGCGGCTCGAGCGCCAGCGGATGCCCAATCGCGTCCGAAGCCTCGCGAAATCCTGGAGGCACACTCTCGAGGGTATCGAAGTTGATCCCGTCGGCATCGACATCTTTCAGCAGTTGTGCCATCGCCGTCGCGTTCGAAGCTCCTTCGTTGCGGGTTCCCGCATCCCATGCGAGCATCGGGAAGAACACTTTCACGCCGCGGCTGTGAAACTGTCCGACCATCTTCCTTACGCCAGCGGTTCCTCCGGGAAGATCGCGCAGCATATCGAACTGGTTTCGGTCATCGACTCCAAGGTTGGGATAGACATGCCAGATCAACACGGCGTCAATCGGGCCGATGCGCGCTTCGGTCTCTGACAGGAAGCGGTCAACGGTGTACTCGCCCTTCTCCGGATCGTACAGACTGCGATCCCAGATCAGCAGTTGCACCTGCGAGAAGATGCGCTGCGTCCAGAGCAGGTCAGGACGCTCAAACTGCGCACCGTCGTATCTGAGAAGCCGCACGCGATCGCTGCGCCAGGCCTTTAACCCATTCAGCCAACTCGGCTGGTCGGCAGCGGAAACTGGTCCCGAAAAAAAGACCTCGCTCGGCGGAGGAGGTTCGGTCAGATTCATCACTCCAGTATGCGATACGA
>VFSW01009101.1_pt1 | contig 14187 bp, 15 predicted proteins | sample 5358111 | NCBI WGS metagenome assembly VFSW01 (sample SAMN11554181, study PRJNA540505) | mine drainage metagenome | isolation source: sediment from site ElyBrook_90M | place: USA: Ely Copper Mine, Vershire, VT | collected 2017
GCCCGATTTGGCTGATCGCATCGATCGGGCCGTACATGTCGTGTTGCAGCAGGGGATTCGCACAGTCGATATTGCACGGCAAGGTGAGACTGTGGTCAGTACGGCAAAGATGGGGGATTCGGTAGTTGCAGCATTGCAGGCATCGTAATTCAGGAGAGTGATGACGTCATGTTGAAAGTAGGAATAGTGGGTTGGCGCGGCATGGTGGGCTCGGTCTTGATGCAGCGGATGATCGAGGAGCGGGATTTTGACCGGATTCATCCCGTCTTTTTCACGACATCCCAGGTGGGTAAGGCGGGACCCGAAGTGGGTAACGGTTCGCAGCCCCTGGCAGATGCCCGCGACGTTGTGGCATTGTCCCAGATGGACATTATCATTTCTTGTCAGGGTGGAGATTACACCAACGAGGTGTTCAAACCCCTGCGTAGCGCCGGGTGGAAAGGCTATTGGATCGATGCGGCTTCAACCCTGCGCATGAGAGATCACGCAATCATCATCCTTGACCCGGTTAATCGGCAGGTCATCGATGCGGCGCTGGCACGCGGTGTTCGCGATTTCATCGGCGGCAATTGCACCGTCAGTTTGATGCTGATGGCCATGGGTGGTTTGTTCCGTAAGGGATGGGTTGAATGGGTGTCTGCCATGACCTACCAGGCGGCTTCCGGAGCAGGGGCACAGAACATGCGTGAATTACTGGAGCAAATGGGGGTATTGCATCACGGTGTGGAAACGCTCCTGGCCAACCCGGGGTCGGCAATCCTGGAAATTGATCGGACTGTGACCGACACCTTACGCAGCAGCAGCCTGCCTACGGGAAATTTCCGCAATGTACCGCTTGCCGGAAGCCTGATTCCCTGGATTGACGCGCCGGTCGAGTATGGGCAGAGCAAGGAAGAATGGAAAGGCGGAGCAGAGTGCAACAAAATCCTGGGGCTTCCTCCCTTCCGGACGCCTGGAAGCATTCCGATCGACGGACTATGCGTTCGAATTGGCGCCATGCGCTGTCACGCCCAAGGGCTTACGGTCAAACTTAAGCGCGATATCCCGTTGCAGGATATCGAACAGGCCATCGCGACGAGCAGTGAATGGGTCAAGGTTGTTCTCAATGAGCGCGAAGCCAGCGAACGCAACCTGACGCCTGCGGCGGTGTCTGGAACACTGACCATTGCCGTGGGTCGCTTGCATAAACTGGCCATGGGGCCGGAATATCTGGGGGCCTTTACCGTGGGGGATCAACTGTTGTGGGGTGCGGCTGAACCACTACGCCGCATGTTGCGTATCCTGGTGGACTGAGCTGTGCATTCCTTTGTTTTCGTTGTATCCGTCTTGCAACCCCAGTCCCAGAGTTGGCTGGATCAAGTTCTTCAGTTTCTATACCAACTTCAGTGGCCCGAATGGGGAGATTTCCGAAATTGGGTCGAGATTCATCCGGACGCCGTCATTTTGGTCGGTGTATTGCTGGGGCTGATATGCCTTGTGCTGGGGCTAGGTTGGTGGGTAGGCCGTAGGCGTGCGCCTCTCGCGATACAGCCTTTTGTCGAACCCAAAGTTTCAGTTCTGCCTGATTTCGAGAAGCAACTTGGAGTTTCTCGTGAAGACCTGGCTGAAGTGGGGCTGCCATTATTGACACCAGAACGCGAAGGGGCGGATCTCCCGGTTCGCGCTCTCCAAATGACCTCTCTGGAGGCGCTCTCCACTGAACATCTTATGGTGGTGGCACGTTATTGTGTCTGGAAAGGCGATGCCGAAGGGGCACGTGAGGTGATTGCACTCGTCATGACGCGGGGTGATGCGCAGCAACGATATGCGGCGCTGGCTTTGTTGGAAGGGCGTTGAGCGCGATACCCATGCGATACGCATTGGGAGTGGAGTATGACGGGTCGGCGTATTGTGGTTGGCAGCGCCAACCGGATCGGCTTTCCATTCAAGAGGTTCTGGAATCTGCGCTCTCCGGCATTGCCTGTGAATCCGTAGAGGCAATTGCAGCCGGACGGACGGATCGCGGGGTGCATGCCTGCAGCCAGGTCATTCATTTCGATACACTGGCGCAGCGCCCTTTAAGCGCCTGGGTGCGGGGAGTGAACGCCTTGTTGCCTACAAGCATTGCTGTCCTTTGGGCGCACAGGGTGCCGGAAGAATTTCATGCGCGTTTCTCCGCGCATAGTCGTTCCTATCAATACCTTCTGCTTAATCATCCGGTAAGAACTGCATTGATGGCCGGAAAAATGGGGTGGTATCATCACCAGCTGGATCTGGAGCAAATGCGTCAAGGGGCGCAGTTCTTATTGGGACGACAGGATTTCAGCGCGTTCCGGGCAGCCGAATGTCAGGCTAAAACGCCCCTCAAAACGCTGTTTCAGGTCGAAGTAGCTCAGGACAGTCCGGTATTCAAATTTTCTTTCACTGCTGATGCGTTCCTGCAGCACATGGTTCGCAATATGGTGGGAGCCTTGGTTTCCATAGGTGCCGGGCGCGAAGAACCTTCCTGGATCCAGGAATTGCTGAGGTCCCGCAATCGTACTTTTGCGGCACCAACTTTTTCTCCCGATGGTCTTTATCTGACCGGGGTGGGTTATGAAGCACACTGGCAATTGCCACAACACACGTCACGCTGTGACGGGTCAATACTGAAACCGGATGTCCGCTGACATGCCAACACGCATAAAAATTTGCGGTATTACACGACTGGAAGATGCACGACAGGCCGTCGGGGCAGGTGCTGATGCACTCGGTATGGTCTTCCATGCGCCCAGCCCACGTGCGGTCACGCCCGAGTTGGCAGCCGAGATCGTGGCTGGACTGCCTCCCTTCGTGTCTGTGGTGGGACTCTTTGTGAACGCTGACTCACGCCTCATCGAATCTGTCCTGTCACGGGTCCGGCTCGATTATCTGCAATTTCACGGGGATGAATTGCCTGCAGATTGTGAACGCTATCAGATTCCCTACATCAAGGTTGCACGCATCAGGCCCGGGTTCGATTTGGTACAATACGCGGTTGGGTACCGTCGTGCGCGTGCCTTGCTGGTGGATGCGTATGTGCCAGGCCAGCCTGGAGGTACGGGCAGGGTATTTGACTGGGCCCAATTGCCCGACAAATTGCCGCTTCCCCTGATATTGTCAGGAGGGTTGACGTCAAAAAATGTAGGATTGGCCATCCGCACAGTCAAACCATGGGCGGTGGACGTCAGTAGCGGCGTTGAATCTGCTCCAGGGCTTAAAGATGCCGGGAAAGTGCTGCAGTTCATACAAGGAGTGAGGAATGAAGATTTACGATATGCCTGACCTGGAGGGGCACTTTGGCCCCTATGGGGGGACTTTCGTATCAGAAACCCTGATTGCAGCCATCGACGAACTCAAGGCGCAATACCTGCACTACCGCGACGATCCGAAGTTTCAGGCCGAGTTTGCCTATGAACTCAAACATTATGTGGGTCGTCCTAGCCCCATTTATCACGCGCGGCGTCTTTCCGGTTTTCTGAAAGGGGCTCAAATTTATTTGAAACGCGAAGACCTCAATCATACTGGTGCGCACAAGATCAACAACACGGTCGGGCAGGCCATGCTGGCACGGCGCATGGGCAAGCAGCGCATCATCGCAGAAACCGGAGCGGGCCAGCATGGCGTGGCCTCGGCCACGGTTGCTGCACGGTATGGTATGGAGTGCGTGGTTTACATGGGTTCCGAGGACATCAAACGCCAAGCCCAGAATGTTTATCGGATGAAGTTGCTTGGAGCGCGTGTCGTCCCAGTGGAAAGTGGTTCTAAAACCCTTAAGGACGCACTCAATGAAGCCATGCGCGATTGGGTGACAAACGTTCAGAACACGTTCTATATTATCGGCACCGTCGCAGGACCCCATCCCTATCCCATGATGGTGCGTGACTTCAATTCTGTCGTGGGGCGCGAATGTCTCGCTCAGATGCTTGAAATGGCAGGTCGACAGCCGGATGTGGTGCTGGCTTGCGTGGGAGGAGGCTCAAACGCCATGGGTATTTTCCATTCCTATATCCCTGACGAATCTGTTCGATTGGTGGGTGTAGAAGCCGGTGGGGAAGGGATTGCCACCGGGCATCATGCTGCCTCCCTTTCTGCTGGGTCACCAGGTGTGCTGCATGGCAACCGGACTTACCTACTGCAGGATAGCAATGGTCAGATTATCGAAACCCACTCCATATCTGCGGGTCTGGATTATCCCGGTGTGGGGCCAGAGCATGCCTGGCTCAAGGATACTCATCGTGCAGAATATGTGGCTATCAATGATGACGAGGCCCTTCATGCCTTTCATACGCTATGCCGCATGGAAGGCATCATTCCGGCACTCGAATCCAGCCATGCGCTGGCCCAGGCCATGAAGATGGCGCCGGCCATGGATAAGGATAAGATTCTGCTGGTTAATCTATCCGGTAGGGGAGACAAGGACATGGCCACGGTAGCAGAATATAGCGGCATCACGTTTTAACGCGCGATTGCCAAAATCAATCAGGAGTGATTTGTGTCCCGGATCCCTGCTACTTTTGAACGCCTGACCCGTACGGGGCGCAAGGCGTTGATCCCGTTTTTTTCGGTGGGCGATCCCAGTTTGCCGCTTTGCGTTCCCATCATGCATGCCATGGTTGCTGGGGGTGCTGACATCATCGAACTGGGCATTCCGTTCTCAGACCCCATGGCCGATGGTCCAACCATCCAGCGTTCCAGTGGAAGGGCGCTGAAAAATGGGGTCACGTTACGGGATGTACTGAAGTCCGCAGCCCAGTTTCGTCACGAGGACGGCACCACCCCTGTCGTGTTGATGGGGTATGCCAACCCGATTGAGCAAATGGGCCGTGAACGTTTTGCCAGCCAATGCGCTGAAGCGGGTGTTGACGGAGTGCTGGTAGTGGACTATCCGCCAGATGAAGCGCGCGATCTTGGAAAGCTGCTTGGAGCCAGGGGAGTCGATTCCATATTCCTGCTCTCACCCACCTCAACCGAATCGCGTATCAAGGAGATTGCAGCGTTGGCCACGGGGTATATTTACTATGTCTCGCTCCGTGGGGTGACGGGTGCTTCTCATATTGACCCGCAAGATGTGGCGCATCATATTGCGCGTATCAAGGCGGTGTCCAAAGTGCCGGTGGGTGTTGGCTTTGGTATTCGGGACGGCACAACGGCGCGCCAACTTGCCGAGGTGGCGGATGCCATTGTGATTGGCTCCCGTATTGTGGAAGAGATCGAGGCCAGTCCCATCAATGATGTGCCTGCAAATGTTGGGGCTTTGATCAATCGTTTTCGTCAAGCCATGGATGCCTGATCAATGAGCTGGTTCAAAAAACTGCTACCTCCGCGTATCAAACGTGACAAGAACAACAGCAAGGGTTCCGTGCCCGAAGGGTTGTGGGTTAAATGTGGTTCCTGTGAGGCGGTTTTGTATCGATCCGACCTTGAATCCAACCTTCACGTATGTCCTAAATGCTCACACCATATCCGGATTTCGGCGCGCACTCGACTGGATGGTTTTCTGGACCCCGATGGGCGCTTTGAAATCGGTTCTGAAGTGATCCCGGTGGACAGCCTCAAGTTCAAAGACAGCCGGCGCTACATAGACCGTCTTACTGAGGCGGCCAATGCCACCGGTGAAACGGATGCTCTGGTCGTGATGCAGGGAACGCTTAATGGCCTCCCACTGATGGTTGCTGCGTTTGAGTTTGAGTTCATGGGAGGCTCCATGGGATCGGTGGTCGGTGAACGGTTCGTGCGCGCCGTTGAGGCAGCCATCGATCAAAAATATCCTTTTGTCTGCTTTCTGGCCAGTGGCGGGGCCCGGATGCAGGAAGGGCTGCTGTCGTTGATGCAGATGGCCAAAACCTGTGCTGCACTCACTCGTCTCGCGCAGGCCCGTCTACCGTTCATTTCGGTGTTGACTGATCCCACAATGGGCGGTGTTTCAGCCAGTTTTGCCATGATCGGCGATGTCGTGATCGCAGAACCTAATGCGCTTATCGGGTTTGCGGGTCCCCGGGTGATCGAGCAAACGGTGCGAGAGGTTCTCCCCGAAGGATTTCAGCGTGCTGAATTTCTGTTGGAGAAAGGGGCAATCGATATGATCGTAGATCGCCGTCAGTTACGGGATCGGATTGCAAATATTCTTGGACAGCTGACGCAGGTTGTTGAAGACGCCTGATTGTCGGTCAAAAGGAGGGTTCCATGAAACGCTCCCTGAATGCTCAAGAACAAGCCCTACGCATTCAGAGCCGCCGCCGCATGATTGGCGCAGCGGTGATCATGTTGTGCGTGGTTCTGTTATTACCCATGATTCTTAATCATTCCACGGATCCGAAACTGTCTTCCAACATGCCGGCACCGGTTCCTCCGCGCCCGCAGGAAGCTGCCCGGACTGTAGCCTCCGTGACCCTGCCTCGTGTCGAATTGCCGCAACCCGCTGTCGATACTGCACCGGAGCCCGCGCCGTCTTACCTTGAGCAGATCTCATCGGAGATCCCGGTTGCTCCTTCCGCTGACGCCAGGGCGGGTTTTCTGATCCAGGTGGGGGTATTCAGTGACCGTAGCAAAGCACAGGCTCTGGTTAAAAAGCTTAATGATCAGGCGATCCATGCGTTTGGCGAGGTGGTGCACACCAAGGACGGATCCCGGGCTGTCCGGGTTCGGGTTGGGCCATTGCACAGCAAGGCAGAGGCGCTTGCAGTGACTCATCAACTCGAGCGACTGGGGCAAAAATCCATGATTATTTCACCATGATGGGCACCATTGCCGGCCTGACCTGGATTGACTGGGCCGTGCTGGCGATCGTTTTGATCTCGCTCGCGATGGGTGTGGTGCGGGGGGTGGTCAAAGAAATTTTTTCCCTGATTGGGTGGGTCGTCGCTTTCTGGCTTGCAAAAACCTTTAGCCTGACAGGCGCTCACTGGCTGGTGCCCATCATCAGTAGTGAAACTGTACGTTTGATGGCAGCCTTCGTGATGTTTTTTCTGGCTGGATTGTTCATTACGGCACTGGTGGGTTACGTTTTCAACGCGATGGTGACTAGTGCCGGATTGGGAGTGCTCAATCGTGTTTTGGGCGGACTGTTTGGTTTTCTCCGGGGAGGGTTGTTTGTGATGATTCTTGTCCTTCTTGCCGGAATGACTCCGCTTCCCGCACAACATGAATGGAAGTCGTCGCTCTTCATTGACTGGGGAGGGGAACGGGGCGCAAGCTTGTTGATGCCCTATCTTCCCGCCAGTATGACCCAGCGCATTCATTTTTAAGCCCCTTGGATAGGCAATCAGGGTAGAATACAACGGTCCGGGAACTACCATTTTTCGGGGATCTTCTGTTTTATGTGCGGAATTGTCGGAATCGTTGCCAAGATACCCGTCAACCAGTTGCTCTATGACGGATTGCAATTGCTCCAGCACCGGGGCCAGGATGCGGCTGGCATAGCTACTGCGGACGGCAGTACGTTTCATATGCACAAGGGACTGGGCCTGGTGCGCGATGTGTTTCGCACTCGCGATATGCGTGCATTGACAGGTAACGTGGGGATCGCACATTGCCGTTATCCCACTGCGGGATCCGCTGTTTCTCCCGCCGAAGCACAGCCGTTCTACGTCAACTCGCCGTTTGGTATCGTGTTGGGGCATAACGGCAACCTTACCAACTCCGAAAGTCTTCGCGCTGAACTGTTCGAGGAAGATAGACGCCACGTCAATACCAATTCCGACTCCGAAGTACTGCTTAACGTGTTGGCTCACGAGCTTCACGATGCCGCCAAGAGTCACAAATTGGATCCGGCGGATATTTTTAGTGCAGTGGCGCAGGTCTATCGTCGTTGCCATGGGGCTTATGCTGCTGTCACCATTATTGCGGGGCATGGATTGTTGGCTTTTCGCGATCCCCATGGCATTCGTCCCCTGGTGATCGGACGCAACGTCACCGCAATGGGGACGGAGTTCATGGTGGCTTCCGAAAGTGTCGCGCTTGATGCACTGGGTTTTGAACTGATGCGCGATGTGGAGCCGGGCGAAGCTATTCTGATTGACGAGGGCGGCAACTTCTACAATCGAATTTGTGCTGACGCCCCGCAAAAAAATCCATGTATCTTCGAATATGTCTACCTGGCCCGGCCCGATTCGGTTATGGACGGTATTTCTGTTTATGAAACCCGGCTTCGAATGGGAGAAAGCCTGGGCAACAAGATTCGACGTGTTGCACCGGATCTTAAGCTGGATGTCGTGATTCCCATCCCGGACACGAGTCGTCCCAGCGCGTTACAGCTTGCCCTCAAACTGGGCGTTCCCTACCGGGAAGGATTCATCAAAAACCGCTACATCGGTCGCACCTTCATCATGCCAGGGCAGGCAGAGCGTAAAAAGTCCGTACGCCAAAAGCTCAATGCCATCGGGCTAGAGTTCAAAGACAAAAATGTGCTGTTGGTGGATGATTCCATTGTTCGTGGCACGACCAGTCGTGAAATCGTCCAGATGGCGCGCGACTGTGGTGCGCACAAGGTCTATTTTGCCTCGGCAGCACCACCGGTGCGTTTTCCGAATGTCTATGGCATTGACATGCCGACGCGTCAGGAGTTACTGGCCACCGGGCGCTCGGATGCCGAGATTGCCTTGGAAATTGGTGCTGATGCGGTGTTTTATCAAGACCTCGATGATCTTGTACAGGACGTTGGGAGGGATGCTCCCGGAATCGAACGATTTGATTCTTCCTGCTTTGATGGCTGCTATATTACGGGGGACATCACGCCGGAATACCTGGCGAATATTGAGGCGCATCGGTGCGATGGCGAAACCCGGTCAGACCAGGAGATAACCCAACAACTGGATCTCAATCTTAGTACGGTTGAATAGGCGTGAACGAAGAACTTGATCTTGAAACCCTGGCCGTTCGAGCCGGGATACAACGCAGTGCGTTTAACGAACACTCGGAGGCGCTGTTTCTCACCTCGAGTTACGTATTCGTAAATGCTCAGCAAGCTGCCGACCGATTTTGCAATCGTGAATCCGGAAACGTCTACTCTCGTTTTACCAATCCTACAGTGACGGCCTTTCAGGATCGTCTGGCTGCCCTGGAGGGCGGGGAAGCTTGTGTGGCTACGGCAAGCGGCATGTCAGCTATCTTGAGTACCATTATGGGGTTGCTCAAGGCAGGGGATCACATCGTGGCTTCCCATAGTATTTTCGGAAGTACGGTGCAATTGCTGGTTAATATCATGGGACGTTTTGGGGTCACCACCTCATTTGTGCCGCTGAGCGATCTCGAGGCCTGGAAACAGGCCGTGCGCCCAAATACCAGGATGTTCTTCGTGGAGACCCCGTCCAATCCCACCATGGAGCTGGTAGACATCGCCGCGTTGTCCCAAGTGGCTCGCTCTGCTTCGGTGACCCTCGTCGTGGATAACTGCTTTTGCACGCCCGCATTACAGCGTCCATTGGCACTGGGAGCGGACCTTGTCATTCACTCTGCCACCAAATACCTTGATGGCCAGGGACGCGTCCTGGGGGGAGCGATTGTGGGGTCGAAACAGTTGTTGATGGACGGTGGGATTTATCAATTTTTGCGAACAGCAGGCCCTACCATGAGCGCGTTCAATGCCTGGGTCTGTCTTAAGGGGCTCGAGACGCTGAAAATCCGGATGGAAGCGCAATCCAAAAATGCGCTTGCTCTTGCCGAATGGCTGGAACGTCACCCAGCAGTGGCACGGGTGTATTACCCTGGACTGCCTTCTCACCCGCAATATGATCTGGCCCGTCGTCAACAAACTTGCGGTGGTGCCATTGTTACTTTCGATGTTGTGGGTGGGCAGAGCCAGGCATGGCACATCATCGATGCCACTCGCGTCATTTCCATCACGGGGAATCTTGGAGACACCAAGAGCACCATAACGCATCCTGCAACCACCACCCATGGGCGCATTTCTGAAGAAGCCCGTCAGGCGGCGGGTATTGGTCCAGGAATGATCCGGCTCTCGGTCGGTTTGGAATCTGTGCGTGATCTGAAGGCAGATCTGATCAACGGGTTGGGCTAAAGCGGTACGAACCGGCAGCCTTCACTGTCGCAGCGCAGGGTTCCTGAACGGGTCGTGGTCCAGTCCTGGAGCACCCAACGCTCGCAGGAGTGATCATCCAGTCGATAAACATGACGGGCCGGTCGATGGGTATGACCGTGAATCAGCCGTGGATACTCGTATTTTCGCAACAGGTCAGTGACCGCTTGGGGCGCCACATCCATAATCTCCACGGTTTTGGATTGCTTGGCCTTGAGACTCATTGTGGTGGCATCGAGAGCCATCTTGTAGCGTGTTTCCAGCGGTAATGCCAGCACTTGGCGTTGCCAGGCAGCGCTACGGACTTGCTTTCGGTAGGTCTGATACTCGGCATCATCCGTGCATAATTGGTCCCCATGGGTCAGCACGGTGCGTACGCCATACAGAAGAATCTCGGTCGGATCAGGCAGCAAGGTGGCACCACAAGCTTTTGCAAAATTCTCACCGATCAGAAAATCCCGATTACCATGCATCAGGAACAGGGCTGTTCCTGAAGACGTGAGCTCATTCAGGGCTTCCACGACTTTGCGATTGAATGGCGCGGGAATGTCATCGTCACCTACCCACGTTTCGAATAGATCACCCAGAATGTAGAGGGCATCCGCATCGCGGCAGGGGCCGGCCAGAAATTCCAGAAAACGCTTGCGAATGAGTGGCGTATCCTCAGACAGATGCAGATCAGAAATGAACAGAGTGTGTGACACGAGTGGCGCGCTAGATGACCTGGGCACTTTCGATTACGACATCTTCCTTGGGCACATCACCATGCCCGGCACGGTTGCCTGTGGCGGCACTTTTGATCCGGGCAATCACGTCCTGACCCTCAGTGACTTTACCGAAAACACAATAGCCAAACCCATCACGCGTTGGCGCGCTGAAGTCGAGAAAGCTGTTGTCTTTGACGTTGATAAAAAACTGTGCACTGGCGGAGTGCGGATCGGATGTACGGGCCATGGCAATGGTATGGCATTCGTTGGAGAGGCCATTGGCAGCTTCGTTTTCAATTGAAGCACGAGCCTGTTTTTCTTTCATGCCCGGTTCGAAGCCCCCACCCTGAATCATGAAGCCGTCGATGACGCGGTGAAAAATCGTGTTGTTATAGAAGCCGGCTTCCACATATTCCAAAAAATTGGCTACAGTTTTAGGCGCCTTTTCGGCATTGAGTTCCAGAACAATATCGCCAAAATTGGTTTTGAAACGAACCATGGTATCTCCAGTTAATTGAGTTTGTCGGCCTTGGCCTTGAGGGTTTTGTTGTTGGGATCCAGCTTCAATGCATGGGCATAGGACTGACGGGCCAGAGCCAGGTACAGGTCAGCGAGATTTTCGTAAGCCGTGGCGTAGTTGGGCTGAACCATCAGCGCCATTTCAAGGGTTTTTCGGGCATCGTCCAAACGGCCTTTGGCGGAATATAACGCGGCTAGATTATTGTAAGGCGTTACCATCTCTGGAAAACGCTCAGTCATTCCCTCCAGCACTGTAATGGCGTCATCCGTTTTTCCCAGTTTGGTCAGGATTTTGGCCTTGAGAAACAATACGGTCCCATCCTGGGAATTGGTCTCCAGATACTGATCCGCGGCCATCAGGGCTTCCTGTAATTTGCCTTCGCTTGCCAATTTCTGGATGGCTTTGGGACTGCTGACTGGACTGTCCGCAGGGAGGGGGGTTGCCGTGGCGACGGGCAGAGGTGCCGTTACAGACAGAGGAGCCTCGGCTGGAGAGGGAGGAGTGGCTACAGCCTCCTGGGCTACCCCAACACGGCATAGACCTGTCATCAAAATCGCCAGAATCGCGCGTGCTGCGGCGGGGTGAAGAGCCATATCGTGTTATACTTGTCGTTGATCAAGGAAGCAGAAACTTTAATTATATCAATAAACTGCGTCATCTTCCAGCGCGCCGGAGAGAGGCCGCTCAAGCAGGCGGATGTCCATTCAGACCATGCTCAAACTCTTCAATACGCTAACCCGTTCCGTAGTGCAATTTCAATCCATCGAGCCAGGCAAGGTTCGCATGTACGTGTGTGGCATGACCGTCTACGACCGATGCCATCTGGGACATGCACGCATGTTGGTCAATTTTGACCTGGTTTACCGTTGGTTGCAGGCATCAGGCTATATCGTGACATATGTACGCAACATCACCGATATTGACGATAAAATCATTGAACGTGCAGCTAAAAATCATGAAACAATCGGCGCCCTGACCGGGCGTATGATTGATGCCATGCATAGCGATCTGTCTCGCCTCAATGTGTTGCCTCCTACCTTTGAGCCGCGCGCTACTGAACATGTGCCGGGCATGATCGTCATGATAGAGACCTTGATTTCCCGCGGGCTGGCTTACGTGGGAAGTAATGGAGACGTTTATTATTCAGTACGTGATTTTCCAGGCTACGGCAAATTATCCGGTAAATCCCTGGAAGATTTGCGTGCGGGTGAACGGATTGCGATAGACACCCACAAGAAAGATCCCCTCGACTTCGTTTTGTGGAAAGCAGCAAAACCCGATGAGCCCAATTGGCCCTCGCCCTGGGGACCGGGGCGTCCTGGGTGGCACATTGAATGCTCGGCCATGAGCGAACATTTCCTGGGTGAACATTTTGACATTCATGGGGGAGGACATGACCTCCAGTTTCCTCATCACGAAAACGAAATCGCGCAGAGTGAAGGGGCGCACGGGCACCCATTTGTCAACGTCTGGATGCACAATGGATTTCTCCGGGTCAACGATGAAAAGATGTCCAAGTCGCTGGGCAATTTCTTCACCATTGAAGAGGTGCTCAAAGTTTTCGATGCGGAAGTGATTCGTTTCTTTTTGCTGCGGGGTCATTATCGCAGTCCTCTCAACTATACCGACAGTCACCTCGAAGATGCGCGCCAGGCACTCAATACGCTCTATACAGCATTGCGGGGGCGCGAGGTAACGGCGGGGGCAGTGGACTGGAATGACGAAGCAGCGCAACAATTCAAGGACGCCCTGGATGATGATTTCAACACGCCAGAAGCCGTAGCTGTGTTGTTCGCATTGGCGCGTGAAACCAACCGCAGCGCCAGCGACGCTGTCGCAACACAACTCTACCGATTGGCACAGATCATGGGACTGTTGGGTCGAAGTCCGGATCGTTGGATGCAGGAGGGGGCAGGGCGCATTCTCAATGACGCAGGCGTTTCTCCTGTGTCTCACGCGGCATCTGAAGCGGGGCGCATTGAGGCCTTGATCCAGGACCGGAATGCAGCCCGAAGTATTAAAAACTTTGTCGAGGCTGATCGAATTCGAAGGGCATTGTTGGCTGAGGGGATCGTTCTTGAGGACGGGCCTCAGGGCACGATCTGGCGCAGGGGGTAGCAGGAATCAGGGGGTGCTGAAGAAGTCCTTGACCTTGTCCATAAACGTCTTGGCCCGCGGATTATGCGTGTCACTTCCGCGCGTGGATGTTTCCAGTTGTCGCAATAATTCCTTTTGTGCTTCGGTTAGCTTGACCGGAGTTTCTACCACGACGTGACACATCAGATCGCCGTAACCACTGCTGCGGAGTCCCTTGATGCCTTTGCCACGCAGGCGAAAGACCTGTCCAGTTTGGGTTTCGGCCGGAACCTTTAGCTTGGCATGCCCTTCCAGAGTTGGGATTTCGATTTCGCCGCCCAAAGCGGCCACGCCAAAGCTGATCGGCATATCACAGTGCAGGTCCGTGCCATCGCGTTCAAACACTGGGTGGGAACGAATCTGGACCACGACATAGAGATCGCCCGGTGGGCCACCGGCCATGCCATGCTCTCCTTCGCCCGCCAGGCGAATCCGGTCTCCATGGTCGATCCCGGCGGGAATTTTGACGGCCAGTGTTTTGTATCGCTTGGTGCGGCCGGCGCCGCCACAATCCGGGCAGGGGTTGGCAATGGTGGTTCCACTGCCATGGCAAGTGGGGCAGGTTTGCTGAATGGAAAAAAATCCTTGTTGCATTCGCACTTGGCCTTGCCCACCACAAGTGCCGCAGGTTGTGGGTGAGGTCCCTGGCTTAGCGCCGGAACCCTTGCAGGTGCTACAGGTTTCCATGGTGGGAATGCGAATTTGGGTTTCGGTGCCACGGGCGGCTTCCTCCAGCCCAATCTCGAGGTTGTAACGCAAATCGGCACCGCGGTAGACGCCGCCTTGCCGCG
>VFSW01009102.1_pt1 | contig 14187 bp, 11 predicted proteins | sample 5358111 | NCBI WGS metagenome assembly VFSW01 (sample SAMN11554181, study PRJNA540505) | mine drainage metagenome | isolation source: sediment from site ElyBrook_90M | place: USA: Ely Copper Mine, Vershire, VT | collected 2017
ACTACTACAAAGTCTTGGGCGTCACGTCGAGTGCGACGGACAAGGAGATCACGCGCGCGTATCGCAAACTCGCCAAGTCGCACCACCCCGACACCAACCCGGGTTCCGAGGAGCGCTTCAAGGAGATCTCGGTGGCCTACGACGTACTGGGCGACGCCACCAAGCGCAAGGAGTACGACGAGGTACGCCGGCTCGGACCCGCCGCTGCAGGATTTGGCGGACCCGGCGGAGCGGGACCGGGCAACTTCAATTTCCAGAGCGGTGACCTCGGTGACCTCGGTGACCTGTTCGGAGGACTCTTCGGTAATCGCCGACCGCGCGCGCAGCGCGGGTCGGACGTTGAGACCGCCCTGCACTTGAGTTTCCGTGATTCGGTCATGGGCGTGACCACCACGGTGAATCTGCCGAGCAACGAGGCCTGCAAGACCTGTCAGGGGCGTGGCGCGGCACCCGGCGGCTACGTGACTTGTGAGTTCTGCAACGGGCGCGGTGTCACCAACGACGATCAGGGACCCTTCGCGATGTCGAGCGTCTGCGCGCACTGCGGTGGTCGCGGCGGTCGCATCGTCACGCCGTGTCCGGTGTGTCAGGGTTCGGGACGCGAACCGTCCTCGCGACGGGTGAACGTGCGCATTCCCGCCGGTGTCGTTGACGGTCAACGCATCCGACTCAAGGGCAAGGGTTCCCCGGGGGCCAATGGGGGAACGCCCGGTGACCTCTTCGTCGACGTGCACGTCGCCACTGATGCACACTTCGATCGTCGAGGTCGACACGTGACCACCTCGGTGAAGGTCGCTCTCACCGCGGCCATCCTGGGCACCACCGTGGAGGTTCCCACGCTGGACGATCCCGTGACGTTGAAGATTCCTGCGGGGACCCAACCGGGCACGACGATGCGCGTGCGCGGGCGCGGCGTGCCCGCGAGTGCCAAGCACGCCCACGGCGACCTGCTCGTCACGGTGAACGTGGAGATACCCAAGAAACTCAACAAGGAACAGCGCGCGCTGGTCGAGAAGCTCGCCGCCGCCCTGCACGAGGAGGTCTCGTGAACGAACGACACCATCACGCGGTCTACGTCATCTCGGTCTTCGCCGAGATCGCTGGTGTTCACCCCCAGACTCTGCGCAACTACGAGCGCAGCGGATTGCTCAATCCCCAACGCACCAGCGGCGGCTCGCGTCGGTTCTCCGAAGCGGACCTGGCCGCACTGCGGCGCATCCAGGAACTTACCAACGACGGGGTGAACCTCGAAGGCGTGCGACGCATCATGAAGCTCGAGGCCGAGGTGGAGCGACTGCGCGAGGAGTTGGCCGAGCGCGCCGCCGAGGCGAAGACCTCGATCGCCGAGACCCATCGCCAGTATCGTCGCGACCTGGTCCCCGTGTCGAACACCATCGCCATTTTTCTCGACGCGCAACGCCGCGCGCGAGGTTCGGGAGGTGCGATGTGACCCTTGATCCCCAACGGTGGACCGTCAAGACCCGCGAGGCCTTCCAGAGTGCCACCACTCAAGCCGGCGCCGCCGGCAACCCCTACGTCACCCCGGCACACCTCCTGCTGGCGTTACTCAACGACGCCTCGGGTATCGCTCGTCCCTTGATGGTGGCCGCGCAACTTGACCCCATCTCCCTCGCCGCGGAACTCAACGAGAAGGTGGCGCGCGAACCGCGCACCGTGGGTGGTTCCCAGCCCGGCCTCTCGCCCGAGGCGCGTCAGGGTCTCGAGGACGCTGACGCCCTGCGCGAGGAACTCGGCGACGAGTATCTCTCGGTCGATCACGTCGTGGTGGCCTGGGCGTCGTTACTCGGCACCACCCGTGAAGCACTGCTGGCCGCGCTGCGCTCCATTCGCGGTTCGGCGCGCATCACCAGCGAGAACCCCGAGGAGACCTTCGCGTCCTTGGAGAAATACGGTCGCGACCTCACCGCGCTGGCTCGGGCCGGCAAGCTCGACCCGGTCATCGGGCGCGATGACGAGATCCGTCGCGTCATCCAAGTGCTCTCGCGGCGCACCAAGAACAATCCGGTCCTGATCGGCGAACCTGGCGTGGGTAAGACCGCGATCGTCGAGGGACTAGCGCTACGCATCGTGGAGGGCGACGTGCCCGAGTCGTTGCGCGACCGCCGGATCATCGCGCTGGACTTGGCGTCCATGGTCGCCGGCGCTAAGTATCGCGGTGAGTTCGAAGAACGCTTGAAGGCGGTCTTGAAGGAGATCGAGGACGCCGAGGGTGACGTCGTGGCCTTCATCGATGAACTCCACACCATCGTGGGCGCGGGCGCGAGCGAGGGTGCGATGGACGCCGGCAACATGATCAAGCCGCTTCTGGCGCGCGGTGAGCTGCGCCTCATCGGCGCGACGACACTCGACGAGTACCGTCAGTACATCGAGAAGGACGCGGCCCTCGAGCGGCGCTTCCAGCAGGTGTTCGTGGGCGAACCTTCGATCGAGGACACCGTGGCGATCCTGCGCGGTCTCAAGGAGCGTTACGAGGTGCATCACGGCGTGCGCATCCAAGACGCCGCGCTGGTGGCGGCGGCGACGTTGTCAGCGCGCTATATCGCTAATCGCTTCTTGCCCGACAAGGCCATTGACCTGATGGACGAGGCCGCCTCGAAATTGCGTATCGAGATCGACTCGATGCCGACCGAGCTCGACGTGGTGATTCGGCGCATTCGCCAGCTCGAGATCGAGAAGATGGCGTTGGCGCCCGAGACCGACGACGCCTCCAAGGAGCGTCTGGCCAAGCTCGACGCGGAACTCGCGGACCTAAAGGAGCACTTCGATGAACTGGCGGCCGGTTGGCAGGCCGAGAAGACCGCCATTTCCAAGATCCAGAGCGCCAAGCAGGAGTTCGAGGATAGGCGCGCCGAAGCCGAGCGGCTCGAGCGCCAGGGTGACCTCGCCGGCGCCTCGGCATTGCGCTACGGCACACTGCCCGCTCTGGAAAAGACCATTGATGAGGCGACGGCCGAACTCGACGAACTTCAGGCCAACGGCGCGTTCTTGAAAGAGGAGGTCGACGCCGAGGACATCGCCGAGGTAATCAGCCGCTGGACCGGGGTGCCGGTCGCCAAGCTCTTGGAGGGCGAAGTCGACAAGCTCGTGCGCATGGAGCAGTTGTTGCACTCGCGTATCGTGGGCCAGGACGAGGCGGTGGTCGCCGTCGCCAATGCGATCCGACGCTCGCGCGCCGGACTCTCGGATCCCAACCGACCCATCGGCTCGTTCTTGTTCATGGGTCCGACCGGTGTCGGCAAGACCGAGTTGGCCCGCGCCCTCGCCGAGTTCCTTTTCGACGACGACAAGGCCATGATCCGCCTCGACATGAGTGAGTACATGGAGAAGTTCGCGGTCTCGCGCCTCATTGGCGCCCCGCCGGGCTACGTGGGCTACGAGGAGGGTGGTCAATTGACCGAGGCGATTCGCCGCCGACCCTACGCGGTCGTGTTGCTCGACGAGATCGAAAAGGCCCACCCCGACGTCTTCAACCTGCTCCTGCAAGTGCTCGACGACGGTCGCCTCACCGACGGGCAGGGGCGCACCGTCAACTTCACCAACGTGGTCTTCATCATGACGAGCAACATCCCTGGTGAACCCCTCGAGTACTTCCGGCCCGAATTCGTCAATCGCATCGACGACATCATCCGGTTCCGCCCCCTCGACGAGGACGACCTGGCGATCATCGTGGGCATCCAGTTGCAGCGTTTGCGTTCGCGTCTGGCGCAGCGTCACCTGGCCCTGAACGTGACGCCGGCGGCGTCACTGTCCCTCGCGCACGAGGGTTTCGACCCAGCGTTCGGAGCGCGCCCGCTCAAGCGGGTGATTCAGCGTCGCATCGAGGACCCGGTGGCCTTGGCGGTGCTCGAAGGGACCTACCGCGACGGAGATACCATCACGGTCGACGCGCACGAGGGCGTGCTGAGCTTTCGCTGAGGGCTCCTCGGGTGGACGGACCTAGAGCCAACTGATCACCGCGGCGATCGCTGAAGCCATCAACAAGGCCACGCCGACGGCGTTGAGGAGAGGTCGCATCGCGTGCGCCAGGCGGGCGCGGCGCCGTTCGCCCTCGATCCATTGCGCCGCGGCCGGGTGGTCCGCCATCTCGTCGTCATCGTGGACATCCACCGGCAACGACGCGCGTTGGGCGACGGCGTAGGCCAAGAAGAGTACGAAGAGACCGAGGATCAACAGCACCGAGGCGTTGGCGTAGCGCCCGGTATGACTTGCGGCCAGGAGTGCGGAATCCCTCACCTCTCCAGTCTCGCGCGTGCCGGCGCCGTCCGTGAGAGGGGCGTCGGAGGGTCAAGTAGGCTGGGAGGGCAAACCGACCGTTCCGAGGGAGCCCCGTGCCCGCAACAGTGGTAGTAGGAACCCAGTGGGGTGACGAAGGCAAGGGAAAACTCACCGACCTTCTCGCCCGTGAGATGGACATGGTGGTGCGATACCAGGGAGGGCACAACGCCGGTCACCGCATCGTCGTCAACGACGAGGCCTTCGCCCTGCAACTCGTGCCCTCGGGCGTGCTCTACCCCCACATCACGCCGGTGATCGGCAACGGCGTCGTCGTCGATCCGGCGGTCCTGCTCACCGAACTCGATGCCCTGACCGCCAAGGGTGTCGACGTCAGCAAGGTCGTCGTCTCGGGCAACGCCCACCTGATCATGCCCTACCACCAGGAACTCGACCGATTGACCGAGCGATTCCTCGGCAAGAACGCTCTGGGTACCACCAAACGCGGCATTGGTCCGACCTACGCCGACAAATCCTCTCGCGTCGGACTGCGGGTGCAGGACCTGCTCGACGCGAAGATATTCCGCGAGAAGCTCGACGTGGTGCTGCACGAGAAGAACCTCGTGCTCAACAAGATCTACAACCGGCCGTCGATCACGGCCTCGTCGATCTGTGAGAAGTACCTCGACGAGCTCGCCCCGCGCATCGCGCCCATGATCGCCGATACCGTGGGCATCGTGCACGGGGCCCTCGCGGGGGGTCAGCGCATCCTGCTCGAAGGAGCCCAGGCGACGTTCCTCGACCTCGATCACGGCACCTACCCCTTCGTCACGTCCTCCAACCCGGTCGCCGGCGGCGCCTGCACCGGATCGGGACTAGGCCCGCGAGACCTCACCGACATCGTGGGCATCGCCAAGGCGTACGTGACGCGCGTGGGCGCGGGACCCTTCCCCACCGAACTCGACGGCGACATGGCCGAACTGCTCGTCTCGCGCGGTCACGAATTCGGCACCAACACCGGACGACGTCGGCGCGTGGGGTGGTTCGACGCCGTCATGGCGCGCCAGGCCGCGCGACTCAATTCGCTCTCCGAGATCGCGCTCACCAAGCTCGACGTGCTCGACACGCTCTCCGAGATCAAAGTGTGCGTGGGCTACGAGGCCTCCGGTGTGCGTTACGACTTCCCGCCCTACCACCAGTCCGTGCTGCACGACGTCGTGCCGATCTACGAGACCCTGCCGGGTTGGCAGAGCGACCTGACCGCCTTCACCAGTTACGAGCAGTTGCCCGGCGCCGCGAAGGACTACGTGTCCTTCCTCCAGCACACCATCGGGGTGCGCATCTCAGTGGTGGGGGTCGGTCCGGGCCGAGAGCAATTCGTTCGACCCTCGTGATGCGTTGCTGCGTGGTCGGCTCGGGCGCACGAGAGCACGCACTGGCCTGGGGTCTCGCCAAGAGCGCCGAGGTCATTGTCACCCCGGGTAACCTCGGTATGGCCGCGCACGGACTGACCTGCGTGGACACCCCCGCCACGCAGATCGACGCGGACCTCTTCGTGATCGGGCCCGAACTACCCCTCACCCAGGGTCTGGCCGATGAGTTGCGGTCCCAGGGCAAGCTGGTCGTCGGCCCCGGCCGCGACGGGGCCCAACTCGAAGCATCCAAGGCGTTCATGAAACAGTTCCTTCATGACGCGGGCGTCCCCACCGCGCACTTCGGCGTCTTCGACCAACCCGAGGAGGCGTTGGACTTCCTCGTCACCATGGTGCCGCCCTACGTCATCAAGACCGACGGGCTCGCCGCCGGCAAGGGGGTGCTGGTGACCCGGGATTTCGACGAGGCCTGTGGCGACGTGCTCGACAAGTTGAGCGGCAACGCCTTCGGCGACGCCGGCACGACCATCGTCATCGAGGAGGGCCTCGACGGCGAGGAGTGTTCGCTCCTGGTGCTCTGCGACGGCACGCGCGCGCTTCCCCTGGTACCGGCCCAGGACTTCAAACGGGTGGGTGACGCCGACTCCGGGGCCAATACCGGCGGGATGGGCGCCTACGCCCCGATGTCGTCGATGAGCGCCGATGACGTGGCGCGGGTGATGTCGAGCATCGTGACGCCCACACTGGCGGAGCTCGCGCGCCGGGGGATTGACTTTCGTGGCGTGCTCTACGCCGGCGTGATGATGAGTTCGCGGGGCCCTCAATTGCTGGAGTACAACGTGCGTTTCGGCGACCCCGAGACCGAGGTACTCGTCCCGCTGTACGGCGATTCTCTGGCGGATCTGCTGCGCGGCGTGGCGATCGGCGAGCTCGACGCGGTTCCCGCGACGACTGGTCAGAGCGCGGTGACGGTCGTCTTGGCGGCGCACGGATATCCCGAGTCGCCACGGCGGGGCGACGTGATCTCGGGACTCGGCGACGACGGTCAACTGGCGACACCGCACGAGGGCGTGGTCGTGTTTCACGCGGGCACGTCGCGCGACGAGCACGGTCGTTTCCTCACGCACGGCGGTCGGGTGCTGGCGGTGAGCGCCGTCGGTGACACCATGGCCGAGGCGCGCGCGCGCGCCTATGGCGCGTGCGACGAGATCACCTTCGACGGGCGTGTCATGCGCCGCGACATCGCGCGATCCGCGAGCTAAAGGAGCCCCATGATTCCTCGCTATTCCCCCCGCGACGTCGCTGAACTCTTCAGTGACCAGCACCGATTCGACACCATGCTCGAGGTCGAGATCCTCGCCGCCGAAGGACTCGCGCACCACGGACGGATCCCCGCCAATGACGTCGCTGCGCTGCGCGCGCGCCGTCCGGTCGTGGACGCCCAGTTCGTGGCCGACGTCGACGAACGTGAACTCACCACCAATCACGACACGGCCGCCTTCGTCGACGTGGTCCAGTCGCGCATTGGCATGCCCGAAGGCGCCTGGATCCATTACGGCATGACGTCCTCGGACATCGTGGACACGGCGCTGTGTTTCACTCTCGCCCAGGCCATGGACATCGTGATCACCGAGGCGACCGCCCTGCGCGACGCTCTCACGCGTCGCGCGTTCGAGTCCATTGACTGGCCCATCACGGGTCGCACGCACGGCATGCACGCGGAGCCCACCACCTACGGCGCGAAGTTTGCGCTGTTCGCCCTTCAGGTGAATCGCGACATCGTGCGCGCCACCAACGCACGCGCCGCCATCGCGGTGGGCAAGCTCTCGGGCGCGGTGGGCACGTATTCCAATATCGATCCCGCCGTCGAGGACTTCGTGTGTGCCGCGCTCGGACTCATCGCGGTGCCCGCCACCCAGGTGATCGCGCGCGATCGCCACGCGGAGGTCCTCTACGCCTGCGCCGCGCTCGGCACGTCGATGGAGCAGTTCGCGCTCGAAGTGCGCCACTTGGCGCGCTCGGAGGTCGGCGAGGCGCAAGAACCCTTCGCGCCGGGTCAAAAGGGCAGCTCGGCGATGCCCCACAAGCGCAATCCGATTCTGTCGGAGCGGTTGTGCGGACTCAGTCGGGTGCTACGCGGCTATTTGCTCGCGGGCCTCGAGGACGTGGCCTTGTGGCACGAGCGCGACATCAGCCATTCGAGCGTCGAACGCGTGGTGTTGCCCGACGCGCTACAACTCACCGTCTACATGCTGCGCAAGGCCACCGGCCTCGCCAGTGGCCTGGTGCTCTTTCCCGAACGGGCCCTGGAGAACCTCAACGAGGGTTCCTTGGGCCTGGTGTTCTCCCAATCGGTGTTGTTGGCCCTGGTGGAATCGGGTCTCGCGCGCGACGACGCCTATCGCATCGTGCAGGCGGCCGCGCGTGACGCCGCGCAGAGCCGTCGGAACTTTCGCGACGTGGTGCGCGAGGATCCGGCCGTCACGTTGGACGAGGCGGCGCTCGAACGGGCCTTCGACGTCGAACGGATGGTCGCGCACCGCTTCCGCTTCCTCGACGCGCTGACGTGGCAGTCATGAACGACCTCGGACTCACACACCTCTACTCGGGCAAGGTCCGCGACCTCTACGCCGTCGGCGAGGAGCATCTGTTGATGGTGGCGTCGGATCGCATGAGCGCCTACGACGTGGTCATGCGTGAACCCATTCCCCACAAGGGACGTGTCTTGACCGCCCTGACTGATTTCTGGGTGCACGAGTTCGGCGACGTCCCCTCGGCGTTGGTGAGCTGTGACCCGGCGGTGATCGAGAACTGGGTGCCCGGGTTTCTCGAGGCGCCCCAGTGGCACGGACGCGCCATGCTGGCGCGTCGCGCCGAGATGCTCTCACTCGAGTGCATCGTGCGCGGACGACTCGCCGGTCAGGCCTACGACGAGTACGTCGTCACCGGCACGGTGCACCACATGGCCGTGCCCGCCGGTCTAGAACTCACCGATGAGTTCGAGGAGCCGCTGTTCACCCCCTCGACCAAGGCCGAGGAGGGTCACGACCTCAATATCGACCTCGACGAGGCCGCCGACATTGTCGGCGCCGAGATGCTCGCGCGCGCCAGCGAGCTCTGTCGCGGCGTGTTCTCGCGCGCGGCGCAGCGCCTGCGCGAACGCGGACTGATCCTGGCGGACACGAAGTTCGAACTCGGGTTCGTGGACGGCGAATTGGTGGTCTGTGATGAGGTCCTCACGCCCGATTCGTCACGAATCTGGCCCGCCGACCTGGTACGTCGTGGTGAAGTGCCGCCGTCGTACGACAAGCAGCCTTTTCGCGACTGGCTCAACTCGATCAACTGGGACCGCACCCCGCCGCCGCCCAAAGTGCCCGTCGAGATCGTGGCGACTACCTCGCTGCGCTACGAATCGGCCTACGAGAAGATAACGGGACACTCCTTGTCGGACTGGTACGGTGCGTAGTCGTGAACTACTCCGTCATCGTCGAAGTCACCCTGCGCCCCGGTATCGCCGATCCCGAGGGGGCCACGATCGAGCGAGCGCTGCCGGCGCTGGGTTATAGCGGCGTGCACGGCGTGCGCGCGGGCAAGCTGTTCCGCTTCGACATCGAAGCCAGCGACGCCGAGGCGGCGCGCGCCAGCGCGCAGTCACTGTCGCAACGCCTCCTCTCCAACCCCGTGATCGAAGACGCCACGGTGCGTCTGGAGGACTAGGTCGTGACCCGCGTCGGCGTCATTGTCTTTCCCGGTTCGAACTGCGAATACGACGCGCTCAGCGCTATGGAACAGTTGGGCGCCAGCGCCGCCTTGATCTTCCACTCCGCCACGTCGCTGGGTGACGTGGACGCCGTGATCCTGCCGGGTGGTTTCGCCCACGGTGACTACCTGCGCCCGGGTGCCCTGGCGCGCTTCTCACCGGTCATGGCCGCGGTGTCGGCCTTCGCCGCCGAGGGCGGGGCGGTGCTCGGGATCTGCAACGGCTTCCAAGTCCTCACCGAGGCGGGACTGCTCCCGGGGGCGCTGCAGAAGAACCGTGGGCTGACGTTCCTCTGTCAACCCACCACGCTGATCGTCTCCTCGACACGCTCGGTGCTGACGCGCGCGGCGGAGGTGGGCCAGGAACTCGTCGTGCCCATCAACCATTTCTCGGGCGCCTACACCTGCGACGACGCGACTTACGAGTCCTTGGTGACCCACGATCAGATCGTGTTGCGCTACCGGGACAACCCCAACGGCTCGCGCGACGACATCGCGGGGGTGGCCAACGAGGCGGGCAACGTGGTGGGGCTCATGCCCCACCCCGAGCGCGCGATGGCCACTCTGCTCGGCAGTGCGGACGGGCGTGTGCTCCTCGAAGGTTTCCTCGGTTTGGGCGCCGCCACGCACTGAGCCTCGGGGACGATGTCGCCGGCCCGGTAGTTTTGGTGGGGTGAGTAGCACCCCCGAGCCCCTGCACCGCGCCCTTGGTCTGACCGATTCAGAACTCGACGACATCCGTCGGGTCCTCGGCCGAGAGCCCAACCCCTTGGAACTGGCGCTCTACGGCGTCATGTGGAGCGAGCACTGCTCCTACAAATCGTCGCGTATTCACCTCAAACGCCTCCCCTCTGAGGCCGCCCACGTGCTGGTCGGCCCCGGCGAGGGTGCGGGAGTGATCGACGCCGGTGACGGCATCGGCGTCGCGATTCGCATCGAGAGCCACAATCACCCCTCGGCCATCGAGCCCTACCAGGGCGCCGCGACCGGCGTGGGCGGGATCCTGCGCGACGTGTTCTCGATGGGCGCGCGTCCCCTGGCCGTGATGGACCCGCTCTTCTTCGGCAACCTCGACGACGCGCGCAACCGCTGGCTGGTCGAGGGGGTCGTCGCGGGGATCTCGGGCTACGGCAACTCCGTGGGTGTGCCCACGATCGGCGGCGAACTGACCTTCGACCAGTGTTACGGCGCCAACCCCCTGGTGAACGTGCTGGCGGTGGGGGCGCTGCCGACCAGTCGCCTCGCGCTGGCTGTCGCGTCGGGACTGGGTAACTTCGCGGTGCTACTGGGATCCTCGACCGGTCGCGACGGCATCGGCGGCGTGTCGGTGCTGGCGTCGGCGGGTTTCTCGGGCGAGGACGGCGCGGCGTCGCTCGACGACGCCAAGCGTCCCAGCGTGCAGGTGGGCGACCCCTACGAGGAGAAGCGACTTATCGAGGCCTGTCTAGAGCTGCTCGACCTCGGTCTCGTCGTGGGGATCCAGGACCTCGGCGGGGCCGGCCTCATCTGCGCCACGTCCGAGACCGCCGCCAAGGGCGGCGTCGGGATGGACGTGGACGTCACCGCGGTGCCTCTGCGCGAAGCGGGCATGCAGCCCTATGAGATCATGACCTCCGAGAGCCAGGAGCGCATGCTGGCCATCATCACCCCCGAGAACCTCGACGCCGTCAAGTCCGTGTGTGAGAAGTGGGAGATCCGCGCCAACGTGGTGGGCCACGTGGTCGAGCCCGTCACGATGAGCGACGGCGCGACGGTGGGCATGCTGCGCGTGCGCGACGGGTTCGACGGCGAGGTCCTCGCCGAGGTGCCCGCCTCCTCGTTGGCCGACGAGGCGCCGCTCTACGACCGTCCTCGCCAGCGTCCGAGCGACCTTGACGCCGTCCTCGCAGATGACCCGACCGACGATGAGCCGGTGGGCGACGCGAACGCCGACCTGCTCGACCTGTTGGTCGACCCGGCGTGGGTGTATCGCCAGTACGACTCGCAGCTGTTCCTCAATACGGTCGTGGGGCCGGGTCGCGACGCGGCGTTATTGCGTCTCGCGGGTCCGGGCCTGCCCGCGTCCGAGCGCGGATTCGCAATCTCGACCGATTCCAATCCGCGCTGGTGCGCGCTCGACCCCCGACGGGGCACCGCCCTGACGGTGGCCGAAGGCGTGGCGAACCTCGCCTGCGTGGGAGCGAGCGCCAAGGCGCTCGTCAATTGCTTGAACTTCGGCAATCCCGAGCACCCCGAGGTCATGTGGCAGTTATCGGAGTCGGTCGACGGCATGGCGATGGCGTGTGACGCACTCTCGGTGCCGGTGATCGGCGGCAACGTCTCGCTCTATAACGAGAGCGGCGGACGCGACATCGACCCGACACCGGTGGTGGGTCTGCTGGGGGTCGTCGATTCCCTGGTCGCGGCGCCCCCGGGCTGGAACTGGCGCGAGGGCGACGCCGTGGTACTGGTGGGTCACCGCGAGGCCGTCGGTGCGCACGCCTATCCCCTGGCGGGTTCGCGCTGGGCGACGCGTCGGGGACGCCGTGGTGGTCGGCTGCCCACCTTCGACGCCTCGCGTTTGGTGGCGACCATCGATTTCGTGACCGCCGAGGTGGCGTCGATCTGCGCCGGCCTCACGAGTGACGTCACGGCTGTGCACGACGTCAGTGGCGGCGGCCTCGCGGTCGCCCTCGCGGAAATGGCCACGGTCACCGGCCAGGGCGTGAGTGTCGCGCGACTCGAGGGTCACGGCGAACTGTTCTCGGAGTTCCCCGGTCGTTTCGTGGTCGCCACCGCCAACGCCGAGGCTTTCGTGGCCCGGGCGATCGACGCGGGCGTTCCCGTCACCATCCTCGGACACGTGGGCGGCCGCACCATCCGCCTGGGTGGTTTGATCGAGTTGTCGCTCGGTGACGTCGTAGCGCGCCGACGCGGCGCCCTCGAAGAGGCGCTGGAACTCAGCTAGTCAACGCGCGGTCTTCAGCTCATCGAGGATCTCGTCGGGCACGCGCAGGTCGCCACTGTGACCCACGCCGAGCGAGACGTCCTCCTTGAAGAGACCGTGGTAGTCCGAGCCGCCCGTGGGGATGAGTCCCGCGTCGCGCGTGAGTTTGACCATGAGGGCGCGCGTGGCCGCGGTGGTGCCGCCGTAGTAGGCCTCGACCCCGGCCACGCCGCGCCGGCGCATCGAGGCCAAGATAGCGGGCATCTCGGCCTCGATGCTGGCCGCGTTGTACTCGGGCAGGTAGTTCAACAGGGGGTGCGCAATGGAGAAGGCGGTGCCCGATCCCTTCGCGGTGGCGATGAAGTCCTCGAGGGTGAGGGTGGTCTTGGCGACGTAGGCGCGACCATTCGACCCCAGCCAGTCGACGAAGACTCGCGACCAGGACTCGGCCGTGCGCTCACCGACGATCTCGGGGTGCAACTCGAACATCGCCGCGGCGAAGTGGGGCCGACCGACGCCCTCGGGATTGGCGGCGCGCGCGCTCACGTTCTCGAGGGTCAGTCGCTCGAAGCCCAGTTCGCGCAGTCGCTGCACCAGGCGGGCGTTTCGCTCGGCGCGTTCGTGGCGAAGGCGCGCCAGGAGTTGCTGGACCGGGTGCTTCTCGTCGAGGGGTAAGAAGTACGCCAGGACGTGCACGCCACGCGCGACGGCCTCGCCCTCGGCTCCCTGGCGCGGGAAAGCGGTGTCGAGCAGGGATATCTCAACCCCCGGGACCAGTTCGAGGTCGTAGCGGGCGCAGGCCTCGGCCATCTGGTCGTGGCTGGCGGTGGTGTCGTGATCAGTCAGGGAGATGGCGCGCAGCCCCAGGTCGTGGGCGTGGGCGGCCAGTTGAGCGGGGGAATCCGAGCCGTCGGAGAAATTCGAATGGGTGTGCAAATCAATCACGTTGTCAGCGTAGTGACGCCGTGTCACTACGCTGAAGAGTCTTGTGAAAGAATGTCCTAGTGCCGTTCGATACTGATCCGTTCGACGGAGAACGCCTCAAGGAGGCGTGCGGGGTGGTCGGTATCGTGGCCCCCGGCAGCGACGTGGCCTACATGTGTTACGACGCGCTCTACGCCCTGCAGCACCGCGGCCAGGAATCCGCCGGAATGGCGACCTTCAACAATCACCAGATCACCGTCGTGAAGGACAACGGCCTCGTGAGTCACGTCTTCTCCGACGCCTCGCTGCGCGCCCTCGCGGGAGCGCACGTCATCGGCCACACGCGCTATTCCACTTCGGGTTCGGCCAACTGGACGGCGGCGCAGCCGGTCTTTCGCTCGGCCGCCGGATCGATCTTCGCCATCGCGCACAACGGCAACCTCACCAACACCACGGCGTTGGCCGAGGAGGCGGGTATCGAGTTCACCTCGATGCTCTCGGACTCGGACCTGGTGGCGGAACTGCTGGCGCGCGCGGTGGACCGCGGCGCGAGCGTCGCCGGGGCCCTCAAGGAGGTCCTGGCCCAAGCCGAGGGCGCGTTCTCCATGGTGATCCTCGAGTCGGGCAAGATCCACGCGGTGCGCGACCCTCACGGTTTTCGTCCGCTGTGCCTGGGCCAACTCGGCACGGCCGAGGACCCCGAGGGGTGGGTGGTCGCTTCGGAGACCCCCGCGCTCGACGTCATCGGCGCGACGTTCCTGCGCGAGATCCAGCCCGGTGAGATGGTGACCTTGACCGACATCGGGGTGACGTCGGTGCAACTGCTCGAACCGAGCGAGAAGCAGGACCTGTGCATCTTCGAGTTCGTGTACTTCGCGCGACCCGACTCCTACCTCATGGGCCACCAGGTGCACACCACGCGTCGGCGCATGGGCGAATTGCTCGCGGGCCAGAGCCACGTGGACGCCGACC
>VFSW01009103.1_pt1 | contig 14186 bp, 6 predicted proteins | sample 5358111 | NCBI WGS metagenome assembly VFSW01 (sample SAMN11554181, study PRJNA540505) | mine drainage metagenome | isolation source: sediment from site ElyBrook_90M | place: USA: Ely Copper Mine, Vershire, VT | collected 2017
CCTGGCGTCTTTCCTCGCTATGGTTTTAATCCCTCCTTTTTCCGCTGCGTTGCGTTAATAATTAATTTGGTATTCCTCGCTTCGCTCTTATTGACGCGCTGGATTTTATTGTTCGATTCGCGGCAAGCCAATTGAAATGGGAAGCAACGCATAGGCTTTAATCCGCCGTTCCGTCCGAAGCGGCGACCTCGCCGCCCGCCGAGGGAATCTGCGAATGGCCGGAGTGAAAGAACGTCGTCCGGTTCAGCACTTTTTCCTGGAACTCCTCGAGGTACAGATAAATCACCGGCGTCACATACAGCGTGATGAACTGCGAGACCACCAGTCCGCCGACGATCACGAGGCCCAGCGGGCGCCGCGAAGCGCCGTCCGCGCCAAATCCCGCGGCGATGGGCACGGCGCCGATGACCGCGGCCAGCGTGGTCATCAGAATCGGGCGGAAGCGGTCGAGGCTCGCGTCATGAATCGCTTTTTCGGCCGTCTCGCCCGCGTCCACGCGCTGCCGGGCGAAGTCCACGATCATGATTCCGTTTTTCTTAACGATGCCCATCAGCATGAACATGCCGACGAAGGCGTAGAGCGAAGCCTGCTCGCCGAAGAGATAAAGCGTCAGAAGCCCGCCCACTAGTGCCGTCGGCAGAGTGGAAAGCACCGTCAGGGGATGCACGTAGCTCTCGTATAGAATGGCGAGGATCACGTACATGACGAAGACGGCGAGGGCCATGAGGATCGTCAGGTCGCGCACCGTGTTGCGGAACGTCAGCGCCTCGCCCTGCAGGCTGGCGCGAATCGTCGGCGGCACGATTTCCGATTCGGCCTTGGAAATGAAATTCGTCGCGTCGCCGATGGCGATTTCAGGCCGCAAGTTGAAATAGATGGTGACGCTCGTGAACTGATTCAGGTGATTCACATTCTGGCGGCCGAGCGTGGTCTTCCAGTCCACGAGCGCGCTGAGCGGCACGAGATTCTTTCCGTCGTCCGAACGGATATAGAGCAAGGAAAGATCGTTTTCGTGCTCGCGTCCGGAATCCTGCACTTCGAGAATCACCTGATACTGATCCTCGGGCTTTTTGATCAGGTAGAGGTAGTTTTCCGAATAGGCGTTGCGCAGCAGATTCAGGATGCGCGTTTCGGAAACGCCGTACGTGCGCGCCTGATCGCGCCGGATATTGATTTCGAGATTCGGCGTGTGGTTGAAATAATCGGATATGATCGTGGCAAATCCCGGATACTGCCTCATTCGGTCCATCATATTCTGCGCGACGTCATACACCTGTTCGGGGTCCACTCCGGAAATGGCGTAGGCGTATTGCCCCTGGGTCTGATTCGTGGCGCCCGTACTGATGTTGAGGACAGGCATGGGCCGCAGAAATGCAAAGAGTCCCGGAATGCTGCTGAGGCGCCCCATCAGTCCACCGGCGACGGCCGCAATCGGCGCCCGCGCCCGCGGCGGATTGAGAAACGCGAGCAGAAGCCCCTGATTCGACGCCAGGAATGAGCTCCCGCTCATGGTGAACGTGGCGCCCACGGCCGGGTTCTCGCGCATGATCTCTCCCGCTTTGTCCTGCAGCGCGTGCATCTGCGCCGGTGAAGAACCTTCTTTCCCGATCATCACGCCCATGACGAAGCTGCTGTCGCCGACCGGCAGGAACGCCTTGGGAACCGCCGCAAACAGCAAAATGGTTCCGGCGAGACACGCCATCCAGGTGACCGCGGAAATCCAGCGGTGCTCCAGAAACCACCAGAGCGATTTTCCATAAACGGCGAGAACGCTTTTCTCAATTCGTCCGACGGTCCGCTCGACCCAATTCTGTTTGATTCCGTGCCCCCGTGCTTTCAAAAGGCGCGCGCACATAAGCGGCGTCAAGGTGAGCGAGACGATGCCGGACGCAAAAATCGAAACGACGATCGTGACGGCGAACTCCCGGAAAATGCGGCCCACCAGGCCGGCCATGAAGACAAGCGGAAAGAAAACGGCCGCGAGCGAAACCGTCATGGAAAGAATCGTGAAGCTGATTTCGCGGGCGCTTTCGAGCGCCGCCTGCATGGGCTGGAAGCCCCGCTCCATCAGGCGCACGGTGTTTTCGAGAAACACGATGGCGTCATCCACGAGAAATCCGATGGCCAGTGTCAGCGCCATGAGCGAAAGATTGTCCAGACTGTAGCCGAACCCGCGCATCACCATGAACGTCAGCAGCAGCGAAAGCGGCAGGGCCACGGCGGGAATCAGCGTATCCGTGACGCGGCCCAGAAATATAAAGATGACGGCGACGACCAGCACAAAGGCGAAGAGCAGCGTGGCCTGCACGTCGTCCACGGAATTGACAATCGTCTCGGAGCGGTCGTGAATCAGCGTGACGCGCACCGAACCCGGAAGCTCCGCGCTGATCAGAGGAAGAAGATCGCGAACGCTCTTGGCTACTTGCACGACGTTCGAGCCGGCCTGGCGGTTCACGGCCACAATTACCGTGGCGGCAGGCTCGCCGTAGCCGCGCACCCAGAATTTCATGCGCATGCGCTCGTCCTGCAGCGAGTTGACGACCGTCGCGACGTCGCGAAGATGGACCGGCGCGCCGTTGGTGCTGCTGACGATCAGGTTTCCGTAGTCCGCTGCGTTTTCCAGTTGGCCGTTGGGGCGCAGGAGCGCGGTGCCGGAAGGGCTATCGAATTGTCCGGCGCCCACGTAGCTGGTGCCGTTCTTCACGGCCGCGACCAGATCGTCCACGGAAATTCCGCGCGCCCACATCTTCGAGGGGTCCACCTTGATGCGCACGGCGCTCTTCGTGCCGTAGACGTCCACGCTGCTCACTCCGGGCAGAATGCTGATGCGCTGCCCCACCTGCGTGCTGCCGTAATCGTAGAGCTGCCCCGGCGTCACCGAATCGCTGGTCAGCGCGATATAGATAATCGGCTGATCATTGGGATTCGTTTTCGAGTACGTCGGCGGCGACGGTAGATCCGTGGGCAGGCTGCCGCCGGCCTGGGAGATGGCGGTCTGCACGTCGGTCGCGGCGGCGTCAATGCTCTTGTCCAGCGCAAACTGCAGCGTGAAACTGACGCGGCCCTGCGTGCTCTGCGACGTGACCATCTCCAGGCCGTTAATCTGCATGAATTGGCGCTCCAGCGGAGTGGCGATGTTGTTGGCGACCGTGTCGGGGCTCGCGCCGGGGTAATTCGCCGAGACGGAAATGACCGGGTAGTCCACGACGGGGAGGTCGTTCACGGGAAGGCGAAAATAACTGAGCACGCCGAAGACGATCACCGACAGGGTCAGGACCGCTGTCATGACCGGACGGCGAATGAATGGCTCGGAAAGATTCATGAATGCCCCGCGGCTTTTTCAGGCGGCGTATTGGCCGGCGGCGTGTCCACGCGAACTTTCCCGCCCGGCATCACGCCCAGCTGGCCGGTCACAACGACTTTCTCGCCAGGTTCGACACCCTGCTCGACGACAATCATTTCGCCTTGCCGCTGTCCCAGTTTTACCGGCCGAAGTTCCGCCGTCGAATCCTGTTTGATCACGTACACGAAGGGACCGTTGGCGGAGTCCTGCGTCGCCGCTGCGGGAACCAGGACCGCCTTCGGCAGGGTCGCCAGCACGAGCCTCACGTTGACGAATTGGCCCGGCCACAAGCGGTATCCGGCGTTCGGCACAGTGGCGCGGAGCATGACTGTTCCCGTGGAGGACTGCACGGCGTTATCGAGAAACGTCAATTGGCCTATGAGCGGCTTATCGGGCTGGTCGGGAAGACGGACTTCCACTTTCAAGTTTCCGGACCGCGAATCGCGCTGCACGGTCGGGAAATCGTTTTCCGTCACGGTGAAGTCCGCGTAGATCGGATCGAGCCGCTCGATTGTCAAAAGCGTTGTCGTATTGGCCGTGACCACGTTGCCTATGTCCACGAGGCGGCGGCCGGCCCGGCCGTCAATCGGCGAGCGAATCGAGGTGTACTCGAGATTCAGCCGTGCAGACTCGACCGCGGCTTCGTTTTGGTTCACTTGCGCCGTGCCCACGTCCACGGCGTTTTTCCGCGTGTCGTAATCCTGGCGCGCGATGGCCTTCGAGTCCACCAGGTCCTGCACCCGCGCAAACTGGATTTTGGCGAACTCCAGAGCCGCTTTCGATTGGGCGAGATTCGCCTGTGCCGCGTCCAGTTGCGCCTGGAAGGGACGCGGATCAATCGTAAACAGCGGATCGCCCTTTTTTACGCTGGCTCCATCCTCAAAATGAATTTCCGTGATCCGTCCGGAAACTTCAGGCTGCACGGAGACTGTTTCGCGCGCCTCGGTTCGCCCGACTTCGTCGAGATACACAGGCACACTTTCGGTAATCGCGGGCGCCACAATCACCGGCGACGGCGGCCGGGCCGGGGGCGGCGGATCCTTTTTCGCGCAGCCGAAAAACAGGACGCTCAAACAGCAAAGCAGAATGTTGGATTTCCGAGGAAACATCGTGCTCCTATCGCTTCGCGGAGAATCACCCCCAACCCGCCTAATACGATGTCTTAGTATCGGATGTTTCAGGCTACTTGGGGAATCAGATTATTTTTGCTTGCCGGATTACAAGCCAATGGACCGAACCTACAGAAGACCGCCAACCATGAGTTCCAAGACAGACCGAAGTCCGCGCCACTGCTTCATCTTTGGAAATGCAGCCTACGCCCCAATGTATCGCGAATAGAGCGACCGGGCGACGCTGGTGTCCCGCGTTCCCTTGATGATGGCCCGCCCATCCGCGAAAACCGTCATTTCATAGGGCGGGACACGGAAACGCAGTAGGTAGCCGTTCTCGCGAACTTCCGCGACGGTCGGAGCGAGGCGGCGGCTCAGGGCGGGGAGATCGAGCTGGCGGCGGCGTTCGTGGATTTGCACCGAATCGCGGCCACACATCGTCAGATGAGGCTGGGCATCGCCTTCAAGGTACCGGAAATCATGCTTGGCGCAGGCGCGGCACTCGGGATTTTTCCCCACGCGCAAAGATTGAAATCGGCCCGACCAGACATCGAACGACATCAGGCACCCGCTTGAGGATTCTCCCTTTCCGATGAGAACCTTGATCGCCTCCGCTGCCTCGATCGAGGCAATCACGCCGGCAGCAGCGCCCAGCACGCCGATGGTGTCGCAAGTGTCCTCGGCTCCCGATTGCGACTCAGTGGCAGCCCCGGATTCGAGTGCGCACGCAAGGCAAGCCGTCACCCCGGGGCGAACGGTCATTGTGACACCATAGCTCGCGACGACCGCGGCATAAATCCAGGGCACGTTGAAATGGATTGCCGCGTCGTTCAAGAGGTAACGCGTCTCGAAATTGTCCGTGCCGTCGAGAATCAGCGGAAATCCGGCGAGGAGATCTTCCGCGTTTTTCGAACTTACATCGGCGACGATCCCTTCGACCGTTACGCCGGAATTGATGGCGCGCAGGCGCCGCTCGGCGGCCACGGCCTTGGGGAGAGATTCGCGCGCGTCGGATTCCTCAAACAGGGTTTGCCGCTGCAAGTTCGAAGGCTCGACAAAATCGCGGTCCACAATGCGCAGCTTTCCGACTCCGGCTCGAGTGAGCAGGTTCGCCAGAGCCGTCCCCAGCGCCCCGCAGCCGACGATGACGGCAGACGATTTGAGCAGCCGTTCCTGACCGGCTTCGCCAATTTCGCCGAACAGGATCTGCCGCGAATACCGCTCGTATAGGTTCGGGTCCATTTTTCCCGTGTAGCACAGGCACTCCTGCCTGTGCGGTCTTTGCAATTGTAAAATCGAGCTTTGGTCCTACTTTTCAGAGTATAGAACCGCACAGGCAGGAGTGCCTGTGCTACGCAAACCGATACATCACACATCATATCCCTGCCCGCCCTGCCAAAGGAAATTGAGTGACGTTTTACACGTACAGGCCGAGATTTCCGGGCAAGCGCGCCGCTGGGCTATGCTAGGCTAACTCTGTTGTGGAGAAAGATGTTCAGCGAACAACGCCAAATTGCACGGTTCGCCGTCTGGCTCATGGCGATCGGCTGGTTTTGCCCGGCCCGTCTCGAAGCGCAGAGCATTCCCGCGGGTGAGCCGCCGCTCGTCGTCGCCGTGCGTGTGGTCACGGAATCCGGATCGGTCCTCGAAGAGAATCCGCCGCAACTTACGATCAAACCGGGACAACCCTTTTCGCGGGAAGCCGAGAGCGCCAGCCTGCGCGAACTCTTCCGCAGCGGCAATTATGCGGACCTGCGCGCCGAACTGGCCGATGTGCCCGGCGGAGTGCGCCTGGATTTTGTCGTCCGCAGGAATTTTTTCATCAGCCGCGTGCAGATCCAGGGTCTGCGCGAACCGCCGAGCGAGGCGCTCGCACTATCGTCATTGCGCTTGAACGTGGGCGATACCTTTCGCGAAAGCGACATGAAGGATGCTCTGGACCGTCTCCGCCAGACGCTCGAAGACGACGGTTTGTATCAGGCCGTCCTCACTTACGAAGCCAATCCGAATTTCAATTCGCTTGAGATGGACATCGTCGTCCACGTTACTCCCGGGCCGCGCGCCCGCATCGCTTCCATCAGCTTTCAAAACCAGACTGAATTTACCGATGCCGAACTTCGCGACCGCCTGCGGCTCGGCAGAGGGACGGAAATCACTTCCGACCGGATCAACCGAGCCGCCGACCGTGAGCGAAAATGGCTGGCCGACAAAAATTTTCTGGGCGCGCGCGTCACCATTCATCGCGGGGCTTTCGATCCGGCGATGAACCGGGTGCCCCTGGAGTTTACAATTTACGCGGGCCTCGAAGTGCGCGTCGTCGTGACCGGCGCGAAAATTCCGGCGCGGACCGTCCGCCGCCTTGTGCCTATCTACGAGGAAGGCGCGGTGGACGAAGACCTCCTGCAGGAAGGCCGGCGCACCCTGCGCGAATATTTTGAGCGAGAGGGCTTTTTTGACGCCCAGGTGAGTTACACGGTCGCGGAGGCCCCGGCGGAAGAAAATGGCGCCGCCCTGAAGCGCGCTGCGCAGACCGTGACATATCACGTTGACCCGGGCGACCGGCATCGCCTCGTGGGCGTAGCATTTTCCGGCAACCAGTATTTCGGCCCGGATCTCCTGACCGGGCGCCTGAAAATTCAGGCCGCCGCCTATGCTTCTCCGGGACGCTATTCCAGCTCTCTGCTTCAGGACGATCTCGCTTCCCTGCGCGCGCTCTATGACGCGAACGGTTTCCATTCCGCCGAAATCCAGAGTCGTTTGGACGACAATTACCAGGGCCATCACGGCGACCTGTTTGTGAATTTCGATATTCGCGAAGGCCCGCAGACTCGCGTCGCCGATGTGAAAATCGAAGGCAACGAACAGCTCCGCACGGAAGAACTTTTGGGGGTTATCGGCTCCTCGCCGGGCCAGCCGTTTTCCGATTTCAACGTTTCCGCCGACCGGGACAATATTCTGGCGCTTTATTACAACCAGGGATTTTCCAGCGCGCAGTTATCCGCCGATGTCGAGCAGTTGCCGCCCGACAAGCCGGACGCGGGTCCCCGCGTGCGGATCACCTACCACATCACCGAAGGCCGCCAGGTGCGCGTCGCGCGGGTCCTTTTCGCGGGATACGAGCACACCCGGCCCGGCGTGATTTCGCGCGAGGTCGGAATTCGCGCCGGGGAACCTCTCAGCGAAGGCGTGGTCGTGGAGAGCCAGCGGAAACTCTACAACCTCGGGATTTTCAGCCGCGTTTCCATTGCGCCGCAAAATCCGGAGGGGGCCAGTACGGACAAAAATATTGTGGTCCTGGTGGACGAGGCCAAACGCTACACCGTGGACTACGGACTGGGTCTCGAGGCGCAGCGGCTCGGCAGCGGAGCCACCAGCACTGCTCTGAACTTCGCTCCCCGGATCACGCTCGGTCTCACCAAGGCCAACCTGACCGGGCGCGCCGACTCACTCTCCTTCAAGGTGCGCGCCAGCACGATCCAGGGTCGCGCTTTGCTTACCTACACGGCGCCCAACTATTTCGCTTCGCCGAACTTCAGCATTCAACTCTCCGCGTTTTACGAGAGCGCCCGCGATATTCAGACGTTTGATTCACGGCAGGCCGTGGGAACCGTCCGGCTGGCGGAGAAACTTTCGCCCTACAGCTCTATCTCGTATTCGTATGTGTTCCGCCATGTGATTGCCAGCAATCTGAAAATCGCGCCGGAGCTCATACCGCTTTTCAACCAGAATACGGAGGTCTCTGAATTCGGCGCGAGCTGGCTGCGCGACCGCCGGAACAGTCCGTCTGATGCAAGCCGCGGCGATTTTGAATCGGTGGATTATTATGTGGCGATGAAGCCGATCGGCTCGTCGGCAAATTTCGTCCACTTCTACGCTCAGAACTCCACCTATCACCCCATCGGCCGGCGGCTCGTCTTCGCGCGTTCGACGCGCTTCGGCATTCAGTCTCCGTTTGGCGGCTCCGTCTCCTCGGACATCCCGCTTCCCGAGCGGTTTTTCGCCGGAGGCGGCATGTCCTTGCGCGGCTTCGGACTGAACCAGGCGGGGCCTCGCGACCCTGTCACCGGATTTCCCGTGGGCGGCCAAGCGATGCTGGTCTTTAACCAGGACCTGCGCTTCCCCATGCACTTGCCGTTCATCGGCGACCGGCTGGGCGGCGCGGTCTTCTATGACGCCGGAAATGTCTTTTCCAGCTTCAAGCAAATTTCATTGCGCGTCGCGCCGCCGCTTCCCACGTTCGGATCGGTCACCGGGGGAAATGGCCAGCCGACCACGGCGTGCCTGACGAATTGCGACAACAACCTGAACTATTTTTCTCACACGGCCGGCTTTGAGTTCCGCTACGGCACCCCGATTGGGCCCGTGTCCCTGGATCTGGGATATCAATTAAATCCGGCACAATTTGTATTTCCCACGACGGTGAACGGGAATCCCGGCTTTGGGTTATCGCGCCTGCCGGCATTCCAATTTTTCGTGAATCTGGGGACAACGTTCTGATGCGCCGCGCGATTTTCATTTTCGCCGCTCTTCTGGCCGGGCCGAATCCGGGGCGGGCCGCGGCATCGCCGTCCGCGCAATCCAGCCGCGTTGTGGACCGGATCGTCGCGCACATCGAAGGCGATATTATTCTCGAAAGCCAGGTGCGCGAGCTGGCCGCGTTGCAGCAGTTGATCGAAGGCCACGCGGAAGCTGACGACCAGCTGCTCTCGGAGTTGATTGAACAGTGGATGGTCCAGACGGAAGCCACCGACGCGCATTTTCCTGCTCCGGCCGCGTCGGAAATAGATCGCGAGCTTGCCCGGCTGGCCGCGCAATTTCCCAGCGCCGATGCATACGCGGCGCGGGTGCGCGAACTCGGGCTGTCGAATTCTGAAATTCGCGCGCTGCTTGAGCGGCAAATCTTTGTCGAGAGGTATCTCGATTACAAGTTTCGCCCCTCGGTACAGATCGAAACGCCCGCCATCGAGTCTTATTATCAGAACGAGCTTCTGCCCGAGCTGGCCAGGAAGAATCAGCCCGCACCGCAGTTGGCGGACGTGCAGGAACAGATTCGCGAACTGCTCGTGCAAAAGGGCATCAGCGAGCTCACGGCGAAATGGCTGGATGAGACGAGATCACGATTGAAGATCGAGCGAATTCCGGCGGCGAAACCTTAGAATGGAAGATCCGATTCGTATGAACGGCGGAAAACGAAAATTCGGGTTGAAGCACGGAGTTGGTCTCATGGCCATTCTGTTCACCGTGATCGGACTGGTTCTGGCCTATCTCATCGTGAGCGGGCTTGCCGACCGCTGGGCGCGCCGCACGATTATCGAGCGGCTCGAGCTGGCCACCGGAGCACAGGTCGAACTCGGAAATTTTCATATCCTTTGGCGCACTTTGGGCGCGCGGTTCGACGGACTTACGCTCCACGGGCGCGAACCGAAATCGGGACCGCCCCTGTTTCATGCGGACCGTCTGCAATTCGACATTCATGTGGAATCGTTCTGGGGCCGGAAGATTTCACTGGGCAACGTGGAGATGTCACACTTCTCGATTCACGTGCGGGTGGACAAGGACGGCTCGACGAATTTCCCCGGACCAAAAATTGCCGCAACCCCCAGCCCAATTTCCGTGCAAACTCTCCTGGACATGAAAGTGGCGGAGTTGCGGCTGGTGGACGGCGAAATTCTGTGGAACGACACACGCATGCTGCTCACCGCGGCCGGCGAAAATTTGGAACTCTCGGTGGATTACGCCGTGGACAATGGACAGCCCGTCTATCTTGGGCGGACCAGCTGGAAACAGTTTAAAATCGGCGCGCTGAATTTCCTGCCGTTTGTTTCCGATGTTTCTGCGCGCTTTTCCCTCCGGTCCAATTCCTTTTCCGTAATGCAGATCAATTGGAAAACGCTGCACAGTGAATTCGACGGCCAGGTGAACGTAGTGAACTTTTCTCGGCCCGCCTGGAATTTCCGGTATCGCGCTCAGATACGGCTGGAGGATTTCTGGACGATTCTCCGACAAAAAGATGCGCCGCCTGGGCATTTGGACTTTACGGGCGAAGGCCGTTTCGTGAACGGGGATTGGAACTCTGCGGGACGGTTTTCGGTTGATCCGGTCACGATGAAGTACCAGTGGTTTCACCCCGGAAGTTTTTCCTTGCACGGCGGCTATCAACTCAATCCTCTTGGCCTCGATTCGCCGGATTTCGCCGCGCTGATTCTCGGCGGGAGCGTGGACGGCCACATCCACGTGGGCTTCCCCAAGCTCGATTTCACCGCCGAAACAAAAGTTCGCGGGCTCGAACTGCGCCAGGCGCTGGCCGCGGAAGATAATCCAAATCTTCCCATTATTCCGCTGCACTGGACGAGCCGCATGGACATTGACGCCACGACTACCTGGACAGCGGATTTCAAGCACATGGACTCGCGCGGACATTCCGTATGGACTCCTCCGGATACGCCGCCGCCCGGTCAGATTCCCGCCAGCGCGGACTTCGCGTTTCATTACAACATGGATCACGCCGTGTTCGCTCTCGATCCCGGTGAAATCTCCACGCCCACGAGCCGCATTCAGTTCCAGGGCGGATTGAGCATGGTGGATTCCGCCATAGACATGTCGGTGGACGCGGGAGCTCTGACCCTCTGGGACGATTTCATCAATCGCCTGCGCGGCCCCGACCAGCCGCCGGAAACGATCGCCGGGCGAGTTCACTGGCAGGGCCGCATGACGGGGCCACTCGACGGCCCCACTTTCGTGGGCCACGCGAAAATCAATGATGGCCGCTACGGCTCTCTGTTCTGGGATGAGATCGAAACGGAATTGACCTACTCCAAAGACGTTTTGCAGCTGGAACGCGGACGCCTGCGCCGCGGGAAGTCTTCCGCCGAAATCGAGCTGTTCCTGGACCTCGATAATTGGGGCTTCAGCCCGGAAAGCGCCTGGACATTGGACGCGAACCTGGTCGGCGCCGACACCGACGACTTGCAGCAATTGCTGGGAATGAGTTATCCCGCGCGCGGCACGCTCACGGGGGAGTTCCACGGCAAAGGAACGCGGGAGAATCCTGAATTGACCGGACTGTTCGATCTTACCGACGCGACATCAGGAAGCTGGCGATTCCAGCGCGCGCGCGGGCAACTGGCGCTGCGTCCGGGCGAGGTGCGCATCTCGAACGCGGAAATGCGCCTGCCTTCGACATCGCCGGACGCTCCCGCCGGCGTCATCACCGGAAATCTCGACTACCACACGGATACAAATACGGTTGCTTTTGACATTACGGGCGCGGCTATCCCGCTCGAAGCAATCGGAAAAATTCAGAGCGGACGCCTGCCTGTCGGCGGGCGATTGAATTTGCAGGCTCGCGGACAAGGCCCGCTGAAGGCTCCGGAAATTCAGGCGACGCTGCGACTAATTGACCTCCAGCTGGGCAGCGAAGTGGTCGGAAGTTTCGACGGAAAAGTGACTTCGGACGGAAGCCACCTCACGGCCACTGTGGATTCCGCCATGGCCGCCGGGCGGCTGAACGGAAAAGTGGACGTGAGGCTGGGCGGAGATTATCCGGTTACGGCGGAGGTCACCGCCGAGCAGATTGTTTTCGATCCGTTTCTCGCTTCCGCGATGCATCTCTCCCACCTGCCTGGGCACAGCCTGGTGGACGGCCATTTCGTGATTGCGGGCTTCGGCGCGCGGCCGGAAACCATTGCCGTCGAAGCCAATCTCTCCCGCATCACCTTCGATTTCCAAAAAGTGAAGCTGGAAAATGACGGCCCGGTCCGCCTGACCTACCGGCAGGATGAAGTCCGCGTGGAACAAGCCAGCATCCACGGAACCGACAGCGATTTCCATGTTGCCGGCTCGGCCCGCTTTGCCGGAGACCGTGCGCTGAACCTGAGCACGGAAGGCACTGTCAGCATGCAATTGCTGACCGGATTTTTCCCGCTGCTAGAAACGGGCGGCCGCGCGCTGGTAAACGCCAGCGTCGGCGGAACGCTCGCCAATCCGCGCTTCAACGGGAAGGTCCATCTGGAGGGTGGATCTTTCCGCTATGGCGATTTCCCCGCAGGGCTGAGCAATGTGGGAGGAGATTTTAATTTCGACGCTGCGCGCATGGTGTTTGAAAACGTGACCGCCGAAAGCGGCGGCGGACATCTGACCATCGGCGGCACTGTCAGCTACGGCCAGGGACCGCTCGCTTACACGGTCAATGTCCGGTCGGATCAAGTTCGCATCCGCTACCCGGTGGGAATGAGCTGGCTCGTGGCGGGATCTCTGCGCCTTTCCGGAAACGATCAGGGCGCCACACTTTCCGGGCGCATTGAACTCGATCGCCTGCTGATGGCCGAAGGATTTGACATGGCCGGGTTCATGGCCTCGGCAAAAGGGTCGGTGAGCGGGCCGAGCACGTCTTCACCGTTTCTGCGGAATTTGCAATTCGAAATCCAGGGCGATTCCGGCCCGGACTCGCGCATGGAGTGGGCGGGCGCCCGGCTGCAAACCGAGGCCAGCCTGCGTCTGCGCGGCACGTGGGAGCATCCGATCCTCCTCGGCCATATTCATTTGCTCAGCGGCGAAATGAATTTCCGCGGCAACCTGTACACGATTTCACGCGGCGACATCAATTTTGCCAACCCCTTCCGCCTTGACCCAATCCTCAATGTCGAAGCCACAACGACGATTCGCCAGTACGAAGTCACGCTTGATTTTACCGGCCCGGCGAGCCGCTTGACTCTCGCCTATCGCTCCGATCCTCCCTTGCCCACGACCGATATCGTCGAGCTTCTAGCCCTCGGACAAACCGGACAGGAGAGCATGCAGCGCACGGCAACCGGGCAGACCGCCTCGGCGGGAGCTTCGACCCTGCTCTCGGAAGCCATTTCCAGCCAGCTCGGCGGACGCATCGAGAGGCTCTTCGGCATCAGCCACTTCAGCATCGGTCCCTCCGTCGCGGGACTGTATGCGCAGCAAAATTCGATCGCCAGCGTCACCATCGAACAACAGGTCACGAAGGGGCTTGTCATCACCTACATCACGGACATTACCACCACTCAATACCAGGTCATCCAGATCGAATACACCGTAAATCGCGAATTCTCCATCGTGGCGCTGCGCGATGAAAATGGCACGTTTGGCCTGGACGTCGTCCGCAAAACCCGCTTCAAGTAATCGGCCTTTGGGGGGGGGGCACAGTGCCATCGCTTGAATGCTAGCCCGTCTTTCGCAGCCGCGGACAGTTTTCGGCGCTCTCGGCTATTCAGCAGTTGTTGGTTGGCGTGCGAGTTGTGGCGTCAACTGGGCTTGCATGAGTTTTGGGAGGCTCGCCTTGTCGGATCGCGCGAAGACGTCCCCTGGGAAAAAGTGTTGCAGTTACTGGTGGTGAACCGGCTACTGGATCCGGGCAGCGAGTTTCGCGTGCATCGCCAGTGGTACCTGGCCAGCGCCATGGATGCGTTGCTCGGAACCGATTTCGCCGTGGCCGAAAAGGATCGCTTGTATCGCTGCCATCGCGCCGACGCTCACATTCTGATCGCCTTTCTCGCTTACTGCTTGCAAGTGACGCTCAAGCATCGCCTGTTGCTGCACGCCCCAGGGTTGACGCCCACAGCGGTGCTGGAGAAGTTGGCCGAAATCAAAATGATCGATGTGTGGATTCCTACGGTTGATCAACGTTGGTTGATTCTGCCCCGCTACACACAACCTTCTCCAGACACCAAGCTGCTGATCGAAAAGCTGAGGCTGGAACTGCCCAACCA
>VFSW01009104.1_pt1 | contig 14185 bp, 15 predicted proteins | sample 5358111 | NCBI WGS metagenome assembly VFSW01 (sample SAMN11554181, study PRJNA540505) | mine drainage metagenome | isolation source: sediment from site ElyBrook_90M | place: USA: Ely Copper Mine, Vershire, VT | collected 2017
CGGTGGGGCCCCACCTGCCCGCAATGGCCCACGCGTTCCCCCCCCCCCCCCCCCCCCCCGGGGGGGCGCCGCCCCCCCGGGGGGCGGGCGCCCAGCCACTCCGGGGAGCGCTCGCCGACCTGCATATCCTTCGTGCCGGCGTCGCTCAGGCAGACGGGGTGATCCACCTGGCATTCGCCAACGACTTCAGCAGCCCCGAGGCACTTGCCAGGGCGGTGGCCGAGGAAAGCACCACCCTCGCAACCCTGGGCGAGGAGCTCATCGGCAGCGGCCGGCCCCTGGTCACCGTCTCGGGTACGCCACCTGTGCCGGGCCGCCTCTCGACCGAGGCCGACCCGCTCTCGACCGAGGGGCCAGTCGGTGGTCGCGCTCGCGCGGTCACCGCAGTCCTCGGCCTGGCCTCCCGCGGGGTCCGGAGCGCGGCCGTCCGCATGCCACGTACGGTCCACAACCAGGGCACGGGCGGGTTTGCCGGCTTGTTGACCCACATCGCACGTCGGACGGGAGTGTCCGGCTGTCCGGGGGACGGGGCACAGCGCTGGCCGGCCGTGCACGCGCTCGACGCGGCAGTACTCTTCCGGCTCGTCCTCGAGCGAGCGGAAGCGGGGACCTCCTGGCATGCCGTCGCGGACGAGGGCGACAGAGTGCGCGACATCGCGGCAGTCATCGGCCGACGACTGGGCCTGCCGGTCGAGTCGGTGCCAGCCGAGACCTACGGCCCGCTCGGTCAGATCTTCGCGACCGATCAGCCCTCGTCCAGCGCCCACACCCGGCAGGTGCTCGGCTGGGAGCCCAGGCATGCAAGCCTTCTGGAGGATCTGGAGCTCATTCAGCCCTGACCGGGCTGGCGGGAAGATCCGAGCGGGCGAGCCGATAGGGCCGTGCAGGCGCTCCAGCCCGAGATTTCGCGCAGGTCGCGGCCGATCGAGCTCAGGCGTCGGAGCCCCGGCGCAGGCGCTCGAGCTCGCGCCGGAGACGCTTGCCGGGCCGGCCCTCCCCGCGGATCCTCTTCATCCCCGGCTCGGCTTCCGTCACGACCGGCGGGCTGTGGTCCACGTAGCAGGTCGCAGCGGCGGGAGCCCCGACCCGCGACTCGATCGGCCGCACGACCTCGATGACGCGCTCGCGATCCGCGATGAGGGCCTCCACTCGATCGCCCGCGCGAACCTTGGTCGACGGCTTCGCCGGCGACCCGTTCAGGAGGACGTGGCCGCCCTCGCACAGCTGCGTCGCGAGCGGGCGGGTCTTCACGAGGCGCACCGCGCACAGCCAGCGGTCGATGCGCGTCTCCTCGGCGGCGCTGGGATCAGTCACGCGATCCATGATCCCACGGGGTGCGGGATTGCGCGGCGGCCGCTGGGAGCCTCCCGGGTATTGCCGACTCGCTACCCGATGGGAGGTCGAGCGGGATAAAGCTGCGACGAGAGGAGCGGGAACGGCTGGCGGCTGAAGATCGCCTCGACCGGGAGTCCGAAGTAGTCGGCCGCTCGGAGCGCCAGATCCAGGCTCGGGTTGTATTCGCCGCGCTCGAGGTAACCGATGGTCTGGTAATTCACGCCGAGTGCGTCGGCCAGCTCCTGACGCGAGAGTCCGCGCTCGGCTCGCAGGACGGTGAGCCGGTTGTGGAGGACGGGCTCCGTCCGAACGACCGCTCTTCTCATCAGATGTCGGCGGGCGGGTCGGGCTCGAGCCAGGCCACAGTTGCGATGGGTAGCAGGTTCAGGCAGATACACAAGACTGACAGGCAGATCAGCAGGGCAAACAGGCTCGTTGGGTCCAGGGTGACCATTCCCCAGGAATTGAGCGGGACCGTCAGCAGAGCACCGAAGAGAATGAACACGGGTATCACGGCCGCCACACGCACGATCCGGTAGCTCAGGTAGGCGGCTCTGTCACGCAGCTGCCGCTGCCGCTCGTCGGGCCCGCCTGGCCCAATCGCGGCTCTCCAGCCACGCTGCAGAACCTCGCCGGCCAGGTCCGCTTGAGCCACTACGAGGAACTCCAGCAAGGAGACACTCAAGCCCCACGAACGAGGTGAGGATGAGGGCAGGCTTGGGGCTCCTGCGTGGAAGTAGAACAAGGCGGCCGCCTCCGGAAGCGACAGATAGGCAACCACCACGATCAGGCGCCTGGCCCTTTGAGACAGATGATCGATCGCTCGCCCGGCGAAGCGGGGTCTGGTCGACCCTGACGAGATGGACATGACTCTTCCCTCTGCGAGTGGTATTACCACTACGGAATGTAGTATAAGTACTCCGTCACGTCAACGTGGAATACAGGTTTCACCCAAGTCTCAGGCTCTGCGGCGGGCCGAGGTAGCTCCAGCGGAGCCCGCCGGTGTCGACGACGAACTTCTGGGCGACGATTGTGGGATCCACCATCCAGAACTTGAGGGTGTGGAGGCCGGGTGTGGAGATCGTGAACGTCGTCGAGGTCAGGTTCACGTTGTTCGACGTGTTCCGTTCCCACTGCTCGTTCATCGTCCCCTCGTCGGCGCCGGTCGCCGTCGTGATGTTCAGGATCTGCGGCGCTTCATCGTCGACCGAAATCGCGTAGCGGAGGCCGCCGTGGGCGAGGACGTCGTTGCGCGGTGAGAGATATGCCCAGACCGTGACCCGGCCGGTCGAAAAGAGCGTCATCTCGTATTCGAGGCGAGCGCCGTTGGGGCCCGGCGCCCGAGGCCGCGCGGTCTGCGGAAACGGCTCCACGCCCGAGCCGGTCCGGCCGACGCGGGGGATCGTCCGCCAGTGGGCCCCGCCCGCGTTCACGGCCCGGCTGTAGTTCGCGGCGTCGATCGATACGTAGCCGCCCGCCTCGACGAAGCCCGCCAGTTGTGAGAGAGCGAGATCCGGATTCTCGACCACCGCCTCGACTGTCACCGTGCGGCCGGCCCCGCTTATGGTGATCGGCACGGTCGTCGTACCTCTCGGTGCCCGGTCCCAGTCGATCCCTACGGTCGCCCGGACCTGCTTGTCGACCGTACCGGAGCTGGAAGCGACCCTTACCCACGGTTCGGCCGCCGCGATCGAGTAACCGAAGGGCGTCGCGCCCCGATTGAAGACGTCGATGTACTGCGCGGGCGCCGTCTGATACGGGCTGAAGGCGGGAAGGACGGCGGGGCACGAAGCGTTCGGCCACCAGCCGTCGGCGCCATCGATCGCGACGCCCATCTCCGAGGCCGGCGGGAGAGCGATTCGCTCGACGTCCGGGAAGAGGACATCGGGGATCGCGACGTCGTCCATCTGGGGCTGCTGCCAAGGGGCGTCCGGACCGTATCGGGCGACGTCCCCGTAATCGATGTGCGGCTGGAGGTTCCAGCCGTGCCACTTCCCGCCGGCCAGCTCGGTGTTGTAGTAGGCCATCATCACCTGATCGTCGGCGAAGCGGGCCTCCGCCTCGGCCGCCAGGTCGTTCGTCGTGGCCCGGCCCTGTGACGCATGCAGCAGGTTCTTGAACTCCGCGGCGCGCATCGCGTAGAGGTTGGCCGTCGCCTTCACCTCGTACAGCACCAGCTCGTAGAAGGCGGCCTGTTTCGAGGCTGGAAGGTCCGCGCCCATCGCTTCCGCGCGTGCGGCCAGGTCCTGCCACTGGGCGGTGACGCGGTCGAGCTCCTGGTAGTTGTTGATGCTGTACGGCGTCGCCTGGTCGTCGTACACGACCGCGGTTGGGTCGGTCGGGAGGTTCTTCGCCGGATCGATGGTGATCTTCCGGTTGAGCAGCTCGGGCTTGCGCTGCGACTGCAGGTGGCCGTATTCGGCGAGGATTTCGCCAATCGCGCCGCCGGCCCGAGGGCCGAAGTTCTGGGTCGCGTAGCCCTCGATCCACTCGTCGAGATTGCTCGCGTTCCAGCGGTTCGGGTTCCAGGCGTAGTCGAGCGAGAACTGGAGCGGTTCCTCCAGGTTCTTCATATCGCCGACGTTGAACATCCAGAGGCGACGAACGCCATATGCGTATGCCGCGTGGAGCTGCTCCCAGGTATTGGGGATCGAGGCCGTGTCGACCCACTTGTAGTTGCGGCCGCCGCCGACGTAATCGAAGTGGTAGTAGAGGCCGTAGCCGCCGGCGCGAAGCGGAGCCTGCCGGTCCGGCAGCTCGCGGATATTGCCCCAGTTGTCGTCGGTGAAAACGACCGTCACGTCGTCGGGCGGCCGCAGCCCTTCGTCCCAGTATCGGAGGACTTCCTTGTAGAGCGTCCAGATCTGCGGTGTGTTCTCGACGGCCTTGCCGTTCGCCTTCTCGATGATCTGGCGCTGTGTGCCGAGGATCTCCGTCATGAGCTCGATGCCGGCGTCGTCGGCGAGCGCCGTGTCGCCGTTGCCGCGCATGCCGATCGTCACGGGGCCATGGTTGTGCTGGGCGACGTAGCGCTCCATACACCGGGTCCAGTGCGCCCCGATCGCCGCGGAGTTGTAGCGAAAGCTCCACTCCCCGGTGCCGCCGTAGGGGTCGCGGCCCGGCGCGACGACGTTTCCCCTCTCGTCGCGAACGGCCGGCAAGGCGTTCCTGTTCCACTCGTCGATCGCGGACATCATCGGGGCCTCGTGGGAGGTGCCGATGTAGATGCCGTAGTAGTTGGCCGTGGCCTGGTTCTCGGGATCGTCGGCCCAGAAGGCACGGCCCCAGGTGGCCGGCCAGAGATAGTTCGCCTTGAGCCGAAGGGCGACCTCGAAGACCTTCGCGTAGAGCTTGTGGTTGAAGCCGTCCGGAAAGCCCGTGGCCAGGCCCGGGCCGAAGGTCTGCGGACCCCAGGTGCCGAGGTTCGGGTTCTCGTCGTTGATGAAGAAGCCGCGGTACTTGACCGCGGGGGTGCCCTGGCTGTGCCGGCCCGGCAAGACATAGAGCGCGTCCCGGTGGGCAGGGGTCACGTCGTCCCACCAGTGCCACGGCGAGACGCCGATCTCCTTCGAGAGGTCGTAGGCACCGTAGATGGTGCCGAGCTGGTCGCCGCCGGCGATGACGAAGGCCCGATCGACGCCCGGCCAGGGGTGGTTGACGACGGTCTCGAGGGTCGTCTCCCATTTGCCCTCGATGTCGCCGACGTCGAGCCTGCCTGCGGCGACGAGGCCGTCGACGAGCGGGCTCCTGCCGATGGTCCCGACCACGACAATGTCCGCGCCGGGAGGGACCTGGTCGTACGAGATCGTGGGCTTGACTCCGGTCACGCTCTCGATGTCGCCCTGTAGGTCGTCGACCACGCGTACGACACCCGGATAATCGGCGGCGCTCACGACGAGCGGCGCCGCCCGACCGCCCCCGGCGAGCGGAAAGCGACCGGTGCCGGGCGAATCCGTCACGTAGGCGCCGTTCATCGCCGCCTATTCTCCGCCCTGCGTTGCGTGGCCGGTCGTCCACCACTCACGCGTCCCTGTGCGAAATGACGATCGCGCCGGCGGCCAGCGGAACGGCAATGTAGGCGAGCATCACCAGGAAAGCCTCCGGCGGTGAAAGCACGGCTGCGAAGACCGAGTTGGCGTTGCCCGCTCCGGCGAGCTCGCCGGCCAGGGCGCCGGGCACCAGCGACGAGACCCACGCGGCCCAGGGCGCCGGCAGATGCATGGAGAAGAGCGGGACCACGTACCAGAGAAGCGTCAGGCCGACGACGCTGGCGACGGCCGATCGGGTCACGGCGCCGAGCCCGAGCCCAATCAGGGCGAAGGCTGTGACGGCCACGGCGGTTGCGGCCACGAGGGCGAAGCCTGAAGGGTTCAGCGGGGTCTGGTCCGCAATCGGACGCCCGCCAACGATGATGGCCCCGCTTACCAGCGTCGCCACGAGCGCCGCGCTAGTGACGCCGAACGTCACCACGGCGACGATCGCGCCCTTGGCGGCGAAGACGGTTCTCCGTCGCGGCATCGCCGTGAAGGTTGTGCGGATCATGCCGCTCGAGTATTCCGAAGTGATGGCGAGCGCGCCGAACACGGCCATGCACAGTGACGCGATCCATCCCAGGAACTCTGGCAACGGGCCAAGCGCGGCATGCGCCCGCGCCGCGGGCGTCAGCGAATCCCACGTCGTGACGAAGTACCAGGCGAGCAAGGGCATGAGCGCGGTGAACGCGGCGAACACGCCCAGGACGTATCGCGCATATCGGGCCGTCCGGATCTTGAGCCACTCGGCGGCAAGGACGTCAGCCATCGTCACGCTCTGAGGTGGATCGCGCGTGGAAGTCCGAGCGGTCCGCGGTGAGTCGCATATAGGCCTCCTCCAGCGAAACGGGTTGCCGCATCAACTCGGTCAACGGGATTGCTTCCCGAGCGGCGAGCTCGCCGATCGCCGCCGCGTCCAGGCCGGTGACCGACATCCTCCCGTTGGGCTCGGGGACAACCCGCGCGCCCGCGCGTTCGAGCAACGAGCGCAGCTCCGCCTCGAGCGGTGTCCGGACATTGACGGCGGCGCCGTGCTGGCCGGCGAGCTCGTCGACTGTCCCGTCCGCGATCAGGTGTCCGCGCGCGATGACGACCAGACGGTCGGCCGTGATCGCCATCTCGCTCATGAGATGGCTCGACACGAGCACCGTTCGCCCCTCCGTCGCGAGCGATCTCAGGAGTTGCCGAATCCAACGCACTCCATCCGGGTCGAGACCGTTGACCGGCTCGTCAAGGACCACGATCGGCGGGTCGCCCAGGAGCGCCGCCGCGATGCCGAGTCGCTGCTTCATTCCCAGCGAGAACTTGCCGACCGGACGCCGGGCGACTTCATCGAGGCCGACCTGCTCTAGAAGCATCCGCGCGCGGACGCCGGGGATTCGATTACTTCGCGCCTGCCAGCCCAGATGGTCGGCAGCCGTTCGAGCGCCGTCTACCGCGGTCGCGTCGAGCAATGCGCCGACATTCCGCAGCGGCGATTGGAGGTCGCGGTAACGGCACCCGGCCACCAGAGCTTCGCCTTCGGTCGGGGCGTCGAGGCCCAGCGCCAGACGCATCGTGGTCGATTTGCCGGCACCGTTGGGCCCAAGGAAGCCGGTGACGACCCCAGGCCTGACCGCGAACGACAACGAGTCGACGGCCAGCGTCCGGCCGTAGCGCTTCGTGAGGTTCCGAAATTCGATCATGGCTTCGATGGTCGCTGGGCCGCCGGCTGAACGCATCGGAGCGTGGGATGGATCTGGTTGCGATCCATCCGCCTGGGGTATGACAGCCTGGGGGCGGATGCCGGCCGAGGCCGACGCCGCTACCCTGCAACGAGATGGAACGCGAAGATGAGCGGCTCCTTACTCGACCGCTTAGCCCGCGGCAGCTGATCGCGCTCGATGCGCTGGCGGCCGCGGCCTACATGCTGGTGCTGGCGACTCTGGCCGTCCCGCAAGCAGGGGCCGGCGGCGGTTCGGGAGTGCCGCTCTTCGGCCGCCTGGTCGTGATCGCGGCGATGGCATTGCCCCTGCCGGCTCGACGGATAAAGCCCCTTCCCGTACTCGCCGTCGTGTTGGTGGCGTCGGCGATGGCGCTGGTGCTCGGCGTGGTCCGCGACGGTTTCGTGGGAGCCGGGTTCGCGTTGTATGTCGTGGCCTCGAGCGAGCGCTATGGGCGACGCGAGCCAACGCTTCTGATCGCAGGACTGGCAGTCGCGGGCGCAGTCACCCTGGTGATGGCGGGCAGCACCGTCCCACTCGCACCCGACCTCGGGTCCGTCGTCGTCGGTGGAGTCGTCCTGGCTGGAGCCTGGACGGTGGGCCGCGCCGTCCGCGAGAGGCGCCGCTTCGCCGAGCGCTCGGCGGCTCAGCTCGTCGAACGAGCCATCGCGGAAGAGCGCTTGCGCATCGCCCGGGACTTGCACGACGTCGTGGCACACGGCCTGAGCCTGATCGTGGTCAAGGCGAGCACGGCCAACCACGTGATAGGCGTCCAACCTCAGGAGGCGCAGGAGTCCCTCAAGGTGATCGAGACGACCGGTCGGGCCGCCCTGGCCGAGATGCGCCTGATGCTTGGCGTCCTTCGCTCCGAAGGATCGGGTGCGGAGCCCGCCGGAGTCGAGGCCGCCGGAAGCGAGGCCGGAACCGAGGCGGCCAACGTGCAGCGGGCCGATCTCGCGCCTGCTCCAAGGCTCGATCAGCTGCCCGCCCTGGCCGAGCGCGTTGGGCTGGCGGGAGTTGAGGTGGATCTCGTCGTGAGTGGGTTGGAAGAAGTGCCCGAGGCCGTCGGCCTGACCGTGTACCGAATCGTGCAGGAAGCCCTGACCAACGTCGTCAAGCATGCGGCGCCGGCCGAGTGTCGCGTAGCCATCGCCACGGCGGACGGCGCCGTCCAGGTCGAGGTCATCGACGACGGCCGGGCCTCGAATCAGGACATCGATCGCTCTCAACGAGGACCAGGGCACGGGTTGATAGGTATGCGCGAGCGAGTGAGGATGCTCGGCGGCGAGTTTTCGGCCGGGCCGCAGCCCGGGCGCGGTTTCCGCGTCTTCGCCCGTATTCCCTACATGTCCGCGGTGCACGCCGAGGCGGATCGATGAGCGACGCCATCCGTGTCCTCGTAGTAGACGACCAGGCCCTCATCAGGGGCAGCTTCCGCGTGTTGATCGAGACGACGCCGGGTCTGACCGTCGTGGGTGAGGCCTCGACAGGCCTCGAGGCGATCGAGCTGGCAATCAGCGAGAGCCCGGACGTGGTGTTGATGGACATCCGAATGCCGGTCATGGATGGCATCGAGGCGACTCGGAGGATCTCCACGGCCGCCGGCGGAGGCCCGCCGCACGTCCTCGTCCTGACCACCTTCGATCTCGACTCGTACGTGTACGAAGCCCTGCGCGCCGGCGCGAGCGGCTTCCTTCTCAAGGACGCGCCTCCACCGGATCTGCTGGCGGCCATACGGATCGTGGCCGCTGGCGACGCCCTCCTGGCCCCATCGGTCACGCGGCGGCTCATCGCCGAGTTCGCTCGCCGCCCCGAGACGGCCCGGCGCCGTCCGGCCGACCTCGCGTCCCTCACCGACCGCGAAATCGAGGTTCTGGGTCTCGTAGCGCGCGGTCTCTCCAATGCCGAGATCGCCGAGCGCCTCGTCGTAAGTGCCGCGACGGTGAAGACACACGTCGGCCATCTCCTCGCCAAGCTCGAGGCGCGCGATCGCGCTCAGCTTGTCATCGCCGCCTACGAGAGCGGCCTGATCTCGATGGGATCGGACCGAGCCTGAGGATGCGCACGTTGACGGCGCCAACCTGTCAGGTTCGTTCGCTGGATGGCCACATCCACGCTGCTACAAAGGCCGCAACGAGTAGCGCGACCAGGCTCGTGAGCCACCCCGCGGCGGCAATCAGTTCGGCGTTCCACTCCTGCTCTTCGACTCGCTGAAGGGAACGACCGACCAGGACGGTTCCGCCGCTCCAGGAGACCGTGACGGACGCGATCCGCACTCCGGCCCGCGGTTCCCACGTCACTGCGTTGGGCGATCCCATCCTGGCCGCGTCAAGAACCCCGCTAGGAGGGACCGGCACGCTGCCGTCCAGAGTGGCGTTCGAGGCGAGGACCTGATGCCTCGAGTCGAAGATGGTCATGAAAGGGGCGAGACTCGTGGCCGCGTCCACGGTGGCGGGACCTTCAACCGATGCGGGGCTGGCGCCGGCGTCGAGCCGTGTCGCCGCGTCCTGGGCCATCTGGAACTGGGGATCGTTCCCGCCGCTTCGCAGCGCCTGCTGAGTCTCCACGTACGCGAGCCCGCAGGTCAGCGTCGCGAGGACGGCCAGTGGCACGAAGATGGCCACGGCGCGCCTCACTACGACGGGAGAAGGAAGCTGCCGAAGATGGACTTGCATGGGCGGAGGCTAGCACCAGAGGCGCCAGCGCAATGCATGGGCCGTGCCACTCCATACGAATGCCGGGTATTCCCGCGGGTCGACTGACGAATTCGGGCTTTCAGCGGTGCTCGCCGCACTCCGCCAGCCGGCCCGGTAGAGGGAACCGACAATCTGAACGTCCCCCGGTTCCCGTTCGTGACAGCCGCCGTCTCGGCGGGCCGCCGGCGAGCAACATCGATCGGCTACGTCACGACTCTCCCGCACTCGCGCCCAGGCCGAGGACCAGCTCGTCCAGCTGCGCCAGCGCCTCGGGCATCCCGGACGTCGATCCGGATGCGATCGCACCGTCGAGGGCTTCCTTGGAAGGATAGAGATCGTGCACGACCAGCAGCGTCCTGCCGTCCGCTTCCTCGAAGGTCACCGTGGTGATGGTCTCGCCGCCATCTCCTTCGTCGTTGGTCCAGACCAGGCGCGAATGCGGCGTCACTTCGAGGTACCGGCCGAAGAACTCCATGGTGGAGCCCTCGTAGCCGAACACCAGGCGGTACCTGCCCCCGACACGAACATCCGTCTCGCAGGAAAGCAGCGAGATGGGGAACGACTTCGGCGTCCACCAGCGCTCGAGCAGCTCGGGCCTGGTCCACGCCTCGAACACGATTCGCGCCGGCCCGTTGATGGTTCGCGAAACGACGAGCTCACGATCGGACTTCCGATCCACCGTCGTGGTGTTCTGCACGGGCCCGCGCTCACTCACCGCTCTTGGGTCCATGGACATTCTCCTTCCAATGCAGCTCGTCGACGAGCTTGTCCAACTCGTCGAAGCGTGAATCCCAGAGCTGGCGGTATCGCTCGATCCATGCCGTCTCGTCCTCGAGTCGGCGCGGGCCGAGGCGGCATGTCCGCACGCGTCCGATCTTCTCCGTGGTGACGAGCCCGGCCTGCTCCAGGACGCCGACGTGCTTCCGCATGCCCGTGAGGGTCATGTGGAACGTTTGGGCCAGATCCGTGATCGAAGCGTCGGCACGTCCGAGCTGCTCCAGGACGCCCCGTCGGGTGGCATCTGAGAGCGCGGCGAACGAGACATCGAGTCGAGCGGTTGGATACTGAACCATACAGTTCAGTATCTGGCAACGAACGGGCGAATGCAAGGAGCGGGCCCGGCCGTCACGCTCTCGTGTCGAGTGGCGAGACTCAGTCCGCCCGCAATGCCGCCCGCTTGGCAGCCATCTTCCGGCCTGGGACGAACGAGGACGCATCTCGGAAACCTGACAGGAATTGCCGGCATGGTGGTGTACGTTTCCGATCCTGATGCCGAACGTGAAAGCCACGGAATTCGTTCCGCCGGAGGCCCTGCTCGAGGGTTTGCCCGATCCGATGCCGGATCTGGCGCATCGGCTGCGAGAACTCGTGCGGCAGGCGGAGCCGGACGCCGTCGAGCGCGTCAGGCCGGGCTGGAGGGTCATCGGCTACGACATGCCCGTCGGACGCCGCCGACTCCGCTTCTTCGCCTGGATATGGGCCCAGCCCGAACACGTCCATCTCGGCTTTCCGAGGGGCGTGCTCCTCGCGGACCCCAAGGGCCTGCTCTCCGGAGACGGCGTCACCAAGCAGGCTCGCTGGCTCACAGTCAGGCTTGCATCCGACATCGACCGGGCGGCGTTCGAGGCCCTCGTCCATGCCGCGGCGGCGCTGTCGGGGGTGCCGCGATCGATCCTGGCCGACCAGGACGTTGGCGTCATCGGCCCGGGAATTGGGCCGTGGAGACCGTGAAGAGAATCGATCCGGTCACGATCCTTGGGCATGGCGCGTCCGGGACGGCTGCGAGCATGCGTCCCTGGATCGAGGCGCTCGCCTCCCATGGTCTGGCATCGTTCGCTATCGACCTGCCCAGGGGCCGGGCAGAGAGAGCTGTGCCCGTGTTCGACAAGGCAATCACCGCGAGTGGCGAGCCGGTGGTCATCGGCGGCCATTCTTTCGGCGGCCGAGTGGCGAGCATCGTGATCGCGAACCGCCTGGAATCCGGCGAGGCAGGCGTCAGGGGACTGCTCCTGCTGAGCTATCCGCTGCACCACCCGGGGAAGCCCGAGCTTTGGGCCGATCGCACCGCCCACTGGCGGCAGCTGCGGTTGCCCGTGCTGTTGCTGTCGGGCGAGGCCGATCCGTTTGCGAGGCTCGACCTGCTTCGCGAGGCCGTGGAGCTGCTGCCGGACGGGCATCTCGTCACGTACCCGCGAGTGGGCCACGGCCTTCGGCCTGTGCTCGGCGATGCGGCGGATCAAGCCGCGAGGTTCATTCGCGCCGTTACGGCCGGCGATGGAGTCCAGTAAGAGACGCCGGCCGGGGGCCGAACAGCCGTTGTCATGACGGCGTCAGCGCGCGATGACCGGCGACGCATCCAGGAAGGCCGCCAGCTCGAGAGGCTTCGTGAACATCGGCCAGTGACCGGTATCGATCTCCGTGTAGGCCCATCCGGGTGTCTCGGGCGTAATCGACGACCAAGCGTCCGCCGCGGCGCGGATGTAGGTCCGGTCGATCGTCTCGGCGGCGGGATTGCCGAGCGACAGACGTTCCCGGTAGGTTCCGATTGGATGTGGCGTTCCCTGCGTGGCCAGAACCTCGAACAGCCCGTCCTCGAGGCCGTGCGCTCCGTAATAGAGATCGAGCTCCGCCCGGCCGATAACCGGCAGTCGGAACGGATCTCCAGCGGCGGCGGCGCCCGCCTCCATCCCTGCCTGCGCCTCAGGACCGATCAGATCGAAGAGCGACAGGCCATCGGGCAGCACGACGCCGGCCACGTACACCAGGCGTGCGATTCGTTCTGGGATTCGGTGGGCGACTCCGGTAATCACGGCTCCGCCGTAGGAGTGTCCGACGAGGATGACGTCCCGGAGGTCGCCAATCTCGAACACGGACACGACATCGTCGATGTGGCTCGTGAGATTCGTTTCCGGCGTCGCCTCGCCCGCGCGTTCGGCCAGGCCGGTAAGTGTGACAGGGCGGACGTCGTGGCCACGGCGACGGAGGTCGGCGGCGACGACATCCCATGCCCAGGCACCGAGCCAGGCTCCTGGGACGAGGACGAATGTGCTCACGTTTGTCTCCTTCGATCGGCGCGTTCGATGTTTGCGCTCTGTCGCCCACGATGCCACCGAATGAGGGCCGATATTGTCCTCATTCTCGGTATTCTTCTGCCATGGCCGCAACTCTTCGTCTCTTTGCGCTCCTCGACGTGCTTCAGGGCCGCGGCTGGGTACCGGGTCCAGAACTGGCGCGGCGACTCGAAGTCGATGCGCGGATGCTGCGCCGCGACCTCGTCCGTCTCCAGGAGATCGGCATCCCAGTCGAGTCGGAGCGCGGCCGCAACGGCGGCTACCGCCTTCGGCCCGGCTACCGTCTGCCGCCGCTCATGCTCAGCGACGACGAGGCGGTCGCAGTCACCCTGGCGTTGATGTCGGCGCGGGAACTCGGGTTCGTGACGGCCGCGCCCGCGATCGAGACGGCAAGCGCGAAGATCCGTCGTGTCCTGCCCGCTCCGTTGCGCACGCGCGTGCAAGCGCTCGAGGAGACTCTCGCGCTCTCCGGCCCAGGAGGGGCGGGCGACGGGCCCCAAAGCGGAGTGCTGCTGGAGCTCGCCGAGGGGATCCGTCGACAACGCCGCGTGGTAATTCGGTATGCGTCGCCGGGACGCGAGCCTCGCGAACGAGAGGTCGACCCCTACGGACTGGCGGTCATCGAAGGACGTTGGTACCTGGCAGCGCTGGACCACGGTCATGGTGAGGTTCGGGTCTTCCGCGTCGACCGCATCCTCAGCATCAAGCAGGGGTTGGAGGCCGCCCCCGTGCCACCCGGATTCGATGCCGTGTCGTTCGTCTCGCGCTCGCTCGCGCGGGTGCCGTGGCGGTGGGAGATCGAGCTCGTCGCCGCCGCGAGCCTGGGCCAGGTTCGAAGGGACATTCCGGCAACCGTGGCCGAGCTAGAGGAGCGACCCGACGGAGTGCTCGTGCGTGTCCGCGCCGATGACCTGTCGGGCGCGGCCAGGATGTTGGCGGCCGTCTCGTGGGCGTTCGTCATCGTGAAGCCGGCCGAGCTGCGCGCCGCGCTTCGAAAGCACGCCGAGGCGCTCCTCCAGATGTCGAACCGGTAGCAGGGGCTTGTCGTGGCTCGAAAGCCACCTACTCGAATGGTCGGGCGAGGACTCGGGGCCACGCTTTCGAACTGACCTACACGATCGCGCCAGGTGCTGGACTGGCGGTCCACGTGGCACAGGGCGCCATTGAGTTCTCAGCACACGCCTAGAGCAACAAAGCGTCGTTAGCGGCCACTAAGGCAACCGCTGACGCAGAGCAACCGCAAAGGCCGAATGTGGGGACCTTCAGGTCGGTCGGTTCAGGATCAATCCTCGACCGGGCAGGGCCGCGAGCCCTCACCAGGTGCCGGAAGGAAGATCAAAACGAGCGTC
>VFSW01009105.1_pt1 | contig 14185 bp, 10 predicted proteins | sample 5358111 | NCBI WGS metagenome assembly VFSW01 (sample SAMN11554181, study PRJNA540505) | mine drainage metagenome | isolation source: sediment from site ElyBrook_90M | place: USA: Ely Copper Mine, Vershire, VT | collected 2017
ACTTGCACGCCTGATGGCAGCGACCGCAATTCCGGATCTCGTGTCAGGTTACAGATAAGAAACGCTTTGTTGAGATACATAGTAGTGCGAGAAATTATAAATAATACAAACGTAAATAGATAAGGCTAATAACGAAAGGGCGGGGCTAGACGACAATGCTCTCAAGCGTTTTCTCAAGCTCATCTTCGTCAACAGCCATCTTGGCAACATCATCAGAAGCTTCAAGGGGTTGATCCATTCGGGCGATAGGACTGGCAGCGGCAACAGTTCTCAGATTGGTCCGAGCAGCTGATTGTAGCTCGTCTTTAACGGTTTTAATAATCAAGAAACGGAGGAAATGCTCATAAGCATCACACCCACGTTTAATGAATTCCGCGGCTGTAGCTTGGCCTTGAAACTTGATCCAGCCAAAATAGGCTTTATCAAATTTTTCTTTCTTACCAGAACCGCCGTGGGTCATTGGGTAAGCTAAAGGAATAAGCTTGGGGAAATCTTCTGATATGATTTCCACTTCAGCCTTTTTGAGCAAGGCTTTAATAGCCTCAACTTCGGCCGCAAGATTATTTTCCGCGATAACGGGAACCAAAAGATAGCCTAGCTCGTAGAGCTTCTTGCTATTGGTGTCGGGCATATGTTCTGTTGCCATAGTAGCCACTAGGGTACCACAAGTAGCGCGCACGTGCAAACCCCAAAACAATGAGCAGCCGACATTCCGAATATATCAGATCGGTGTTAAAATTTTGCCGCATTTTTTCTAAAGAAAAGTGTAAATGTGTTCTGGACCAGCGTTTTGGCCACGCTGTCAATATCTTGGTTCTTCACGGCGGCAACGGCGGCCGCTATTTCGCCGACAAAGAGCGGGCTATTGCGCTTGCCACGGTGGCTAAATGGCGCGGCATAAGGAGCGTCGGTCTCTACCATCATTTTCTCGAGTGGTACATAAGCGACGATATCTTCATATTGATGAGTAAAGGTAATTGGCCCAGTAAATGAAATATAAAAACCGAGATCGAGACATTTTTTCGCGATTTCGACTGGTGAAGTGAAGAAATGGAAATCGCCGCGCAATCGATCACCTACCTCCTTTTTCTTAGCAGCGAGAATAGCGAGCGCGTCCAGATACGCGTCACGACAGTGAATGATGAGCGGCTTGTCAGCGGCAACGGCAAGTTCTATCTGCTCCACAAAAACTCGCCGCTGCGTTTCCCGCTCGTCTGCCGCAGGCGATCGACTGTAGTCGAGACCGCACTCACCCACCGCGACCACTTTTTCGTGGTTAATAAGCAGAGCCAACTCCTCTAACGACCTCTCCACATCCAAAGGATGCACGCCGACCGCCGCAAAGAGATGCGCGTGCTTTTTTGCAAGGTCAATCGCTTGGCTCGATGTCGCAATCTGCGTTCCCACGGTAATTGTCGCGATCCGCTCCGTGGCCATTTCAGCGATAATCGCTTCCCTATCCGCGTCAAACTGCGGAAAGTTTAAATGCGAATGAATATCAAAATAACGAATATCTTCTGGCTTCATATAATTAATCTTTACGCGGAAAAAGTGGCGCGGCAGGCATTTTATTTTCCTTAATAAACGCCTGAATTTTATCGGCTGTTTCCGGCATAATTGGCTTAAGCATGTGGCCGATTTTATATAACTGAACTAAAAGAAGCTCAATAATTTTCTTGGCCTTTTCAAAATCGGTTTTAACGAGCACAAACGGCTGCTTTTTTTGGATTAGCTCATCAGCAAGCCGTATATGCCGCCAAATTTCCACGCAGGCTTTATTGAGCTCATATCGCTCAAACGCGTCAAAATACTCTCGCTCACCAGCAAGTGCCTCTAGAAAGTGCTGTGCTGGCTCAGCTAAAATAACGCCATTTGCCGTCGCCATTTTCATCACTCGATTCACCAAGTTTCCTAATCCATTCGCAAGCTGCGCGTTATATGCGGTCTTAAATCTTTCCGCGGTAAAAGGACTATCTTCAAAAGGCGAAAGCTCGGCCAGAGCAAAATAGCGCACGGCATCAGTGCCATATTCCGCCACTAGGTCAAACGGGCTCATCGTATTGCCGAGTGATTTAGACATTTTCACCCCACCGGCGGCTGTTATAAAACCGTTGACGATAATTTGATGGCTCGGCGGCAAATCAACCGACATAAGCATTGCCTGCCAAATAGCGGCCTGCTGACGTAAATTATCTTTGCCGCAATACTGCACCGGCGTGCCATCACGCCAATATTTTTCGTATTTTGCTTGGTCTTCTGGCCAACCTAAAGCGGAAAGATAATTGACCAGCGCGTCAAACCACACATACATCACGTGTTTTGAATCGTCCGGCACTGGTATACCCCAGGGCATTTTGGAAGCCAAGCGAGAGATACTGAAATCCTCAAGCCCTCGTTCAACAAAACTCTTTATTTCGATGAGCCGGCTAAGATCAGCGACAAACTGAGGCTCTCGGTCGGCGGCATAAAGACTGAGAAGCTGTTTTTGATACTTCTTAAAATTGAAGAAATAATTTTCTTCATCAATGACTTCCAGTTTTAGGTTGGGATGAATCGGACAACAATCGTTAACAAGCTCCGACTCGGTTTTTTCCAACTCACAACCAACGCAGTACTTTATTTTATGTTTTTTGAGCGTGATATTGCCGTTAGCATAGCAGCGCCGCCAAAATTCCTGAGCCGCGACAATATGGTGAGGATCGGTCGTGCGAGTAAAGTGTAAAATTTCCGAATCAAGATTGAGAATTTTGATTAAATCTTTAAATTTTTGAACGTACGGCGCGATGTAGGCTTCCGGTTTCTGTCCTGCCTTTTGGGCGTTTTGATAAATCTTCAACCCGTGCTCATCGGTGCCGGTATTAAAAAAAACATCGTCTCCTTGCAGTTTTCTAAAACGGGCGACGGCGTCCGCTCGAATAACTTCCATCGCATGGCCGATATGCGGATCGGCATTAACATACGGCAAGGTGGTGGTGATGTAAAAAGACCGAGTCATTTTTTAAGCAAGACGAACGCGGGCACGGAGAATACCATCTTCAGGTAGCGGCCCAACACCGGCAAAATTGAGCTTTTCGTCGACAAAGAGCTCGTTGGCAACGCGTCGCAGATCGGCCGCGGTGATTTTTTTAATTTCAGCGATAATGTGCTCGGGTTTTTTGAGCGGCCGCCGAAGCACTTCCTGATGGCCATAAAAATCGGCGATATGGTCGGACGACTCCAAATCCAAGAGCAGCGAACCAGCGACGTGCTGTTTTGTTTTTGCCAACTCTTCGGCGCTCACTAAGTCGGTTTTGAGTTTTTTAAATTCAGCTAGAATAGCGTCGATTGCTTCAGTCACCCGCTTAGTGTCACAACCGAGCGACACCGACAAGATGCCGTGATCAGTGAGAGCGTCGTAGCCAGCGCGAACATAATAGCCAATACCCATTTCTTCCCGCAGACGCAAAAAGAGGCGCGAACTCATACCGCTACCGAGAAGAGCCGTTAGCAACTCAGCCGCCACTTGGCGCTTATGTCCAGCTTTATACGCTCGAACACCGATAATAATATGACTTTGATCAGTCGGCCGGCGCTCTACTAATATGGTCGGCGTCGATTGAGCTTCTTTGACTGGCAGTTTGGCGATTTTCTTGGTTCGGCTCACGGTGGCAAATGTCTTCTTGAATTGACTCAGTACTTTCTGCTGATTAAAACCGCCAACGACAATCAGAGTGGTTGCTTTGGCAACGTAGTGCTCATTGCGATAATTCAAAAAATCCTCGCGAGAGAACGCACGCACCGTTTCCTTGGTACCGGCAATACTCCAGCCGGCTGGCTGGTCACCATAGAGCGCTTTCATATAGAGCTCCTGCACGTGCCGCTGCGGCATATCGTGATACATATTAATCTCTTCCACAATCACGCCCTTTTCTTTTTCAATTTCCGCCGCCGGAAATGTTGAGTTGAGGTAGATGTCACTCACCACGTCAATAAGCGTCGCGGTATGATCTTTGGCTGCTTTAGCCCAGTAGCCAGTAAATTCCTCCGAAGTGAAGGCATTATACTGCGCGCCCAAAGCATCGAGCTCGTGGCTAATGTCCTTGGCCGTCGGCCGCTTGATCGTACCCTTAAAACACATATGCTCCAAAAAGTGAGAGAGGCCACTCGTTCGGCGGTCCTCATATTTGGAACCAACTTCCACCATCGCCAACACCGTTACCGTTGGCGCGGCAGCCAGCGGCACGGTTATGATTCGTAAACCGTTTGATAAAATCGTTCGTTTAAATGTCATAGTCGCAAGTGTAGCGAAAAAACAGCAAAAAGGAAAGTTTACAAAAAACTGGAAAAACACTACCGAAAAATAGTTTTTGTTAACTCATCAATTTTTACGCGAGTTTGATTACCGGTGTCACGATCGCGCACGGTGACCGTGTCATCTTCAAGCGTTTGAAAATCAACCGTGACGCACCACGGCGTGCCAATTTCATCTTGCCGGCGGTAGCGCTTGCCAATATTGCCGTTGTCATCAAAAGCAATTCTGATATTGTTTGAAGCTGTTTTTTTTGCTTCTCGCAACATCGCGTACACTTCCCTCGCCTTCTCTACAAGCGGCGGTTTGTTTTTAAGAAGCGGAAAAACAGCAACCGTGACAGGCGCGATTGTCGGTGACAATTTCAAGAAACTGCGCGGCTCACCACCAAGCTCGTCTTCAGTGTATGCATTAGTCAAGATTGCTAAAATAGTGCGGTCAACCCCAAGCGACGGTTCAATGACATGCGGCACAAATCGCTCCTTACTTCCTTCGTCAAAATATTCAAGCGACGTAGCGCTACCCTTCTGATGCGCGGAAAGGTCAAAGTCGGTGCGATAGGCCAAACCATAGAGCTCTTTGCGGCCAAACGGGTAATCAAATTCAAAATCAATAGTGCGCTTTGAGTAATGGGCGCGATCTTCAGCCGGCACTTCCAACTCGTGGACATTTTCGCGACGCAGACCTATTGCCTCAACCCATTGCCACATCAGCCGGCGAAATTCTTCAAAAAATCGCTCCCAATCATTCGGCCGAACAAAATATTCAATTTCCATCTGTTCAAATTCACGGGCGCGAAAAATGAAATCTCGCGGAGCAATTTCATTGCGAAACGCTTTACCTATTTGAGCCAAGCCAAATGGCAGCGCCGGATGAAATGAATCAACAATATTTTTAAAATTGACGAACATCCCCTGCGCCGTTTCTGGTCGCAAATAAGACACTGCCGCATCGTCTTCGGCCGCGCCAACGTGGGTTTTGAACATCATATTAAATTGACGAACCTCGCCAAACGCGCCGCCACAATCGGGACACTTTTTAGTGTCAGCAAGCTGGTCGGCGCGAAAACGGTGGTGACATTTTGCGCACTCCACTAGTGGATCAGAAAAACCGCCGACATGACCGCTGGATTGCCAGACGCCTTTGTTCATTAAAATAGCCGCATCAACGCCGTACATATCTTCGCGCTCCTCCACAAACATCTGCCACCAAAGCGCCTTCACGTTATTTTTAAGGGCTACGCCAAGCGGGCCATAATCCCAGGTGCCAGCCAAGCCGCCGTAAATTTCGGAGCCTTGATAGATGAAGCCGCGACGCTTAGCCAACGAGATTATTTTTTCCATTGTGTTTTTTTCCATTGTGTTTTCTTTTTTATAAAGGTAAGCGCGAGCGTTGAGTGCGTTTATTGTTGAACAAAACCAGTCTCACCACCATAAGCTGGGTCAGTCGTGATTGCCGTGGAAAGACTATTCGCTGAGGCCGTCACTGACACGCCCGTGAACGCATCCATGCCGGAAAAATTGATGTTGTCTAGAATATCAGGCGCTGTGCCAACTTGGCTTACTGTCGGATCAACTTGAATCTGAAACGCAACCGAAGCTACCGGAGCGGCGCCGCCAGCTGGCAGCGTCCCTGGCGACCACGTGACGGTGTTGGTTGTGGCGTCAAAAGTGACCCCTGCCGTGCTCGGGCTAACCTGACCAAGCCACGTAACATATGGCGGTAGCGTAGCAGTCACCGTGCCACCAAACACTGTATTCGAAGTGTTGGTCAATGTCCAGAGTACCGTGTAGCTGGTGGGCGTATCGACTCGCGGCGGCACTGGACCAGAGTTGGTGAACGGACCAGTCGAGTATACGGCGTGAGCAAGTAAGTTGACCGTCGACATGAGCCGTTCCGAAAGCGCTCCCGTCGCCGAGATAGGTGCCGCGTCGGCGGCACTGCCGGATTCCTGACCGCTTACATTGGCTGAAATAGTGATAGAACCGTCGGTAATACCGGCAAGCAGATTGGCGGGAAGCGTACTGAAATTAAAATCGACCGACACTTGCTCCCCAGGACTGAGCGATCCAAGCGCAGGCACGGATAAACGGTCCCAAGTGACCGTCTGATCGTTTTGGCGATAGATACCGTTTTCTCCAGGAGAGATACTTGTCGAATCAAGAGCATTACCGGAAAATTGGAGCGCCACTTGGGTATTCAAGAGATCAGCTGGCAGATTATTAGTGACGACGAGTGTGCCATTAGCCAGACCAGGCGTAATGACGCCATTTGATCCATTTGCCGAGCCGCCGAGCGAAAGATTGAGCGCAATCGGCGAGCGTTTGATGGTTAATACTTGACTATCTGCAAGATAAATAACGTTAATTTTTTGGGGATCATTCTGACTTTGAGTTCCCACCAAGAAATGTATCGTCTGCTGATCGTTTTCCTGACCTTGCAGATAGCCGGTAATGGTGATGGTTTGCGTGGAGCTAGCGTCAATTGTCGGAAACAGCCATTCTGAATTGTTGTATGTCGGCGTTGGCGTGGCGGTGGCAAATTGAAAACCAAATGGATACAAAGCGGTAACCAAAATATTTCCGGGAGGATTACTGGAATTGGTCGCGAGTGTTAGCGTGAACGTGACTGGAGCGCCGGCCGGCGTTTGACTCGGAGCATTCACACTCATAAGGAGTGGCGCCGAACTTATGCCCACGGTATAGGTTTCTTTCTTTTGATATAGAGCGTTGCTATTAGGAATAGAATATTGAATAGTGGCAGTGATCGTTTCAGTAGCGTGCTCGGCGCCATAGAGAACCACATGGGCGTCATACATCGCGGACATACCAGAATTAATATTTCCTAACGTGCCAGATTCATGAAGAAAAGCTACTTTAGTGTCGGTAGCTTCAACCGTACCACTTGGATAGCTTAGATAGAGCGTGGCATTTTCCATCGCCGCTTGATTATTGTTTTTAACAACGACAGAAAAGTTGAGCGGCGTACCGGCAGCAACGGTCACTGGCCCAAGGAATGAAACGTCAACGTTACTATTAGAAACTGTATTGAGACCGCGATAGATGATAACGCCGGCAATACTCGCGCACACAAGAAAAAAAACAATCGCTCCAATGAAAAGAGCTTTAAAAGGAAAACCGCGGCCCGGCCGTTGCCCAGCCGGATCAGCAAAAAGCTCGTCGGTATCTCGCCAGCGCTTAGGTCCATTGCCCGCGTCGTGCGAAAGCTTTGGCTCGGGGAAATTGGAGATATCAGGAAAATCTCGGTCGTAAATTCTGTTACCGAGCTTCTCCAAATCGTCAAAATCTGGTTTTTGCGAAGCCATTTGTAAAAGTATACCACGCCCTACTTTCTTCGCGCATCTCGTTAATCAACAGAAGATTAGAGCTGTGACTGTTGGAGTGAGAAATTAATAGTTGAGATGATTTTTTTTCTGCTCGCGTGAGCAGCCGAAAGTAAATCGCCGCTCCACTGTCCCGATAAAATTGGGGCCAACTCGGTATCAGTGCCGACATAGCCGAGATCGTGCAATATCCGCAACACAACAATGTGTTCAAATGACAAAAGGGCATCGTCAGAAAAATCCGTTTCCGCTACGAAACGTAATGCATCGGTCATCTCGCTATAGAGCACCGCACTCTTTTCTTCTCCCGGAACTAGACGAATGAGTAACCGAAAAATCCTAGCGACCATTTCAACGACTGCTTGACGAGACCGCTCGCGCCAAAAAATATTTTCACCAGTGGAAGCATTGGTAACGCGCCAAAATTCCCTGCCCCGAACGAGCGACACATCTAACAGAGAAAATTCCTGCAAGGCATAGCGAAGTTTCGAAGTGTCACGACGAATACCCGAGGCTATTGCCCATATCATCCCAAACTCGGCGGTAAAAAGTGTGTAGCGCCGATCAGCTTCGCGACCAGGTGCGCTCGAAAGAACCATGGCTGGAGTAGTGTAAATGTGATGCGACATTATAATTCCAAATCAATAACGAAGTTGATGCCTTCAATAGACACCGGCGCTGTCACACTTGCGGCGCTGTCGCCAAACGTAATTTTTTTAGAGCGAGTGACTTGCTGAATATCAGCGCTGTATGTTTTAAGAATTTCTTTACCTTCCGACGACGTGCTAATTAATAGTCCAATATCTTGATTCGGATTCAATCCAGCTTTTTTGCGCAGCTCTTGCACAGACCGAATAAACTCGCGAGCAATACCCTCATTTTTTAATTCCAACGTGATATTGGTATCTAATAGAACAGGTTCAGTTTGTGAAGAATTAATTGAGATTTTCTTCACATTTACTTCATCTTTCACTAATTCCGCATACTCTCCGGTTACCATCAAAAAATCTTTACCTATAGAAAGTCCAGCGAGCGGTTGCCGGATTTTTATATTCTTAGCCGCACGAACCTCCAAAGCCATGGAAACAACAGCTCGTGCCTGTGTCATAGTAGCAAGTATCTCCCGGTCTCCCCTGCACGGCTCACACCATGTTTCAAGATGAACACTTTCTGGATTATCAGTTGTTTTAACCTTTTGATATAAATCTTCCGCAACAAATGGCATGAATGGCGCCAATAATTTTGCCAATTCAAGAAGAACAAAACGCGTTGTCGCTAACGCTGCTTTTTTATCAACAACATTCTCATCGTTTTTAAAACGCTCACGAGAACGGCGAATATACCAAGTAGAGAGGTCGTCAATAAAATCAGTGAATGGTCGAGTGGCTTTATCCAACTCATAGCGTTCCATTGTCTCGGTCACTTCCCAACCTAAATCATTAAGCCGCGCTAAAATCCAGTGATCAAGAACATGCGGGCTTGCGGCACTCGGCTCGACTGAACCATCGACATATAACGCATAAAACGCATACACATTGTCCAAACGATTTAGGATTTTTTTAACTACTTCGTCCAAACCTTTTTCGGAAAAAGCCAAGTCCTCGGCCTCAACCACCGGCGACGACAGTAAATAGTAGCGCAGCGCATCAGCGCCGTATTTGTCCAAAACAAAACGAATATCAGGATAATTTTTGAGCCGTTTGGACATTTTTTGACCGTCTTCAGCTTGCACAATGCCGTTGACCACGACATTTTTATAAGGAGCTTGGTCAAAGAGCGCCGAGCCGAGAATAAGAAGCGTGTAAAACCAGCCGCGCGTCTGGTCTTGACCTTCGGCGATGAAGTCGGCCGGAAATCGCGGCGGAATTTTTCCCATCCCCTGTTCAAAAGGAAAATGAGTCGAAGCGAAGGGCATTGAGCCGGATTCATACCAAGTATCAAATACATCTTCCACCCGCTTCATCGTTCCTCTGCATTTCGAGCAAGAAAATTGAATCGCGTCAATATATGGTCGATGTAGATCTAAATCAAAATGCGCGTCATGCGGCAACGCGGCAAACGGCAATTCTCGGATTTGGGCATTTTCCATAAAGCTCATATCACACTCGGCGCCGCTGGCCAACCGATTATTGTGTTTAACTAACTGGAGTGCCGATGCCAACGGCGCAGCATGGCTTACGACCAAAATAGTCTTACCAGCGTGACGAGCGTCAATTTCATAAAAAAATTCACTGATACGCTTTGTGGCATGCGTCATTGTTTCGTCACCCGCTGGCACAGCGCCCGTGCGATAAGCTTCGTTGCGCTCTTCGCGACGTTTGCCGCTAAACGCAAACGCGCCAAGCTCACGCAAGCGCTCGTCAAAAATAATTTGGCCTTTATAGCCGAGCGCATCAGCCATACGTTCGGCTGTCTCGCGAGTCCGCTCAAACGGCGACGCGAAAATTGCGTCAATTTTTTTGCCGGCGAGTTCTCGGGAAAGCTTCACGGCTGCTTCGCTGACTTGCCGCTGCCCTTCGGCAGTTAGCGGATCAGCCGCCTTTTCATCGGGACTAATAACGTCGGCGACATTGCTTTCAGCCTGACCGTGACGCATCACGAAGTAGCGATTGCGTTTTACTTTTTCCGCCAACTCATAAACCGAGCCAATATATTCCTGCCGACCGCAATCCGCGCATGTCCACACCGGCAGCGGCGCGCCCCAAAAACGCGAGCGCGACACCGCCCAATCGCGGGCGTTCGCCAACCACACACCAAAACGCCCCTGACCAATTTCCTCCGGCACCCAGCGGACTTTTTTATTCTCCGCAACAAGCTTCTCTTTTAAATCAGTTACTTTTACAAACCACGAACTCGCCGCGTAGTTAAGAAGTGGCGTGTCGCATCGCCAGCAGTGCGGATAGCTGTGAGTGATTTTTTCTTTGGCAAAAAGCGCGCCGCGTGCCGCCAGATATTTGATGATTTCGATATCAGCCTTCTGGTGCGCGTTCGGTTCCTCGATGGTGGGTTTCGGCTTCACCAACTGATCGGCAAAATCCGTCACCTCTTTTTTGAAGCGCCCATCCAGGCCGACGTGCTGAATAAAAGGCAGCTGCGCGGAAAGTGAGAGATTATAATCATCCTCGCCAAATGCCGGCGCGATGTGGACGATGCCCGTGCCATCAGCCGTAGTCACAAATTCCGCATCAACAACGATATATAAATTTTCTTTGTTTTTTAAATCCGCCGCGTTTACGTAGTATGAAAAAACCGGTTTATATTTTTTCCCAACTAACTCGCTACCGGCGATTTTTTTTATGTCGGTCAGATTGTGCCCGGCTTTTTTAGCCATTTCGGCGATTTTTTCAGAAAGGGCTTCTGCAAAAATAATTCGCTCCCCCGAAAGCGACGCCTCCAGATACATGATTTTTGAATTCACCGCCAGCGCCACGTTACCGGGCAACGTCCACGGCGTCGTCGTCCATGCGAGCAAAAATGTGCCAGGCTTATCAACTAATTCAAATTTAGCGTACACCGAAATATCGGCAATATCTTTATAGTTAAGTCCGACCTCGAAATTAGACAAGGTCGTCTCACAGCGCGGACACAAATGCATCGGCTTGAAACCCCGATATACAAGATCGCGCTCTGCTAAGCGTTTGAACGACCACCACACCGACTCGGTGTAACGCCAATCCATCGTGAGATAACTCTGTTCCATATCAACAAAACGACCACTCCGCGGCACGATTTCTTTCCAAACAGAATCATAACGGAGTACGCTTGCCCGAGCAGCGGCGTTAAATTTTTCAATACCATACATCTCAATGTCCTTGCGTGTCGAAAGACCGAGCTCTTTCTCGATCAAATTCTCAATCGGCAAACCGTGACAATCCCAACCCCAACGACGCGGGACATGAAAGCCCCGCATTGTTTTATAACGTGGCACGGCGTCCTTTATAGTACCGGTCAAAATGTGCCCGTAGTGCGGCTCGCCGGTCGCGAACGGCGGCCCATCATAAAAACTAAATTCCCCCGCCGGGGCCTCTTTGTCGAGAGTTTTTTTGAAAATTTCTTGTGCCCGCCAGACCGCCAAAATTCGCTCTTCGCGCAGGGCGATAGAGCTTTTAACAACTTGTTCTATATTATCTTTTTCTGCCGGCTTTTCCATTTTACCAGCCGCAGTAACTTTTTTAGCCATAGATGGCTAGAATTCTAACATTTTTTTGATTTTTTTGCTGGCAAAAAGTGGTACCCCATGTTACATCCTTTCTGGCGCACTGATGCCGAGAAGCCAGAGTCCGTTTTTAAGAACAGTGCCGACAGCGGCCGCTAAAGCGAGTTTAGCTTGCGAAGCAGAGCGATTCTCTGAATCAATAATTTTTTCGTTGGCATACCAGCTGTTGAATTCACCGGCGATGGTGGTGAGATATGTCGCGACATACTGCGGCGCGTAGTCGGCAGCCGAGCGCTCCACGATTTCGGGAAAACGATAGAGCAGCCGTGTCAAAGGCGTGGCGCGCGGCGGAAGAAGCTCGAGCAAATTCTCGGGATATTTTGTATCAATAGCAAGAGTGGTGCTGGACTTCGCTTTGGCGAGGAGTGCTTGAGTACGAACATAAGCGTACTGAAGATATGGCCCAGAGTCACCCTCAAAAGAAATAGATTGCTCCGGGTCAAAAACAACATCGCGGCCAATGGACTGCTTCAGTACCGCGTATTTGATAGCAGCCACGGCGATTTCATTGGCAATTTTCTTGTCCTTCGTTTCCATTTTTTCCAAAGCGTGAGTGGCAAGCTCGGAAAGCAGCGCCTCACCGGTCACAATATTACCGGTGCGGGAGCTCATCTTGCCGTCAGCAAAACGCATCATCCCATGGCCGATGTGATGCGTGCGTTTGGCGATTTCAGGATAGATTTCGTTAAGCGCCGCCAGAACAACTTTAAAATAATCATTCTGCTCATTAGCGGTAATGACAATAGAGGTGTCAAAATCGTGGAGCTCGAATTTTTTCTTGGTCAAGCCGAGTTCTTTTGCTTCATAGGTCGGAATGCCGTGCGAAGTAATAAAAACCCGATTGTGCAAACCGGCTTCTTTACCCTTCTTCTCACCGGGATAAATAATGGCGCCGTCACTTTTTTCAAAAATGCCGCGCGCCAGACCAATTTTGACAAGCTCCTCACCAAACGCGGCAATATCACTCTCCCAAATTTGGTGATCAAATTTCGAACCAAGGAGCAAGTACATTTCATTGAAGTGATCACTACTCGCCTGCTTACCAAAAACATAGAATTCATTAGTCTCAGGATCAGCGTGAGTATAAATCTTGTGATTTAATTTGATGATTTCTTCTTTTGCTGTCGGATCTTTTTCATATGTTTCCGCGCCAAACACATAGGCTTTACCAATAAATGTGATTTTTTCTGAGAGCGACAAGTGGCGCAGCCCAGCCAGGGCTTCGGGCGCGGTTGCGCCAGGAAATCGGTCACCCGAAAGCTTCTGCATTCCCCACACAGCCATGGCAACATTGAGACCAACATCAGAACCATAGGTTGCTCGCCGAATATGAGCACCTTCAAATTCAACCAGACGGGAAATTGACTCACCAATAGCGTTCGACATTAAATGGCCAATGTGAAGTGGCTTGAACGCATTTGGATCAGTATATTCAACAATAATTTTTTCTTTCAATAGCTTCGCTGTTTTACCAAACGTGTCATTTTTATTCAAAATTTCATTCAGTGATTCAGCAAAAAATTTTGCCGACATAAAAAAATTAATGAAGCCAGCGCCAGCAGTCTCCACTTTTTCAACCGGCAAATCAGGTAATGTCTTAAGCTCGCTTTCGATTGCGGCGGCAATTTTTTTCGCCACACTGATTGGATTTTCTCCGATTTTTTTCGCTAAAACAAGAGCGATGTTCGTCGAAAAATCGCCAAATTTTAAATCAGCCGGATGATCCAACGTCACTGGCGTGTCTTTAGGAAAACCAGCCGCGTCTAAGGCACGTACAATGAGTGCGATAATTTTTTCGTGAATTTGCATATTATTTTCGTCCGGTACTGCCAAAGCTTCCCGTGCCTCGAGCCGATTCAGATAGCGTATCAGTTTCCTCGACTTTAGCAATTTCGACCGGAAAAATCACAAGCTGAGCAATTTTGTCGCCCTTCTCTACCGTGTATGACTGATCACTTAAATTGACCAAATGCACATTGTATTCGCCGCGATAGCCCGCATCATAAACGCCACCCATCGTGTGCAATCCGGCTTTACTAATGCTGCTTTTATCCTTAATAATACCGCCGTAGCCGCTTGGAAATTCAATAGCTACGCCAATATGAAAAAGGTGATGCTCGCCTGCCGCTAACGTTTTTTCTTCCATAGAATACAGATCCATACCAACATCACCAGGATGAGCGTAACTCGGCAGCTTTGCCTCAAGTTTAAGCTTTTTTATTTTTATACTTATTGACATGGAAAATACATCATTAACTTTATTTTAAGTTTATCATTTTTTGGGTTTTTCTTCACGATAATTGTGATAGGAATAGATCATGGAGAAAAATACACAAAC
>VFSW01009106.1_pt1 | contig 14185 bp, 8 predicted proteins | sample 5358111 | NCBI WGS metagenome assembly VFSW01 (sample SAMN11554181, study PRJNA540505) | mine drainage metagenome | isolation source: sediment from site ElyBrook_90M | place: USA: Ely Copper Mine, Vershire, VT | collected 2017
CGACTTCAATCCCAGGGCCCCGCCCACCCAGGCGTTTTCACCTTATACCTACGGGCTTTCGCCGGCGACTTTCCTGCCGAGCGAAGCAGCCTCAGATTTCACCTTCCTGGGTGGTCCAGGGTTGAATGGTATCAACCCCAACATTCAACAGCCCTACACGGAGTCGTGGAATCTTGGTGTTCAGCGGCAAATTGGGCAAAGCGGTGCTCTCGAAGTACGCTACGTGGGGAGTGTCACCAAGCGCCAGTGGTTCAATATAAACCCGAATGAAATTAACATCTTTGGAACCACCGCCCAACTTCCGAACAGTTTTCTTACCCAGTTCAAGAATGCGCAGGCGAACCTGGCAATCAATCAGGCGAATGGAATAACGTCGTTCGCGAATAACGGCTACCCGGGGCAACAGGCGACGCCGATTTTCGACGCTGCGTTTTCTGGAGAAGGGGCCGGAGGTCCTGGGATACCACTGGCCGATTATGGCGCCACCAATTTTGTTACCCAGTTGCAGACAGGTCAGGCCGGGGCAATGGCCAGCACCTTGGCCGGTATCAATGGATCCGTTCCTTATTTCTGCAATCTAGTGGGCAACTCTTTTCTCCCGTGTAAAAACAACGTGGCGGCTGGCACTTTCAATGCAGCCGGTGCGGGATATCCGATCAACTATTTCCAGGCCAATCCTTACGTGCAAGGCATTGGCTCAAGCTACACGGTAGCCGAGGGATCATCGAACTACAATGCCCTGCAGGTTGACTTCCGCCAGCGGGCGTGGCACGGCCTGCAGTTTGACGCCAATTACACCTGGAGTCACACTCTCGGGATCGCCACCCAAAACAACTGGCAAGGCCAAGGCGCCGTGTTTAGCCTCCGCGATATGCGGCTCACCTACGGGCCAACTCTGTTCGACCTTCGTCATGTATTGCACTTGAACGGTACCTACGATCTGCCATTTGGCAGGGGCAAGCAATTCGCGAACCGCAGTGGCGCGCTTGATCGTGTGGTTGGCGGTTGGACGATAGGGACAATCTTTTCTTTTCAGACCGGTGCTCCGTTCTTGCTGTTTGGTGGAACGAATACCTTTAACGACTATGGCGATGGCGGACTAAGTTTAACCGGGGTTACGGCGTCGCAACTGCAAAGCTCGGTTGGTAAATACCCCATCGCGGGGACGACCAACGTTGCGTTCCTTAATCCAAAATACCTTCTCCCGACAGGTGGCGCTAACCCGGCATACATTGCTCCCAATACCACACCTGGCACCTTTGGACAACGAGTGTGGATCCATGGGCCTCACAATACCTACGACGACGTCTCGGTTACGAAACATTTCCCAATCACTGAAAAGGTTCGTTTCAGCCTGCAGGCCGAAATGCTGAATGCCTTTAACCACCCCACCTTCGGGCCGGGTGCGACCAATGGGGGCGCGAATTTTGGCTGGAACGCCATTCAGAGCTCCACCTTTGGACTAATCACCGGTGGGACGCTCAACCCGTACGCGAATTCTCCGAATGGTGGAGCGCGTGAGATCGAACTGCGAGCGAATATCGAGTTCTGAGGACCGCTTGCGGCTCACGAAATCAAGGTGCATTCGCCGGGTGCGACGAAGGTTGTTGCTCTCCGGCGAATGCATTTTTAGTTGCCTGAATGTTTGCCGGAAGACCCAAGACATATGAACTCCCATCGTCGTCCCTGGATCATCGCGGTTCTATTGGCGTTTCTCGGGCTATCCCCGGCGTTCGGGCAAGGCAGCCTCGAAGACTACCAGCGGGCTGAACGTTTTCTTCCCGGGAACGTGCGGCATCTGGTTTACGTCGCCGACGTGACTCCCCACTGGATCGAGAAGACGAACCGCTTCTGGTACCGCAAGGTTGGCTTGGAACAGACTGCCTTCATTCTTGTGGATGCCGACCAGAATACGAGCGGCCCGGCCTTCGATCATGAGCGCTTGGCGACGGCGCTTTCCCACGCAGCCAAGCAGGAATATTCTGCCTCGGCTTTGCCGTTTTCCGACATCGAGTTTGCAGATAACGGCAAGACAATTCGCTTCTCCATCGATGGTGCGCACTGGACCTGTCCCTTGGCCACCTACGAATGCCAGAAGGAGCCGGCGCATCCGGAGACGGGGAACGAGGTGCTCTCGCCGAACAAGCGCTGGGCTGCGTACGTCAAGGAATACAACCTGTACCTGAGAGATGTGTCGACGGGCACAGTGTTGCAACTGACACACGACGGCGTGGCGAGTTGGGACTATGCGACTCCGCTGCCGTCGTTGCGTGTGATGGTCGATCAAGGGACGGAAGATGTAAAGCAACCGGCGGCAGTATTCTGGTCTCCCGATTCGTCGAAGTTGTTGACCTACCGTATTGATTCCAGAAACTCCGGGCGCTTCCCCAGTCTCCAATTTGTTCCTCCGGACCAACTCAGGCCGCGCGCATTCACCTATGTCTATCCTCTGCCGGGCGAAGTGCTGGCGAAGGCGGAGCCGATCCTCTTCGACATTCAGTCAGGCAAGCGCATCGATGTGCAGTCCGCGTCGATCGAGCTTCCTTTTCAGGATGGTCCCGGTTTTGACTGGTTTCCCGACAGCAAGAGTTTCTACTACGACTACGATGAGCGTGGATACAAGGCCAAAGAACTGCGCGTGGTGGACGCATCGACCGGTGAACAGAAAGTCTTAGTCCGTGAGCAGGCGGATCCGTATCTGGATCCCGGCGAAACGTTCTATCGATTTGTAGAGGCCACGGGGGAGATTCTCTGGTCGTCAGAGCGCGATGGCTGGAATCACCTCTACATCTACAGCCGTAAAACTGGGCAGTTGGAAAACCAGATTACGCAGGGCCCGTGGGTGGTGCGCGCAATCGAACACATCGACGAAAAAAACCGTCGCGTCTACTTTCTGGCCAATGGACGCGAGAAGGGAGAAGATCCTTACCAGGCGCATTTATACAGCAGCGGGTTCGATGGGAAAGGATTGCAACTGCTCTCGCCGGAGAATGCCAACCACTCCGTCAGCGTTTCGCCGGACGGAACTTTCTTCGTCGATAACTATTCCCGTCCAGATTTGCCTGGAGAAGCCGTGTTGCGGCGCACCAAGGATGGCTCGGAGGTCCGCGTTCTCGAAAAGACGGACGCCAGCGAATTACAGAAGACGGGATGGAAGTTCGCGGAACCATTTCAAGGGAAGGCCGCCGACGGTACCACAGACCTGTACGGTCTGATCTGGTGGCCGTCGAATTTCGATCCGGCTAAAAAATATCCAATCGTTGAGTTCGTATATACGGGCCCGCAAGCTTTCTTTGTGCCCAAGAGCTTTGGCCGTACGCTGGGGCTACAGTCGGTGGCAGAACTGGGTTTCGTGGTGGTGATGGTGGACGGCCGAGGGACCACGGGACGCTCGCGAGCTTTTCACCAGTTCTCCTACCGGAACCTGGGAGGGGCTTTCGAAGACCACGTGGCCATGATCAAGCAAATGGCTGCGCGCTATCCGTACATGGATGCGACGCGAGTCGGAATCTTTGGTACTTCGGCGGGAGCCTACGGAGCGGCTCACGCGATGCTGGCCTTTCCTGATTTTTATAAAGTTGGAGTTTCTACTTCGGGAGATCACGACGCGCGCCTCGACAAGGCGTGGTGGAATGAGGCCTACCAGGGATACCCCGTGCAGGACGACTATGCTGCGCAGTCGAATGTGACCATGGCAGCCCGGCTGGAGGGGCATCTGTTGCTGGAGCACGGGGACATCGACGACAACGTGCATCCGGTGGAAACGATTCGTTTCGTCGACGCATTGATGAAGGCGAACAAGAACTTCGACATGCTGTTTGTACCTAATATGTTCCACGGCGAGAGCGGCGAACACGCGTTGTATCTGGCGCGGCGGCGTTGGGACTATTTCGTCCAATATCTACTCGGCGTGAGCCCTCCGACCAATTTCGAGATTAAGGAAGACCGTGAGTCGATCGGCAACGGCAGGCGTCGACGGCGCTGAAGTGAGTGGCGCGACGAGCGATCCGCGCGAATCCAAATAAGCAGCGAGGACCCCATATGGACCGACGCGATTTCCTGCAGGGAATGGCAGCCACCGCTGCTGGTCTTGAGGTTCTCGCCCGCGGGGCAGATGCACGTGCGCAGACCACAGCTTCCATTTCTCGAAGGCCGGGGCGCAGAGCGATGGAGGAATCTGCCTCCGTTGAGGGCCACACGCTGGTTACTGAGTTCAAGGCTGAAAACAATTCGTGGAAAGTTTATGAGGACCTTAGAACCCGCGAGGGATCGCTGGTATTCATCTCGTCGTCCGGCGAAGCCAGAGCACTCACCAAGAGCGCCGAAGCCTCGATGCCGGAAGGGAATCCCTATCTGGGCCTTGCGCTGAAGGACATTGGGGTCTCGTCCCCCGATCTTCTCGCCGATCGTCTTCTACAGGATGGCGATCCTGATCCTGAAAAAGTAAAGTCAGCAGCGCCACCCATGGCGTCTGCGGAAAAGAATCCGCGCACCTGGACCGCATTTGTTGGTACCAAAGAAGCCTACGACGTTACTCCGGTCTACCGCAGCGGTAACACCCGGACTTACCATCCCATTCAGTATTCCCCCGAACTGCATGAGGCTCTCAAAAAAGGGCAAGTCTACGATGGCTTGGTCGGAGGCTGGATGCCGGCCGTCCGCAAAGTCATTCCGATCTCCGATCATGCTTACTGGGAAGTGATTCTGTTTGGCGATGTGGGCGCGAACAAGAATAAATATATCGTGCACACCTGGCACCGCACGGCGCGGATTGAAGATGGCAAGATTGCTAAGGTCGTGTATGGGCACAGTTATCCCGCGTTCCCGCCCGGGCGCGAAGATCCGCAACCCGAGGAGTTTTATCGCGCGCTGCTCGCATTTGCGGAATATTGGGAAGAGCAGTTGCACGATTTCGCTCCGGCTTCGCTTCCGCAGAGTGCATGGGTTGACATGTCGAAACACTCGTTCGCGAAAGAATCGATGACCCGGCCGGGCGGCGTGTATCCGAAGTATGGCGCGGTCGACCGTGATTATGCGGGCTCGGAGTATGACGGGTTCCAGGACATCTTTACCAGCGCAATCTACACCAACATGGAATGGGGCCGTCTGGAAACCGCGCGACTCTTCATCGATAACTACTTTACGGAATACGTGGACTCCAAAGGCATGGTCGACATGCGCGGCCCCGAGACCGCGCAGTTTGGCATGACTCTTTCGCTGCTGGCGAGATATTTCAACTACACCCAGGACAGCGGATTGATGTTGAAGCACCGCGCGAAGATCGAAGCCACAGCGAAGTTGCTGGCCGACATGCACGACCAGAGTCTCAAGGTGCCGCCGGAGGATCCTAGCCATGGACTGATCCGCGGATGGAGTGAGTCGGACTCCTGCCTTCACGAGAATCCGTCCCTGTACTGGCAGCCGTACTACGCCAACAGCGCGTTCGCGGCGCGAGGATTGAAAGATATCGCTCGAGCCTGGACAGAACTGGCGCGCGTCAACTCGGCGCCAGGCATGGAGAAGTTGGCGCAAGCCTGGCTCAAGCGCAGCGAGGTTCTACGCGATCGGACGGTCGAGAGCGTCGAAAAGAACCTCCAGAGTGGTAAGACGCCGCCCTACATCGGGTTATTTCCAGGAACGGCGCTCACTTTTCGTGAGTCGCTGGAGAAAGAACGGCCGAGCCCGCAACAGTGGCCGCACCGTCCGTATGCGGAATTGCTGCAGGCGGACGTGCTGCCGCCGCGCCTGGCGAATCAGGTGATCGACTGTATGCGGGCATACGGAGCGACGACGCTTGGAGTCGTCGCGAATGTGTGGCGCTTTCAAGAGGATGGCCGTGAGATTCTGGGCTTCATTTCCTACGGTTACGCTCAGATGCTGCTTCGCCTGGACCGCATCGAGGAATTCCTGTTATTTCTTTATTCCCATCGCTATCATGCCCACACCCGGGGAAGCTGGACGGCGGGCGAAGTAACCGGCATCACCGGGGATTCGGGAACCTATTGCGTTCCTGCGCAGCAGACGATTACGCTGCTGGTTCGGTGGATGCTCGTGCTGGAGGACTCCGACGAAGAAAGGCTGTACCTGGCAAGGGGCTTGCCACGCGAGTGGGTAGCCTCTGGAAAAGAAATTCGGATCGAGCAGGCTCCAACGCGATGGGGCAAGGTCAGCTTCAGCTTGTTGGCGAAGCCGGGAGCCAAGTCAATTGTTGGGCAGGTCGAGCTGAACGGAGCGAAAGCTCCCAAAGAAGTCTATTTCAAGTTTCGGCTCCCCCTGCAAGCGTCTCTGCAGAGTGCGACTGTGAATGGGAAGCCCGCGACTCTGGGAGGAGTTCACGGTGACACAGTCATCATTACCGCGAGGAACGAGAAAAAGTTTGACGTGATTGGCCAGCTTAGCTGACAAGGCTGCTGGCGAGATGCTCGCTCGAAAGCTGGGCGGTCGCGCCATTCGGATCCGTGAGGTATCAAACGAGGTATCGTCGAACCATGAAAAAGCTCATCTTAATTGCCATAGCTCTGGGCTATGCAGCCTTGGCCAGCGCGGCCGATTCCACCGTAGCGGCTACGCCCCCGATGGGATGGAATAGCTGGAATCATTTTGCCTGCAAAGTTACAGCCTCCGATGTCCGTTCTGCCGCCGATGCAATTGCGAGCAACGGGATGAAGGATGCGGGCTACGTTTATGTGAACATCGACGATTGCTGGGAAGGTGTCCGCGACGAGAAGGGAAGAATTCAGCCCAACCAGAAATTTGGCGACATGAGAGCTCTCGTGAACTATGTTCACGAGAAGGGACTGAAGATCGGCATTTATTCTTCTCCCGGTCCTAAGACTTGCGCCGGGTACGAAGGCAGCTACGGTCATGAAGAGCAGGATGCACAACAGTACGCGGACTGGGGATTCGACTATCTGAAGTATGACTGGTGTAGCGCCGAAAAAGTTTACCAGCGCAGCCAAATGCCCGAAGTCTACAAGAAGATGCACGATGCTCTCGTGCGTGCCGGCAGGCCCATCGTCTTTAGTTTGTGCCAATACGGCTTTGGGCGCGTGTGGAGATGGGGAGCGTCAGTCGGCGGAAATCTGTGGCGCACCACGGAAGACATCAACGATCACTACGATCGCATGTCTGTGATCGGATTCGATCAGGATGGTCTGGAACCATTTGCTGGGCCGGGGCATTGGAACGACCCCGACATGCTGGAAGTTGGTAACGGTGGCATGAATAGGGACGAATATCTGACCCACATGAGTTTGTGGGCGCTTCTGGCCTCTCCGTTGCTGGCGGGAAATGATTTGTCGAAGATGACACCGGAGACTCTGAGCATTCTCACGAACAAGGAAGTCCTTGCTGTCGATCAGGATGCGAAGGGGACGCATGGACGCCGAATTGCCCAGGAAGGCCCACTCGAGGTTTGGGCTAAGCCGCTGGCGGACGGCAGCATGGCGGTTGGCCTCTTCAACCGGGGTGAATCCACGAACCCTGTCACTGTCAATTTCAAAGACATCGGAGTTCGAGGCTCAGCGAAAGTGCGTGACCTCTGGAAGCACAAGGATCTCGGTTCTTTTGACGGCAGCTACACTGAAGACGTTCCTCGCCACGGAGCGGTTCTGGTCAGGGTTCAATGAGCACGCTCAACGCAATCTCGAGACGGCAATTCGTAGTAAATGGCGCCGCACTGGCTGCCTCCACGTTCGTTCCCAAACGATTGGCAGCCACCTCGGCCTCGGCAGCACAAAAAGTCGTGATCCGCACCGACTCGGAGATAGGACTGGTGCGACCGGAATTCCACGGCCATTTCGTCGAGCATCTGGGGTCATGCGTTTATGGCGGGTTGTGGGTTGGTAAGAAATCGCACATTCCCAACGTCGATGGGTATCGTCAGAGCGCAGTGGAATATCTCAAAGCTTTAGGAGTTCCGGTTTTGCGCTGGCCCGGCGGCTGCTTTGCAGATGACTATCACTGGCGCGACGGCATCGGCCCTGCAGAAAAACGTCCCAAACGCGTCAACATTCACTGGGGCAACTACGTCGAGGATGGAAGTTTCGGTACCCATGAATTTATCGGGCTATGCCGCTTGTTGAATGCTGAGCCTTACCTCGCGGGCAATGTGGGCAGCAGCACGCCGCGCGAACTGCGAGATTGGATCGAGTATTGCAACTATCCCTCCGGGAGCACGCTTTCAGACGAGCGCGCGTCCAACGGCGCTCCCGAGCCTTTTCGCGTTCGTTACTGGGGCGTAGGGAACGAGAGTTGGGGTTGTGGCGGCAATATGCGGCCGGAGGAATATGCCCGCCTTTACCGCGATTTTGCAGTGTACTGCCGCGAATTCGGCGGAACGGAGCTTTTCCTCGTGGCCAGCGGACCTTCTGGCAACGATACTCACTGGTCTCGCGGACTCATGGATGGTCTGGGTTGGGAACGGCCGCAGGGAGTTTCCATGCACTACTACTCCGGCGGCGCCGACCGTTCGACCAGTTTCACAGTGGATCACATGAATGAGCAGTTGGCTTCGTACGCGAAGGTCGAGGAGTCAATCGTCCATCAGCGGGCCGTACTCGACAGCTACGAGAATGGCAAGAAGGTCGGTTTAATCCTTGATGAATGGGGCGTCTGGGACAATATTCCGGAAGACGACGAGAAGCGTTACGGAAAACTCTGGCAGCAAAGCACCATGCGCAGCGCGGTGGCCGCCGGCTTGGGACTTAACATTTTCAATCGCCAGGCCGACAAAGTCTACATGTGCAACATCGCTCAAATGGTGAACGTGCTGCAGTCTCTGCTGCTGACGGACGGGCCCGAGGGCGAGCACTGCGTCCGGACCACCACCTACCATGCATTCTCGCTCTTCAAGCCGCACCGTTCAAAGCGTGCCCTCCGAGTCGAGACCGAGGATCCCTCGCCCTTGGGTCTCTCAGTTTCTGCCTCAAAAGGCGACAGGGAACTCGTGGTCACCTTCGTGAATCCGCGCCCCGATTCCGACTTGCAGGTGGAGTGTACGCTGAAGGGAAGCTTCGTTGACGGAGGCACCGCCCAGATCCTTCACGATGTGGACTGGAATGCCTGCAACAGCTTTGATCATCCCGATCGTGTTGTTCCTAAGCAGCAGCCAATCCGGGTGAATGGATCGAGCCTACAGCTCGACTTGCCGCGCTTGTCGGTGGCAACCGCAATCCTGCAAATTCACTAGGGATTTCTAGGACTTCGAACGCCCCGCACCGTTATCCGAATTCTCTCGCGCATCGGTTCGCTTCTGCTCCAGCGCTTGCTTCAGCGACTCCCCGGCGTATTGGATATGTTGGCGTAACAGCTTGCAGGCCTGCACAACCTCACGCTGACGGCAAAATTCCAGAATCTGGTGATGCTCCTCATTGGCACGTTTCATCCCGTGAGTCAGGTAGAGTTGCAGCCGCGTGTATCTTTCACCGCTATTGTTGACGTTGCGGATGATGGCCATGAAACGAGGTTGATTGGCGCGCGAGTAGAGGATCGAATGAAATTGCCAGTTCAGGCGGCCCCACGCAGAGACGTGGTCGTCCCGCCGAAGTTCATTCACGTACTTGCGCAAGACCGCGGCCGCTTCCGAAAAATCTTCCTCCGTCAGGTGCGGAATCGAAAGTTTCAAAACCTCGGGTTCGAGCAGGGCGCGAATCGAAAACAGCTCTTCGACGTCATCGGGCGACAGCGCTGGCACAACTGCGCCTCGGTTCGGAACGATCGTAATCAGACCTTCCGCGTCCAGTTGCCGCAGCGCTTCGCGAACCGGAATCCGGCTGACCTGGTATTGACTCGCAATGGCGTCCTGCCGGAGCTGGGCGCCCTCCGGAATCTCTCCGCGGATAATCTGGTCACGCAACTTATCGGCCACCGCCGAAGTGAGCGATTGTCGCGGAATTGCCGAGTCCGATGCGGTTTCTAAGTCCATCTTTTCAAACATTTAGGATGCGAGATTTGACGCCTAATCTAGCTAAGAGCAAGATCTACTATATCGCATGTTATATCCAAACCGGCCTCGTCTAACGCCCTGCAGCGCCGGGCGGAAGATGCTCTTCCAGATACCTGGCGAGCAGGCTATAAAGATGGAAGGCAGTTCCCGTGCCCTCCACAATTGCGTGAGTTCGCCCCGGGTAAGTCATAAAGTCAAACGGCTTTCCCAACTCCACCAGGCGGTTGACCAGCAGTTCCGTGCCCTGGTAGTGCACGTTGTCGTCTCCAGAGCCGTGTACCAGCAACAATCTGCCCTGCAGACCTTCGGCGAAGTTGATCGGCGAACCAGCTGTGTACCCGTCGGGATTGTCCTGGGGCAACCCCATGTAACGCTCCTGATAGATGCTGTCGTACAGGCGTTGGTCGGCCACCGGGGACACCGCCATCCCGACCTTGTAAAGTTCTGGATGGCGAAACATAAGGTTGAGAGTATTGGAACCGCCGCCGCTGCGACCCCAGACCGCGACCCGATTCGCATCGATATAGGGGCGGGCTCGTTCGAGAGCTTGAAGAGCTAAAGCCTGCTCCTTCGACGACAGGACTCCTACGCTGCCGTATACGATTTTCCTCCAGGCTCGGCCTTTCGGAGCCGGTGTGCCGCGGTTGTCGAAGCTGGCGACGATGTAGCCCGCGTTCGCAAGGGCGCGATGAAACACTCCATTCCACGCATCCCAGCGGTCGACCACGGTCTGCCCGGCCGGCTCGCCGTATACATAGATGAGGACCGGGTATTTCTTAGCAGGATCGAAGTCCTTCGGCTTCATCAGCCACCCGTCCAGCGAAACTCCCTCGCCGACATCGGTACGAAAGAACTCAACCGGGCCAGGAATAAGATCCTTCGAACTCGCGCGTAGCTTGACGTTCTCCTCCAGCACCCGTTGAGCGTGGTGATCCGGTAAACGAATCAGGTCGGTCACCGGCGGCGTGTCGAAGTTGGAATAGCTGTGGATGGCCCAGCGCAGATCGGGTGAGACGTTGTAAGTGTGGGTTCCAGGTTGGCTCGCCGGCGTCAGTCGCCCTGGCGCAGCTTTGCCATCCAGCCGCGCGCGGTAAAGATAACGCTGCGTGGCGTTTTCCGGCGACGCGATGTAGTAGATCCACTGCTGCTCGGGATCGACTCCCAGGAGATCCATCACATCGAATGAACCGGGCGTAAGGGAGCGAACTTGCTTGCCGTCCCGGGCGATCAGGTAAACGTGACGCCAGCCTTCCTGTTCGCTGACCCAGAGAAAATCTTTGCCTCCGTGCACCCATTTCAAATCGTCGACTACGTCCACCCACGCGCTGTCGTGATCCTGGTACACGCGGCGCACCGCGCCCGTTTTCACGTCCGCTAACAGCACATCGTTCGCGTTCTGCAGACGATTCAACTGCTGCAGGACAAGCGAATCAGAATCCCCAGCCCACTCCATGCGCGCAATGTAATTGTCACTCGGGTAGCCTGGAACCTGCATCCATCGGGTCTCACCACCCACGGACGAAACCACACCGACGCGAACGGAAGAGTTGGGCGTTCCTGGTTCCGGGTAGGGAATCTGCCGGACCGTGGGATACACCCCGAACTCCGGATAAGGAATATTGGTGGCGACTTTATACGGCGCACCAGTGTTGTAGATCAAACCAAAAGTCTTCACCGCGCTGGTGTCGAACTGCCAGTAGGCAATGCGTTTGCCATCGGGACTCCAGCGGAATCCGTCGCGCACGCCAAACTCCTCTTCATACACCCAGTCCGAAGTGCCGTTGACGATCTTTTCGGAACCATCTGGAGTCAGCCGCGTGATTTCTCCGCTCTGAATATCTTCCACATAAATATTGTTGAAGCGTACGTATGCCACTTTCGATCCGTCGGGCGAGAACTTCGCAAACATCAGCGTCGAGGGTGGCCCGCCATTCCCGATCTTTCGCAAAGCGGCAGACTTCCGGTCGAACACCCAATAGTCGCCACGTGTGTTTTCGCGCCACACGCGTTTGGAATTGGTGAAGATCAGCACCCGGTTCATATCCGCCGACCACGAATAGTCCTCAATGGTAAGCGGCTTCTTGCCATCAGGCGGCGTCAATTGCTGGGCTGCAATCAGAACTTCTCGCTGCGCCGTAGCCGTGTCGTAGCGCACCAGATCGACCGCTCCTTGACCTGCGTCGGCGGCGCTTTTGGCGGAGGGCTCAGGAGCAGAAGCTTCCAGCGTGGTATAGGCCCGTCCTCCATCCAGCCATTGCACCGGTCCGAACGACTTCACCGCAAATTCTTGTCCGAGAAACGCGCGGCGCAGAATCTCGGTCGTGGCTGCAGACTGGGCGTTGACTGTGACCGCAGCGAGACAAGCCAGCGCAATCGAAGAAACCACCATCGGCAGTATCTGCAGCAACAGCCTCGTCTGTTCTGGCCGTCCCAGGCCTTGGACCCTTTTCAACGCGAACATTCGAACTCCTTTGGATTACTCAGCTCTTGAAATTCACTCTACATAGAGATCAGCGGCCCGAGCCTGAGAAGCCGGCACATCCGGGCTTTGCGCTGCCCAGCCGATCAACAGGTAGATTGGAATCCCCAACAGAACAATCAACAATCCCGGCCACGTCGTCGCAGGACGATACACGAACAGCACGGCGACAATCGCGCTGGCCGCAAGAATGTAAAGAGCCGGAACCACTGGATATCCAATCGTTCGGTACGGTCGCGGTGCGTCCGGGCGCTTGATGCGAAGCCGGAACACACCAGCCACTGTCATTACATAAAAAATCAGCGCGGCAGAAATGACGTACTCGAGCAGGTTGCCATATAAATTTCCCCACGTCCCGTTCACAGGATCATAGGTGCGAGGCAAGACCAGGAACGCGGCCCACAGGCCTTGCAGCCTCAGAGAAGAGGCCGGTACGTTCGCTGCATTGAGCTTCCCGGCGAAAGGGAAGAAGAGCCGCTGGCGAGCCATCGCATAATAGACGCGCGCTCCAGTCAGGGTCAGTGCGTTGATGGTGCCGAAGGTCGAGACCATGATGGCAGCCGCCATGACCGATGTTCCCACCCCCGGGAAGATCGCCCGCAGCGTAGCCGTCCCCACACGATCTGCCGGTGCATGCTGAATAGCCTCCAACGGGAGAGTCACCAGATATGCGACGTTGGCCAGAAGATACAGCCCGATGACCACACTCGCGCCAATCACCATGGCGAGCGTCACATTACGCTCCGGTCGCTTCACCTCGTCGGCCGCGAAGGCAATGTTGTGCCAGGAATCGGCGGAGAACAGCGAGCCGGTTTGGCTCAGGCAGATGGCCACGAACAAGCCGAACATGGTTGCCGCAGTAAGTCCACCCCCGAGAGAATCGATTCCTTGCGGGTGCCAGGGGTTGCTGAAGTTAGCCTGCAGCGCGGAAGCGTTCCGCCCCAGAAGAATTCCCAAGACAATCAGACCGCCTAGGGCCCCGGTCTTGGCGACGGTAAACACATTCTGAATCAGCTTGCCGTAACGGAGTCCGAGAGTATTGCTGAACGTGAGCACTGCAATGACCGCGATCGCAAGCAGCTGTGCGGTCGAAAGCGACAGAGCGTAACGGGTTGAGATGCGCAGGGGAAGGACTAGATATGTGTCCTCCGAGATCAGCGGCCAGAGCACACCGGTAAAGCGAGCGAAAGCCACAGCCACAGCGGCGATCGTGCCGGTCTCAATGACGGAGAATAAAGTCCAGCCATATAGGAAGCCCCACAACGGAGAATAAGCTTCGCGGAGGTAAACGTACATGCCGCCGGCTTGCGGCATCATCGCCGAGAGCTCTCCGTAGCATAGTGCTCCGGCGATGGTGAGCGTGCCCGCCACACCCCATGCCACCAGCAGCCAGCCCGCGCTCCCGACGTAACGGGCCATCTCCGCCGGTACAATGAAAATTCCCGACCCAATCATGGCCCCGATGACCACCATAATGGAATCGAACAAGGTTAGGCCGCGCGCGAATTCCCTTTGTTCGGGAGCTGGCGTTTCTGGGCTTTCCTGCTGGGGTTTTCCGGTCAACGGTTAGGCACCTTGACGGGGGAATGAGTTTGACGATTGCATATTGTATCCATAAAATACGACAGGTGCCTAACTAATTAGAAAAGCGAGGCGCGAGGGACGAGTTTGCGGCCCGGCGACGCAATTTCTTTTTAAGTGGAAACCGGACTCGGTGCGGCCGCCGGTGTTCCCTGCGCGCGTGGGAACTCTGGCGGGCA
>VFSW01009107.1_pt1 | contig 14182 bp, 6 predicted proteins | sample 5358111 | NCBI WGS metagenome assembly VFSW01 (sample SAMN11554181, study PRJNA540505) | mine drainage metagenome | isolation source: sediment from site ElyBrook_90M | place: USA: Ely Copper Mine, Vershire, VT | collected 2017
CTAGGTTCGGGCATCTTCTTCGTGCGCTTTGCGCCGGATCTTTACGTCAATGCTTTGCATTACAACGGAACCACCCAACAACGGCTCGTGGTCGCGAACCCGGATTTTTATCCCACGCCGCTACCCGTGTCGTCGTTGGTTGGCTTGGGTACACCTGAGAGCATTCAAACCATCTCCCCGTCGCTGCGAACTCCTTATATGATCCAGACGTCCCTTACGCTGGAGCAAAGTCTTCCCCATTCAGTCGTATTCGCCCTCACCGCAGCCAATACTCTGGGCCGCCGCTTGCTCTACTCCTCCAACATTATTGGCAATCCCTCGGCGGGAAATAACTATCAGTACAAGTCGGAAGGAGCCTTGGATGAGACTCAGGTCACGCTCTCGCTCCGCCGCAAATACCGGAATGGCTTTTCCATGTTCGGCCATTACACGTGGACGAGGGCGCAAAGTAATACGGATGGGGCTGGAATGTTTCCGGTTTATCAGAACAACATTGCCGCCGAGAGCGGGCGCGCGGGAACAGACATTCGGCACTATGCCGTCGTCAATGGAACGATGCCCGGCATCCTGGGTACATTGCTGAGTCCCTACATTATTCTGCGCTCGGGTGCTCCGTTCAATATTGTTACCGGACACGATAACAACGGGGATTCGATCTTCAATGACCGGCCCGGCTTGAGCCTCGATCCCAAACGCCCGGGTGTAATAAAAACGCGCTACGGATTGCTGGATCCCATGCCTGTTCCCGGAGAAACAATCATCCCGCGCAACTTCGGCCAGGGTCCAGGCTTTGCTGAAATGAATCTCCGCTTGAGCCGTACATTTGGCCTGCACTTCAATGAGAAGGGGCCCATTGCTCCTTCAGCTATCCTGCATCGCGGGCTGTTTTATATTCCCAAGACGCCACCAGGTGTCCGTCTACTCGCCAGCATTACGGCCCGCAACCTTCTTAATTCCGATAACCGAGGATTGCCAGTGGGAAACCTGAGCTCTCCCCTGTTTGGAAAGTCGAACACACTGTCTTCTGCTACAGATCCCTCATTGCCGATGTACGGTAACAACCGGAGGCTTCAATTCGAACTGCGGCTCAACTTTTAACTGTTCGTCGCAGAGTCCAAGCCCTCCGCTTTTGGGCAAATCGTGTTCAGGGTTCGGTGCAAAGGTGCCTCATCCGCTATTTTGTGAATCTTCCCATTGGCAGTCGGAGGGCATAAGACATATATAAACTCCGCCGATCTACTGTAGATGCCAACATTCTCCCAATTCATCGAGACTATCCGACGGGATCGGTATGTCGCGTTTTTCATTATCCTTAACAGTCAAATCAAATTTGGGTTCCTCAGACAACCCATGCAGACCATGACGAGGCGGGTCATGTAAAGCGGAGATGGTTTCATCCTTGGACCGACCGGCTTTACAAGGGCAGATGAGGGGTTTAGGCTTTATGCCAGCAAACGTTTACCAGACGCTTTGGATCGTGTTGTGCCCCGGAAACGGCGGAGATTTGCAGGAGTCACTTATGAATCGGAATCATCGTTCAAAAACCCAGGATAGTTTGACCTCACAGCCTCCTAAGGATGAGTCAACACTCGAACCGAACCGTCGGGATTTCCTAGCTGGGCTCGGAGGCACCGCTGTTCTAAGCGCGCTCTCGACCAGAAGCGTATTTGCGCAGGCTCCCGACAGTGTCGTCAATATCGCGCGGGTTGCCGTTCCGACGAGCCTGACAATGGCGAGCGAAAACAAGATCTCAGCGTTGAATGACGGTTTCACGCCGGAGAACTCGCAGGACCGCTCTCACGCGCACTATGCGGTGTGGTCAGAGCCCTCGACCGGCAGGCGCGGAAGTTGGGTACAGTACGAATGGACCGAGCCGGTCTATGTGAACAAAGTCGAGCTCTATTGGGCTTTCGATCGCCCGCGGCGCGGTGAATTGCCGGGCAGTTATGTGCACCGGATTGCGCTCCCCGAGAGTTACCGGATTCTTTACTGGAATGGAAGTGACTTTGTTCCTGTTTCCCGGTCGCAAGGTCTTGGCGTCGCACCGGACATGTTCAACGCGACAACCTTTGATCCGGTGAAGACGAGCAAGCTGCGGCTTGAGGTGCTTCCGCAACGGGATCGGTCGGCGGGAATTCTCGAATGGAGAGTGTTCAACTACGGTCCGGTTCCGTCCCTTCCGCCGGTGGTTGATGCCGGGGTGGACCGTTCGGTTGTGAGCGACGGCCGGACCTACCTTTCCGGCAAAGTGACATGGCTCGCAGATTCAAGCAAGAACAAGGCCCGTTGGGTCAAGACGGCGGGGCCTGGAGCAGTGATCTTTGCCGACGCGGCTTCGCCGGTCACCACTGCGACGTTCAGCCAACCCGGTGAATACGCACTTGCGCTTGAGGCCGCCGGGAGCAAAGGCCCGGCGCACGCGATTGGCGTCCATGTGGAACCGGCGCCGCCTGCCGACCGTCTCAACGTGGTTTACACACGGAGGTACTCGATAGACGGCCAGCTCTGGAAGGAGCGTGCGAAGGTCCTGATCGTGAACTGGATTCCGCACTGCGTCGCGATGTGCGAACGCACCGATATTCCTGTGATGCGCGGCGATGGCGGAATCGATAACTTCATCGAGGCGGGCAAGGCGAACCGCGGCGAACCGCATGGCAGGCACAAGGGCTTTGTTTTCTCGAACGCGTGGGTGCACCAGACGGTGGAGTCCATGTGCATCGCACTTATGGTCGATCCGCAGGGCGATGCGGAGATCGTCAAGGCGCAGGAATTAATGCAAGCGACCCTGGAGCGCTGGATTCCGGTCATTCTCGCCGCGCAGATGCCGGATGGCTACCTGCAAACCGCTTTCACGCTGGCTGACCGCAAGGACTGGCCGGAGCGCTGGTCGCCCGATCACCGCGGCAACCATGAAGGCTACGTCTCCGGCTACTTCATCGAATCAGCAATCAATCACTACACGCTGACGGACGGCAAAGACCTTCGCCTCTACAACGCCGCGAAGAAGCTTGCGGACTGCTGGGTTGCGAACATCGGGCCAGGCAAGAAGGAGTGGTTTGACGGGCACCAGGAGATGGAGCAGGCGCTGGTGCGCTTCGGCCGATTCGTGAACGATCAAGAGGGGAATCACCGCGGCGACGCGTATATCGCTCTGGCAAAGTTCCTCCTCGACTCGCGCCGAGGCGGGAATGAATATGACCAGAGCCACTTGCCACCGGGCCAGCAGTACGAAGCCGTGGGTCACGCCGTGCGCGCCACTTATTTTTACTCGGGCATGGCGGATATCGCGGCGGAGACGCAAGACCGTGACTATCAGAGCGCGGTGATTTCGCTCTGGGACAACATGGTCAACAAGAAGTATTACCTGACCGGCGGTATAGGAAGCGGCGAGACATCCGAGGGCTTTGGACCGAATTACTCGCTGCGCAACGAAGCATACTGCGAAACGTGCTCGAGCTGCGGGCTTGTGTTCTTCCAGTACAAGCTGAACCTTGCTTATCACGACGCGAAGTACGCGGACCTTTACGAACAGACGATGTACAACGCTCTGCTCGGAGGTCTTGCGCTCGATGGACGAAGCTACTGCTACACGAATCCGCTCGTAAACACGGATCGCGCGAAATGGCACGTGTGCCCCTGTTGCGTAGGCAACGTGGCGCGAACATTGCTCATGATTCCGACCTGGACCTACGTGAAGAGCAACGACGGTCTGTACGTGAACATGTTTGTGGGCAGCCGTATTCATGTTGGCCAGGTTGCGGGCACGAACGTGGAGGTTGTACAGAAGACGGAGTATCCGTGGCACGGGTCGGTTTCGATCACCGTGAACCCCGAGGAGGCGAAGACCTTTTCGGTTTACGTACGAATCCCGGACCGGACCACGAGCAGACTCTACAAAGATTCACCGCGCATGCAAGGGGTAAAGCGGTTTGTCGTGAATGGGCAGGAACAAGCGCCGGTGATTCGCAAGGGCTACGCTGTGGTGACACGTGAGTGGAAGGCTGGCGACCGCATCGAACTAGAATTGCCGATGGAACCGCAGCGCGTGGTCGCCGACAGTCGAATCAAGGCCGACTTGAACATGGTGGCGTTGCAATACGGGCCGCTCGTCTACAACGTGGAGACGGCAGACAATGGCAAGATCGAACGGAGACTGGGTGACGCTCCGCTTCAGGCCGAATGGCGTCCGGACCTTCTCGGTGGCGTCATGGTGATCTCGGGCAAGTGGGAGGATGGCTCGCAGTTGCTGGCGGTCCCCAATTTCGCGCGCATGAATCGAGTGGCACCGCCACGCGAATATCCCTCGGATGCGGTGAGCGATCTGGCGCCAGGATCGATGCCGCCCATCGACTCGAAGGTCTGGATTTAGGCGGGAGGTTGGCCGGGAGAACGCCAATACAGGAAGATGATCATCATCGACAAGGCGATGTTCCGGCATGCTGGGCGAGGTCATGGGTGAAAGCAAGTCCGAAGCTTGGGAAAGGAGAAGCTACGGTCATGATCAATCGAAAGGATTTTCTAAAGAATTGTGCTGTTACTGTTTGCGCGACGGGTCTGTGCTGCGTGTCGAAGATTGAGGCGCAGTCTCCAGAGGATGCGGACCAGGCTTGCGATCCAAAAGAGCTTGCAGATGCCCAAAATCGTTCCGATGCCGCCCGCCTTCGTTTTTCAAAGCTGATTGAAGTCATCGAGGCGAGACTGCCAGAACTGGAGCGGAAGAAGGTTCTGCATAAGCTGGGAGGCAAGTGCGCAGATACGTTTCGCGCGAGCTTGATCGATCGCTATAAGGGCGATATCAGGGGATTTCTTGAAGAAGGCCGCCGGAACTGGATGGCTGAGGCGACCTACGATGAGGCGAGAGGTTCGATTCGCATCGTTGACAAGGCACCGCACTGCAGTTGTCCGATGGTGAAGGAAGGTGTGACTCCTGCGAGCTTTTGCGATTGCACTCTGGGATGGCAGGAGGCGACATACGCAGAGATTCTGGGAAGGCCGGTCAAGGCAGAGTTGGAGGAATCGATCCTTCGCGGCGGCAAGAAGTGCATTTACCGGATCACGGTGACCTAGTTTGGTCCCCCGAAGTTTCCTGCCTGTGTCGAGCACCGGAAACGCAGATCGTTCGACTCCGTTTGGCACAAAGAGCGCGCCAAACTTCGCTCAGGACTGCAGCTTTATTTTTCAAACATACTGCAGAGACCGGACCCCAGGAGATTGGCCTGTTCTTTCGGGAGCGAGATACCCAGGGACTTGTCGGGGCAGGAAGAGGTTGATGCGTGGAGCCGTTCCTTCGGCATGAACGAAAGGGCGCAAGAGACTGTCGATCATGCACTGTGTTGCAGAGGCGGCAGGAGTATTGTAGACGTGAACCGAGAGGTAAGCCATGAAAGGTGTGTCACGCAGAGGATTCCTGAAAGACGCAGGCCGGACGGGTTTGGCCGTGGCCGTGAATTCCGCACTGGGGAGATTCGGGATTGCGCAGGGCAATCGCGTCACTCGTGTCGTTATCGATTCCGACCGCCAGGTTGCGCCGATTGATCGTCATCTGTTCGGGTCATTTCTTGAGCACCTGGGGCGCGTCATATATGAGGGTATCTACGATCCGGGGTCAAAACTCGCGGATAGTAACGGCTTCCGCACGGACGTGATGCAGGATGTGAGGGATCTCGGGGTTCCCATCATTCGTTACCCTGGGGGCAATTTTGTTTCCGGTTATCACTGGCTGGATGGAGTGGGTCCGAAGAAGAATCGCCCCACGGTTCTGGGTCGCGCATGGAACACGCTGGAGACCAATCAATTCGGGACTAACGAATTCATCACATGGGCGCGGCAGGTGGGCGCCGAACCGCTGTTCGGGCTGAATTTCGGCACCGGATCAGCCGAAGACGCGGCTGCCCTGGTGGAATACTGCAACGTGGCGAAGGGAACCCGATGGAGCGATCTCCGCCGATCGCATGGCTATGACCAGCCCCATTCCGTGAAGTATTGGTGCGTGGGCAACGAGATGGATGGACCCTGGCAGATCGGTCACATGCCGGCTCGCGAGTATGGAATCAAGGCTGCCGATGCCGCTCGCCAGATGCATGCCGTCGATCCTTCGATCAAGTTGATTGCCTGTGGATCGAGCGGACCATTCATGCCCACGTACATTGACTGGGACCGGACCGTATTGGAGGAGTGCTACGACGAGGTCGATGGCATCTCACTGCACCGGTACTGGGGGAACGCCGAAGAAACCAAGAGCGACAGCTCGATTTATATGGCGATGAATCTGGCAATGGATCGCCAGATTCGGGAGATCGCCGCCGTTTGCGAGACGGTGCAGGCGCGCAAACGCTCCAGCAAGCAGATATTTCTTTCCTTCGACGAATGGAACGTGTGGTATCGAGCCCGCAGCGGCGACGCGGTGGACGGTCACGGCCGAGCGGCGCCACATCTTCTGGAGGAGCAATACAACCTCGAAGATGCGCTGGTCGTCGGCGGCCTCGCCAATTCCCTGATTCGGAATTCTGATCGCGTCAGGGTGGCCTGCCTGGCGCAGCTTGTGAACGCGATTGCGCCCATCATGACCAACGAAACCGGCATCCTGCGCCAGACCATTTACTATCCCTATGCCTGGGCGCTGAAACATGCACGCGGGCGGGCGCTGAGTATCAGTGCTGTAGGGCCAGGATACGAGGTTGCCTCGCTCGGGAAGCCCATCGAGGCCATCGGCCTGCCTTCTCCCGGATTCGGTGAGGTGCCATTTCTCGACGTCGTGGCGACCCACGAGCCTGAAAGGAAGACCGCGAGCATTCTTGTGCTGAACCGCGACCTAGAAAAATCGCGCGAGCTCGAAATCGTCTGGCGTGACCTGACTCCCGCATCGGTCATCAGTTTCGAAACGCTTACCGGGTCCGACTTGAAAGCCGTAAACACGTTTGCCGATCCAAAACGTGTCATCTCGCAAAAGCTGGAGAATCCCCGCGTGGGCTCCCGGATGTCGGTCGAGTTGCCGGCGCGGTCCTACTCAGTCCTGTCGATCGCGCTCTGATACTCTTCGCAGCCGGGCGTCGATTGATCTCATCCGGCATCTCAGCGGCCAGATGGTGCTCTTCCAACGGATGACGGAAGCGCAGGATGCCGGTCTTGTCGGGTGTCGCGGCCACGCACGGATCGACTCTGACGAAGCGCCGCAGCGCGGGCGAAACATCGAGCGCATCTTCAAGACCGGGTCAGGCAGGTTGAACCACTGCTGCCTGAAGCAAGACCGCGGGTTGACTTCCAGAGCCACAGGTGGAGGCGGTTGCCCGCTTTCGGATAATGCAGCTCAACCAGCGCAAGCAAACGCGACCACGGAACAACGGCGTTCAACGCATCGAGAAACTGCTCCCGCTCGCACTTCCGGCCATGCTGCTCATCACTCGCCTGGGGCGCCGGCGCCTGCTGAAGATGCGCGTTCCTCTTTCTGCCTCTACCCTTTTCAAGCCGGTTGCCGATCTGGAGCTTGTGCGGAGTCTCAATCAGAGATCATTTCAGTCATAACCCAACAGACGGCTTTCGTTTCCCGCTCGCCGGTCGGCGTCGCCGAAAAGCAGCATTAGCGCCTTTACCCGCCTTTGGGGTCAATGTGCCAGAATGCTCAGAAGTTCGCATATCGGCTGACTAACGTTAATATGGAAGTCAGATCCCCTTCGCGCCTTTTGCGCTTTTGCACGCATTGGAACCTTATTTACAGATCTACGAAGCAAATGGGCATGTGATGTGTAGCCCCGATGGAAACGGCCCCTACTTGTCCCCGGGACCGGACGTTCGGTGCGGATCCATGCGCGAAAAACGCAGGTTATATGAATTCTTATCCAGATAGGCCCGACGCTGTCACTCGAGTTTTGCGAATGCTCGTGTATTGCCTGACAGGATTTCTTCTCTTTCAGTTGATTAGCCTCTATCTCAGCTGGCAGGAGCAGTTCATGCTGGGGTGTGTCAGCGTAATGGTTGCGCTGCTGGTGAACAGGGTGTCCGCGTCGCGCGTGGTTACGCTGACCCTGATGCTCATCTCGATGACGGCCACCCTTCGTTATGGCTGGTGGCGTGTTCACCTGCTGATTGACTACTTTTCAGATGAATCGAACAATCGCGGCGGATGGGACGCGGCCTTCCTGCTGATTCTGATATTGGCGGAAGCCTATACCGTGATGATCATGTTTCTCGGTTACATGCAGACGGCCTGGCCACTGCAGCGAAAGCCAATCCTTTTACCCAGCGACGACAGTCAATGGCCGCATGTCGATTTGTTGATACCGACCTACAACGAGCCACTGTCGCTGGTGCGCTACACCGCGCTGGCGGCCATCAACATCGACTACCCACCGGAAAAGCTTCATGTTTACATTCTGGACGACGGTACGCGTGAAGATTTTCTGGAGTTTGCCCGCCTTGCGGGTGTCGGCTACATTACTCGCGCGGAACATGCGCATGCCAAGGCCGGCAACATCAACCACGCGCTGAGCACGATGAACTCGCCGTACGTGGCGATTTTCGATTGCGACCATGTTCCGACGCGCAGCTTTCTGCAAATGACTCTTGGCTGGATGCTGCGGGACCCGCGTCTCGGAATGCTGCAGACGCCTCACCACTTCTATTCGCCGGATCCGTTCGAACGCAATCTGCTGCAATACAAGACTATTCCGAACGAAGGGGAATTGTTTTACGGGATCGTGCAGGATGGCAATGACTTTTGGAACGCCACATTCTTTTGCGGCTCATGCGCGTTGCTTCGGCGCTCGGCGCTGGATGAAGTTGGAGGCATCGCGACTGAAACCGTGACCGAAGACGCGCACACGTCGCTTCGCATGCAAAAGCAAGGGTATAACACCGCATATATCAATATTCCGCAAGCGGCCGGTCTGGCCACGGAGACATTGTCAGCGCACGTGGGACAACGCATTCGCTGGGCGCGCGGCATGATCCAAATTCTGCGGACGGACAATCCGTTGTTTGCGTGGAAGATGAAATTTGCGCAGCGGCTGTGTTACTTCAACGCGATGGCTCACTTCCTTTACGCGGTGCCCCGATTGGTCTTTCTAGGTGCTCCACTTGTTTACCTGCTGCTGGGAAGGACGATCATTCCCGGCTACTGGGTTGCCATTCTCGCCTATGCACTTCCGCACCTGATTCTGGCCAGTCTCACCAATTCCAGGATTCAGGGTCGGCACCGGCATTCGTTCTGGAACGAGATCTATGAAGCCGTGCTGGCGCCCTACATTCTGGCTCCGACGTTGCTTGCCCTGATCAATCCGAAACTGGGCAAGTTCAACGTTACGGACAAGGGCAGTACGTTGAGCAAAACGGAGTTTGACAAGAAGATTGCGGCGCCTACCAAGTGGATTCTGTTTTTGAACTTCCTGGGCATTCTGGCGGTTCCCTATAGGCTGATGGTCTCAGACCAGCAACACACCGGCGCCATTGTGATGAACCTGGTCTGGATCTTGTTTAACATGGTCATTCTTGGAGTGGCGGCCGCGGTGGCCCATGAGCAGAAGCAGCGGCGCCAATCCGTGCGGATCGAAGCTAGAATCTCGGTGCGCGTTGCGCTTCAGGACGGGCGCCAGATCGTTGGCATGACGGTCGACATGTCGGTTGGCGGCTCTTCGATCCGATTGGCGGAGAAAGGGCAATTCGCCCTCGGCGATCGATTCAGGCTTTCCTTTCCAGAACAAACAGGCGATGCGGAGATTGGCGCCAAAGTCGTGGGGTTGAAAGATAGTGAAGTTCGGGTGGCCTTTCTGGTCCCTACGATTGCCGAACAGGAAACCCTGACCAGGGTCCTCTACTCTCGAGCGGATGCATGGATCAGCTCAAACGCATCGCAGGAAGTTGATCGACCACTTATCAGCCTCGGGCGCGTCATGAGGATTTCTGTTTATGGGATCTACCAGATTGTTAGGAGCCTGTTCCCGGAAAAGCCCGGCAAGGTTGGAAGCGTACCGGTATCAAAGGCCGCTGCGCTACTTTTGGTGTTTGTCCTGGGAGCCTGGAGCCAGGCAATCGGATCCGGAACAAGCAACCCGACATTGGGCGTGGGCGGTCGCAGTATGCAGCCGCAGCCGGCAGATGAAAGCGATGGCGCATTCCAGTTATTGAACCTGCAGGATATGGGACTCCTCCATCCCATCGAGATGCGAGGACCCCATTCTTATTACACGCTCCGCTTCACGCTTTCGAATGCCATATTGCCCACGCGCGCGACGCTCAGGCTGAATTACTCCATGGACCAAAGTCTCGCCCCGGAGACAGCCTCAGTAAGGGTTACTCTCAATGGCAGTTCAATTGCGATGCTTCATCCCGTTTCAGGCGCAGGTTCCAAGGATGGGTTTACCACCGCCCATGTTGCAATTCCAGGGGATTATCTAGTCCGGCATAACGTTCTCACGTTTGAATTCACCGGAAGTGGAATGATGCAGCGCGAGGATCAGGCCAAGAAACAAGTGCTCGTTCGTATCAATCCCGCCTCGACGCTTGAGGTGTCGGGCGAACGTCTTAGTTGGGGAAACAACCTCGGTCAGGTTCCACTCCCGATATTCGACGCCGAACTTCAGACCACGACAACGGTTCCCTTTGTCTTTCTTTCGCAGCCTAGCCCGAAGACGCTGCAGGCCGCGGGTGTGGTGGGATCATGGCTAGGTCTTCTGGCCAGCACCAAGCCTGTCCGTTTCGTGGTTTCAATGGGACAAATTCCGGCGGGCAACGCGATCATCTTCTCGAACAATTCGTCCTTGCTGCCGCCTTCATTGCAGATACCGGCGAAGACGGGCCCCTTGCTCGCGCTCAGGGCCAACCCTTCTGACCCGAACGGTAGCGTGCTTATTGTCTCCGGCGACGATGACGAACAGCTCCTAACTGCTGCTCAAACGCTTTCATTGACCAGAAGCGCTACGGCCACAACTCCAGGGCGCGGCCTTCCGCTGATGGGCGATACCGCGCAAATTCCCAGCCTGACCTTGCCATTGACCCCGGAAAAGGACGACGCACCGCGATGGCTCCGAACCAGCACGACATCGCCACTGACAGGCTGCGGAAACCAGGATGCGCTGGAGAGCGACGGATCAAGCCCCATCCCCCTTTACATCCACGTTCCGCCGGACTTGTATTACGGCGAAAAGCAGAACCTCTCGATGCTTCTTCACTACCGGTATAACGCCTTCCCTGTGGCGCCGGGATCTGCACTTCGGGTGGTGGTGAATGGCAGGCTGGTGAGCGAAATCGCGTTAGTGCCCGGTTCGGATTTCAAGGAAGGGCTGCGCGCGATTCTTATTCCGGTGGCCGATATGGGGCAGTTCGGAAATACCGTTCTTTTCAATTTCGATTTCATTCCGGCCAACCGGCAAGCGCAGCAGAACCCAGCGCAGGCGGATTTGAAAGGGGAGATCCTCTGCAGTTCAACCCTTGATCTTCGCGGATTGGGATTGTGGGCGAGTATGCCGAATCTTGAACTTTTCGCGAATGCGGGATTTCCATTCACGCGGTTGGCCGATCTCTCGGAGACGACTGTCATCCTTCCGACGGTTCCGACCGCCGCCGAAATTGCACTCTATCTTCAGTTGATGAGCCATTTCGGAGCGCAGACCGGATATCCTGTTCTGCGAGTTTCAGTCTCTGGTCCGAATACAGTTATCAGCCGGGCGCGCGACTATCTGATTCTGGGAACAATTGGCAACCAGCCTGCCTTTGGCTCATTGGACGCTTCACTTCCGGTAACGATCGACTCGGACGGCGTCCGCGCGAGGCCGGTGAGCCGATACTCTAGCCTGGTCTCATTGATTGAACAGGGGGTTTCGGAACGGCAGTCCCGGTTGCTCGGAACCGCCGCGCCTCCCAACCGGCTTACTAGCGTTGTTGGAGTTCCCGATGCGCTGGTGGAAGAGATCGAGTCACCAACCTCATCCGGCCGATCGATTGTTGTGGTCGCCCTCAAGGAGGATGAGTCGGAAGAGACATTCGCAGATGTGTTTCTCGATCGATCTCAAACGAACGATATTTCCGGCGCGGTGAGCCTGCTGCAGAATTCGAAGTTTGCATCGTATGCGGCAGGCGGTGGGACCTATCACGTGGGGAACGTTTCCTGGTATGGCGTGATGCGGATGTGGCTGAGGCAACACTTTCTGCTTTTGTACCTGGCAGTGACGGCGCTCAGCATGCTCGTGGCCTTGTGGATACGCGAATGGCTGAGTCGTCGAGCTCGCGAACGGTTGAAGCTGGCAGAGGACACGGCAAGCTAACCCCCACAAAGACAGGGTGAGTTTCAAAGGGACTTCGGACCCCGGCAAACTCTGATCACAGCGCCATTGAGCCCTGGAGAACGGTCAATATCGCTGTCCAGATGTTCGTCGCCGGTTTTCGATCCGACTGGAACCGGGAACCGCACCAACGGGAATTGAAGAGCGCAAGCATCGAGTTTCTGGATGACAGGGAAGTCGAAGACCAACCGCGTTCGACGGACTTGCGGGCCCAGGCTATAACGACGGGGGGTTCTTTCATCACTGCGCGCTTCGACTCTTCTTCGACGGAAGGGTTTGCCGACAAGTGGCCGCATTCTGCCTTTGGTTTGCGGTGTGGCCCTTGGGAGCCATTTAACCATGTGGACTGCGCTTAAGGGCGTCGGCTCCGAACGGTTGAGAGCAATCGTGCGGGATGGAGATTAGCATGAAGAGAGTTGAGGTGAGAATGTCTACCAACCAGAATGTTTCTTCTCGACAACATGCCTACACGGGGCCGGAGGTGGCTCAGTTGCCGGAGCCGAGCCACGCCGAACGTGTGCGTACGTTGCTATCCCAGGCTTCGATGGGGACCCTGTCGACGGTTTCGCGCAAGCATGCGGGTTTTCCGTTCGGGTCACTGATGCCCTATGAGTTGGACGCCGCGGGCCGGCCTGTTCTGTTGATCAGCACAATGGCAATGCACACACAGAACCTGAAGGCTGATCCGCGGGCCAGCCTTTTCGTCGCACAATCTGCCGTAGATGGCGATCCTCTGGGAGCTGCCAGGGCCACACTGATCGGAAAAGCTGAGGCTGTGCCGAGCGGCGAAGTCGCTTCAGTGCGGGAGATTTACATCGCGAGTCATGAAAACAGCCGCTATTGGGTTGATTTTGCAGACTTCGGATTCTTCCGGCTGGAGCCGGTGGATGTCTACTACGTGGGCGGCTTCGGCGTGATGGGTTGGGTGGAGGCGCAGGATTACGGAGCGGCCTCGCCGGATCCGCTGGCAAAAGCCGCGTATGGAATTATGGCTCACATGAATGCAGACCATGTGGAAGCGATGATCGTTTTGGCCCGGAGGCACGCGGGAATTGAGGCAACGGAAGCGGCGATGACTTCGGTGGATCGTCTTGGATTCTCCCTGCGATTGAAGACGGCGGAGGGAATGAAGGGAACGAGGATCAATTATCCAAGTGAAGTTCGGAATGCGCAGGAGATCCGCAAAGTGATGGTCGAAATGGTTCGTGACGCGAACGCGACAGTTTGATCGTGTGTTGCATACAGATGGGCTGGAGAAGGATGCTGCGGGTATGGGAAGGCCGGGTTTCTGCATGCCGGGACGTTTTGATTTCCGAGGCGGAGTGTCCTCTGATCCTATGCTGCGTGCTATGAGGATCGCTTTTGACTCTGCCAAAACTTCGGGTCGTTGAGCGGTATCCGCTGAACGTCTTCGTCGGGTGAGGCGAGAGTTCTGGAAGCTCGACCGGCGAAGCAGCATCAAAAGAAGAAAAGTATGGGCACTGTTGAAACAGCATCGATGATTCCCGCAGCGTCGGATCGAAATGGTCCGCTCTTGACGGTTGAGCGCGTGACGAAGGAGTACAAGACGGATGGCGAACCCGTGCGCGCTCTCAACGGCGTGTCAATCGAGATTGGGGTGGGCAGGTTCATTGCCCTGGTGGGGCGGAGCGGATGCGGCAAGTCTACGCTGCTCAACCTCGCGGGCGCGCTGGATTTTCCGACCAGCGGGCATATTCTTCTCGATGGAATCTCCACGGGTGAACTGAGCGAAGCGCAGTTGACCCGGCTGCGCCGGGAGAAGGTGGGATTCATCTTTCAATCGTTTCAGCTGCTGCATACACTGACCGTGGTGGAGAATGTCGAGCTTCCGCTCCTGCTTGCGGGGCACTCGGACCCGCGGCCCAGGGCGCTGGAGCGGCTTCAATCTG